>ULTN01027899.1_pt1 | contig 77843 bp, 101 predicted proteins | sample 1957681 | NCBI WGS metagenome assembly ULTN01 (sample SAMEA4835736, study PRJEB28245) | human gut metagenome | biome: gut microbiome; material: fecal sample | place: Denmark | collected 2008
TAAGTAATATTTAAGTAGTATTTCTCTCTCAAATACGATTAGAAGTGATGAGCCTAACTAACTCGTAAAAAATTTTGGTGCAGCTTCCCAAGAAATTTCTACTTTCTTAATTTTCCTAGTTCTCACCATAGCTGCGGGAATATGAACATTACCATCAGTAAAAGCCACACTAAAACCTCGACATACCAAATCTTTCTCAAGAGCATTAAGAACTCGATTTGGATAATTAAAAAGATTATAGTTAAAAACGACAAAAGTAAATAATTCCGCGTTACTTGCCGCCTCTTCAATTTGAGTATCTATCTCCAACAAATAGTTATTGAAAGCCTCATCATCTTTTTCAATAAATTTTCGTTTTACCGACAAAGCTGTTTTTCGTGCTTCTTCAGCAGTCAAATAAATTCTCCTCTCTTTAAGTTACTTCGGCAAGACCATAAAGTTTAATCTTTGCTATTTGAACTAACTTTTGAACCAACAAAAAGAATATGACAAAGAATTGATAGGCCCCAGAACTGCCAATAGGTAAGAGCAGGCAAAGAGAAGATAGCTACCGCAATAGCACCCCAAAGCAACCAGCCAATCCAGTTCACAAAGAATAAAAGTCCAATAGCGATAAGAAGAATTGCAATAGCAGTACCGCAGCCGTAATCATTACTTTTATAAGGGATCCTCATAGTTAATTTTCCTCCGTCCAATACAGTTTAATTAGTAAATTATAAAGCTCCTCAGAGTTGGTAATAGGAAACTCAACTCCGTCAACAGTGACATCTCCCTCTCCATATCCTCTACCAAAGTCATTCTCCCAGCAAAAGTATACAATCCAAGGAACATCATCGAAAGGAGCATCTTTAGCTAATTCATCTTTCATAATAATAGAAAGAGTATTAGTATAACTATCCATAATATCCATCAGAACACCCTCAGAGAATACCACGCCAATAGCATCCTCAACTTTTCTCATATTATCCCAATAGTCTTTAATAGTATCAATTGCAGTACAAAACTCTTCTTTTGTTAGCGGACAATTCATAGTATTTCTCCTTTACAATTTAATTATCATAGGTTTACTGCGGCCAAACCAACTTTTTATTTTAAAAATAATTCTAAATATCTTCTTCATTACTAGCTACCTCACCTTTTAAGAAATCATCTAGTAGAATAAACTTTCTATCTCCTATGCAGTTATCACAATAAGGAGAAATCCAACCGACCGAGACCTTGGTTGCGGCCGCACCACAATCTATGCAAGTTCTTTCACTAAGGTGCTCATATTTTCTAATAATTTTATCCATTTCATCCGTATACCAATTGCAATACCAGCGAAGATAGCCAAACTTTTCTTTTATTTGTAAGATACGATAACTAAGTCTATCTTTGTCTGGAAGTTTATTCAATTCTCTTTGAATCTCTTCACAGATCTGTTCTCCGAATGCTTTTCTCCATCCGTCAGGCATTTCATCAAGTTCAGTATAGGAATAATCGTAATTTTCAACAACTTCTCCTGTCCAGCAATTGCGAGGAATAAGAAAGGGATATTTCTTACAGAGTTCCTTATTCTTTTCTATATCACTCATTGAATAGCCTCCTCTTCAAAAAAGTTGTTAAAGAAATCTTGAGGATTTACTTGCGGCCGAATCTCAGTATCTTCTATATCTTTCCACTCATATTCAAGCGGTGGCGGACTAACCGAAGAAACTAATTCATCGAAAGTTTCTCCTCCTATCTTATCGTTTAAAGAAACTACAAAGAGTTGTAGCTCTTTTCTTCTTTGGGCACAAAAGCAAACAGCATACTTGTCTTTTCTTATATAGGCTCCGCAATCCTCAATTACAATAGCATGGTTATCCGCAAATTGAAGAATCTTATGGATACTAGCGTCAAGAAAAGATTTTATATCTGTTGGATTAAGGCCAGGTGCAATCCATAGTCTCAAATAATCACCTCAAAAGCATAACTTTTATCAAAGTAAATAAAGACATCACAAGAGAAAAGGAGCCAAAGATAATAGACAGATAAGACTGGAAGAAACCTTCTCTATCAAACCTATTCTGAGCTGCTTGTTCCATCTCTTCCCGTTTATGCTGTTCATATCCATGAACAATATACAAAATACCAATAATGCCAAGCAGCACAGCCACAACAGCATTGAAGATAAAGTTAAATGCCATATCACCACATCTCCTCGTATTTGTTTCTGCTCATACTCAACCGAATTCTTTCACAAGTCTTTTCGCTAATTTCTTCATCAGATTCTTCATATTCTGCTTTAGGCTGATTATCCCTATAATCGCCATACCCAAATTCTTTAGCACTTAGCTGTCCATCGGCAATAAGGTCTTTATAAGTTTGACGAAGCATATATTTTACTGTCCGTCCCCGAACAGTTCCCTTAACAACCATCCCATTATCAATCAACTTCTTTAGTTCAGCCGCCATTTTCTGAGTAGTAACACCATTAAGAGCCAAACTATAAGGAGCAGTCTCTTTAATAGTATTGATATCTACTCCATTAAAAGTGGCTAACTCTTGAAGAGCAGCAAGAATGTTATAACGAATCTCGCTTTCCTTTTGCTTAGAATACTTTCCCGCAGTATACCTTGCTCCCATTTTTATTTCCCCTTTCCAAAACGATGAACAACAGTCTTCTTCATTATATTTTTATAACAAATAACGTATCCGTATCCTCCGTCAGCGAAAACTTTTCCAATAACGAAAATACTATTAGGAGTTTCAAAAACTAGCTTTTTCTCTTTAAAATTTAGGCACATATTTTGTCCCCTTTCTTACTTTCTATAATAATTATACCACACTTTTTTAAATTTGTCAATAAGAAAAGAGAGGCTATTAAGCCTCTCTTTATTATTCTGCGGGCGAACCAGCGTATGTGCCAGTAATTCCAAGAATTGTTTCGCCAACTTTAATTTTATCCGCAGTCAAACCAATAGCATCTCTCACTGCTTGGTAAGTCGCATATGTTTTTAAAGTTGAACCATTTTGAAGCAATACTCTTTCACTAGTCACTCCATCTAATTCTAAAGATTTATAGCCACCAAAAGTAACTTCTGTTTTAACTATATCGGAAGCAATAGAATAAGTGGCTTTTTCAGATAAAGAGCCAGTAATTTTTTCTCCTTTAGCATAAGCAGTCTTATCAGCTAAAATATCGCCAGAAGCCGCAGTAGCATCGCTAGTATCAACTCCTTTAAAAGTCCCAGTTACTTTTCCACTAGCAATATAAGCAGTTTTACCTTCTTTAATATCAGAAGCTGTAGCGGTAGCATCAGCAGTATCATCGCTTGCATCTGCAATAGCTAAAGAAACCGCAACATTGGGATTTATAGTTGGTGTTTTTAATAGATAGTTATATAAATCTTCCATTAGATAACCTCCTTTATTTATTGGTCTAAAAATATGTAAATTTTTTACTATGTTTCTCTAATAAAAGGAAAGTCAAGAGAAATTGGAGAATTTCTCTTGACTGATGAATAGGGAAAGGAAAGAAACGAATCTCCACTCTGCGTTTATAGAGGCTTGTGACTCTCGCCTTTACAGCGGCCGCATTAGAGATAGAGTAGACCTACCACTGGACACCATGCTTCCTTTCGGAAGCCTGCGAGGACTCGACCCTCTACTCTACCTTTGCTAGTCTGAAGTCTATCCGACTAGTAGCTTATCTGAGCTTTTTCGTAGCTAGCAACCGGAACACTTATTGTATGTTCGATTTTACAAGTAGTTTAACCTAATAATGCCACTACCAAGGTTTCTTTAAGAGAATAGGTTTCCGACGCCTACTCTGTTACGTCACTGGCATGACGCCACCAGCAGTGCCAGCTACTGGAATTTACCCTATCCCATATCTCCCGACCACCCTCCAGCTAATTCGTTAGCTTCAACGCAGCGGATTCGTCGCCCGGCTGATTTTTCGGGTCTGTCCGTATCATTTTAAGAGTAGCCATACGGATGGCGATATTTGGCTGGACGAGATTCTTTCACTCTCGCACATAGAGTTATGGGTTGCAAGAATCTAGACTTATTCTTGACTTATTTTCCCCTTACCTCTCGCTATTATCTTACTGCCTTTTATTTGGCTACCAGCGTAGGTTTTCGTTCCAACCATGACCAAGTTCACCGCCACTTGGAGGAGGGTCTAACGATGACTCACCCTCTAACTTGCACCGGTCTGGGAATTTTCCTGTTCAGGAGGGTTTTACCAGACTTTACTTACCCAAGATGTTACGCATACCATTTCTCATTTGAGAGAAAAATTTGAACTCCCTTTTCATATCCAAGGGTAGAAAGAACTTCTGCCATTAGGTCGTCTGCTTCGACATGGGCCATTTCAGTGTCATAATTCTTAAAGATATTCTTCATCTTCTCTGCAAATACCTCTGGTGACATATCTTCTCCTCACTTTCTATATTTATTATATCACACTAAGAATAAAAAGTCAAGATTTTAATTAGTGAGCTTTTCGAGAGAAAAATATTAAGTTATTCTCCACAATATTCATCGCAATTGAAACAGTAGCCTTTTGATTCTTCCTCGCAAAGAGGTTCACCACAAGAGGGACAGCAAGGAGTATCTTCCGTTACTACTGCCACATAGTAGCTTACCCAGCTATCGATAGAATCCTCGTAGCTTTCTCTCGCAGCCTCTCGGTCTCCCTCATATTCTTCCAAGAAATCATCAAAGCTATAAATACCGCCTGAACCTTCATAATCAGAATAAACCTCATTAGCTAATTCCCAAGCCATATTGGCTGCTTCTTCTTCGGTCGCATTTTCAAGAATTTCTTTTTTCCTATCGAAACGGTCTCCCATATCTGCAATTATAATAAATTTAGGCATATTTCTTATCCCCTTTCTATAAATATTATATCATATTTTATGAACTTTGTCAACAAAACTAGAAAAGAATTCCCTCAAAGAAAGATAAAGTTTAACTATCTTAATCGCTTTTAATTCTGCCAAACTTTTTTTAAGAATTTTATTCTGTTGTTCCATTCTTGAAATCTGGTATCTTTGATTGGCAATCTTTTTCTTTAGCTCAATTACATATTTAGACAGTTCGTTGTCTTGAGAAATATTTCCCTTTAATCTATTGCACACTTCGCAACAAGTTTGATAATTATTAAACTTGTCGCGGCCGCCCTTAGATTTTGGCTTTTTATGGTCTTTTGTGAAAAGAATAAGCTCGCCATTCTTTTCTGTAAAAAATCTAATTCCGCAAGAGTTCTGCTGTTTAACTATAAAAGCCTTTGTTGCTTCCGCTCCACAGAAGCAACACTTTGGGTCTCTCGCAACAATCTTTGAAGTATCAGAAATAGAAATTTCATACATTATCCCACCGTGGAGATAAGAGAATTTTCTTGACTGCGAAAGATTTATTCTTTCTCTCGCAACTGATACAGGAATTTCAAAAAGAAGTTCGTCCAAAATTTTTACTCCTTTCTTTATTTTCTATAATTATTATATCACACTATTGTAAGTTTGTCAATAAAGGAAAAAGAGTAACATAGTTAAATGTTACTCCTTTCCTTTAATATATATTAAACAGATTCTTAATCGCCTGCTTAGCAGGAAGAATCTGATTTAAACAATAGGTGCTGGCTCTTGGCGTCCCTCACCAGTCGAACCCATTGGGGCCGGTACCAACCCTAGACATATCCACTTCGTAGTTGTTATAACTCCTCACGCCGGTTTCGCTACTTGACAGGTGTGCCCCGGAAATCAACCCGCGTCACCGCTATTTTTTATTAACTCAGACGAAGCTCCTCGTGCACAGGCTAACAACATCAACTTGAATAGAAAATAGCGTTTCTTCGCTATGGTAGGAGCTAGGAGAGTCGAACTCCCATCTGTGCCTTGAGAGGGCACTATCACTAGCCATTTAGACGAAGCTCCCATAAGTGTCCCGCCATTTAAAGACTAACGGGCTGTCTAATAGGAAATAAATAATAACTATTAAAAATGAGCAATCTTAGTGAAAACACGTCACACCACGTGAAGGTGTTGCTCGTCGTGACGCTCACCCCAACCGGATTTGAACCGATGTTCCGAGGATGAAAACCTCGTGTCCTAAGACCAGACTAGACGATGGGGCGATAGGAGAGCCGGATAAGGCTCCGGCGGGCCGGTAGATTAGAAATTATTGACAAAGCCCCTTCAGGGCTAATGGCTGGCTAGGTCCGGCTCGAACGGACGACCTTTGGTTTAACAGACCAACGCATACTACCAACTGAGCTACTAGCCAATATATAAATGAGATTAAATTAAATCCCATTCATTGTCTTGGATTGTTTTTATTAAAGATACTTTATCTGGTAAATTATAACTTCTACACCATTTTCTTATAGCATTATCTGAAACCCCAAATATATCTCCAATATGTTTGAATGGAGTTTTTCTAATTAAAGATTTTAAGGTTTCTCTATCAGGTTTCCTTTCGTGTGCTTTTTGTTTTTCTTCGTATGTCGAGTTTCTTTTTTGCTTATTAGTTAATTCTTCAAGAGTAGCATAATAGATATCTTTATTAAAATTACAGCTTAAAGTAGAATTATCAAATTCTCCATTTTCTACTAATCTATGGCAATTTGCACATAGCATACAACATTTCTTTGCTTCTTCAGCATAGGCAGATTTAGCCCTCGTCGTGCTACCACTCGCTAAACCAAAACTCTTTTCTTTTGGATTTAAATGGTGGAAATCAAAAACTACTTCTGAAAATTCTTGATTACAGTGTTGACATTTTCCACCAAATGCTTTTACCAAAGCAATTTTAATTCTTCTTCTAAAATTTATAACATCAATCGGTTTGCTCATATTTATCACTCTCCTTACAATTATAAGTGAAAATCGAACCAATCGGTTATAAATTTTTGAAACCAAATTCTACACTACTGGAATCGAACCAGTATTAAAAGTCTTTCCAATTAAACGAAGTGTAGATATATGCGGGAGAATCGCTAGCTAAACGACCATTATTATCGCACCCGCATTGCGTCTCTCTAACCCCGAAGACAGGACTTACTACACGGCTTAGTAAGTAGCCAGATATTTTCTTTGTACGACTTAATATTTTTAATTAACTTTTTAATATCTATATCTAATAAATATTAAGTCGCGGCCAGACAAGAAATATCCCAAGAACTGACACTTTATTTAATTCTAACTCTCAGAGGTTAATGGACTCGAACCATTGTTTTCTGCTTTATAAGTGCAGCCGTCCTTGCCCTTTAGACGAAACCCCTTCTGGTCGGAAAGGAGAGATTCGAACTCTCAGCTACAACATCCCAAATGTTGCCGTCTACCATTGACTTACTTCCCGATAAAAGGCTCCTTTTTTCCACCGGAGCGAAGCCAAACTCTCTGACCTTATTGTAGTTTTACGTCTCCTCTAAATAAGCGTGGGCGAATCTTTCTGGACAGTTCTAGTTAGGTGGATTATCCTCCGAACCATTGGAATACGATTTACAAAACATTTGAAATCTCCTCCATTAACTAGATTTTATAGCAAGCCCATAGGGCACCGCTAACTTAGGAAAAGAGATACTCTGCGTAACTTACGCTATCGGAGTCAAGGAGCCGAACAAACCGCACTCTTCTTTCTTAACATACTCAGCTCCGTCCTCGTTGAAACCCTTAATCTCAACCATATTGTCGCAAGTCAGAACATTCGTTCCGGCATGATAGGTCATCTGTGCTCCGCACTTAGGACATTTGAGGAACTTCTCCTGCCGAGGAGCCGCCCACTCTTTCTGAGGAGTACGCTTCCGAATTTTCAGAGCTGCACCGAGAGCTTCAAAAGAATTTACAGTTGTCATAATTTGTACCTCTTTCTTTCTTTATTATAAATATGATAAATAAGATTAAAGACTTGGTGGGGTTTATATTTCACAACCACGCTTACACTACTCAATTCGTACTGGCCTTTACGAGTTATCAACATATAGTTGCTCTGCCAGCAGGCGAAGGGCTTCCTCGCTAATGCGTCATACGCTACTTCACTCTTCCTCGCCTACCAAGTCGGGCGATAGCACCTGACCCGTTTCAATCTTATTTATAGCTTTAAGGTCAGCCAACCGCACATCTGTTGTATAGGAATATTTGCTCTTCCTGTGGAAAATTTTATTAAGTAGTAGATTTTAACGGAGCCGAGCCGCACTCTTTATCCGCGTGTTCTATGGGTCATGACTCCCAAGTAGCCGTTGTTCATGTGGGCTTTTTGTTTGCCCATAGGAGTTGCCACTCCCCTACTCTTTGGACTTTTTCTCGTCCGGACAAGAAAGTCACGCTTAATAAAATTTTTGGTTGCGGGCGTAGGATTCGAACCTCGTCTTCAGATAATGACTCTGATGAGCTACCATTGCTCCACCCCCGCGATAGAGAAGTGAGTACAAAGCCCTCACTTACGGCTCGCAGTAGCTTCAAATAAACGAAAGCAGACAATTTTACTCTGTTTTAGTAGCCTTAGCAGCCTTAGCCGCTTCACGCTCGGCGGCCTTGCGTTCCTTTTCGGCCGCGGCGTCAGCACGTTTCCTGGCCAACTCCGCCTGCTTAGCCAGCTTCTCCATGTAATCAGCGCGAGCAGCACCGAGGTCGAACTTGGTTGCATCGCATACAGAAATCTTCAGCTTCGCAAACTGACCATCACCAAGATGAATCAGAGCGCCATCAGCGATAACCTCAGTCTCCTTGCCATCCTGAACAATCGCGTTCAGAGCAACCTCATACAAATGGGAACGAACGATAGCCTGGTCCTTAACACTCATTTTCTCAGCCATAATTAACACCTAATCCTTTCACTCATAAAATTTATTTTTTATTTTGAAAGAGGATTTTCCTCTCTTTCACTATATTTATTATACCATACTTTTCGCAGAAAGTCAAGATTAACGACTTTTTATTTTACTTCAAACGCGACGACTTCATTCCAGTTCACATAGAGTTTTCCTATCCGAGCAGACCCAGTAGCTTGACCAAGATTATCATAGAAAAAATTGATAAGTTCCTCTTTCTTTTCTTTTTCAACTTTTCCAACAGAGGTCTTACGAATTACACCATTTTTGAAAAGAATTTTGAAATGAAGTTTTATTTTCATATTTTTCTTCCTTTCTTAACTTTCTATAATAATTATATCACACTATTTTAAGAAAGTCAATATTTACAGCTCACCGGAATATGCTTTATTGCAACGATAATCTGCGTAGTCAATACGAGAGCCAATTTCATCGAGAATATTCTGAAGAACAGTCTCTGCTTTCATCAAAGCAATCGCGCGACTGCGATAATAATTCTCAAGCATACGATTACGGGCCAAAGTCATGCCGTACTCTTCGTCCCATTCATCTTCAGGGGAGCACTTCGCTTTACCACGATAAGTGGGATTCATCATAAACTTATTCATATTGTACCCGTCATAAGAGATATTACGGATGCCCATTTTCTGCAAAACATCAATAGCGTCATACTCGCAATCATCCATGACAGCTACAACAGTCTGCTTCTCTTCATCAATATAGTACCGGATTTTGCTCTTAGGCTGAGAGTCTTCCTCGAAGCAAGCAAACTCTTTGTCAATAAGCCGCAGAGAATATTCACTAGGGTTAAATTTCTTTGACATAACAATCTCCTTTATTTCTTTTCTATATTTATTATATCATATTAGAGAAGAAAAGTCAATATTTATGACTTTTAATTCTCTTTCTTGCAGTTACAGTCACAGGTTTCTTTCTTATGGAAGAAATTTCCTCCATTGGTAAACATCATCAGAGGAAGAATATCTCCCATATCCCCTTTATTATCAAGCAACATCATCATAAGATAAGGATTACTATTGAAATCCATAGCTCCGCCACCAAACATATTCATCAGCATAAAAGTCTTGGCGTCAAAACCATCGGTGTTCTTATCTCCCATCATCAGGAAGAAAGGCAACATATTGCCAAAAGGATTGCTCTCGTCGATTGTACCAAAAGCCCCTTCTCCCATCAGAGATACAACCTTAGTATAGAAATCAAAACCGAAAATATTGCGGAGAGGCATAATAGTCTTAACTTCATTAGTACAAGGCTCAATAACCTCAAGGAAGTTACCTCCTGCAATATCCTTTACAATGACATACGCACCGCCGTGCTTGATAATATCACCGACTTGGATATCCTTGATTGCGACAGGAAGCAAATACAGTAAGCCCTCCATATCAAAAACAAAATCGGTAACATCGGTAAGAGTCAGCTTACTCTTATCATAAGCAACATACTTGCCATCTCCCGCAAGGTAAGCAAGACCACCTACAGACATCTTAATATCACGGCCAGTATATTTACCGAACTCAACATTACCAAAAATCTTATTCATAGTCTTTTTCTCCTTTTTATCTTCTTTAATTCCAAAGAATTCTTTTCCAAAATCAGTTATTTCAGAGTTACTTATTGTAAAAGTCACTTCATTGGGGTTAATCGTTAGCGTATTAAGATTAGTGAAATTATCAATGTTAATATCACCGATAGAAGAATAGCAACTCCTATTAAACATAATAGGATTCTCAATACTACGGCTACTGTTTGGCCCAATTCTTGGTTCAAGAATATCAGCCTTTTTATTTTTCCCGACATGATACAACTTTACTATCTTTTTGATAGCGATATAGTTGAAAGAAAAAACATCTTCATCAACTAATCTTGCGCCATTTACCATTTGTTTCTTATCTGTTGAATATTTACCTGTTATTTCTACATTAGAATTACGGTAATTGTATCCATCAGAATTCATTATCTTATACCAATAGCCAATTTTTGCTTTATCATAATCTTCTTTGATTACAGAATAAACATATGGCTTTGGACTAAGATTTTCTTCTCGCAAAAACCTGCATACTAAATAGTAATACATAAATACTCCTTTCTCTCTTTCTTTAATTATATTATACCATACTAAGAGAGAAAAGTCAAGTTATTTAAAACCTGACTTTATTTCTCACATCCATTGTTTCTTCTTTTTTGTACAGTCTTTCCAAGATTTAGAATAATCTCTCCAAATATCGTCATAAAGATTAGGAAGATTATTGCTACGGCGGCGAGGCCGAATATACTCATAAACCTCTGGGTCACTATTTGCTCTTCGCTCTTGGGTGGTTCTCATATGCCGCAAACAGCAATAGCGATGATGACAATGACCAGTTCCTGGAACAGGGCCGCCTCTAAATTCGGGAAGAGGAGTTTTTTGATGTCTCCAAAGATAAAAATTTTTAAACTCTCTTTTAGGATAAGTAAAACGAGAAATTTCTTCTTCAAATTGACGAATATCAATTACTCGATTTAACCCATCAAAGAATAAATATCTACGAGTAAAATATTCTATATTGCGTATTTTTTCATCTGAATCATACGCAAAAATTGCATATTTGTCTTTGCCATTCATACTAATTTGATAGAATTTATTGTTGATATTGCAAAAGCAATACTCAATCAATTTCGCTTTATCACCAATCTTCCAATACTTATTAGTATAAATATCAAGACAATAATATTCGGTTGACTTATCAAAAGTTTTATACATTACTAAATACCCCCTTATTAAAGTATTTAGTAATCATTCACCTTCCTCATTAGCTTCACCGCCTATCTTTTTATTGGAGCAAGTAGTGAGAATCGAACTCACATCTTCTGCTTGGCAAGCAGAAATAATAACCTTTATAATATACCTGCATACTGGACCAGTATAACGGACTCGAACCGTCACCAAATGCTTGGAAGGCACTTATGCTACCATTACACCAATACTGGATTTATATGAAGTAGGTATTGCTTAATGACCGATTATTTGCCAGTAACCTCGGACTTATCTGGGGTTTGCCTTGTTAGCAAGAAATAAAAAGACCATTACAAGGTTGTATGTTTACCGCTATTTTATAAATAGCAACTCTTTGTTAAGAGCAATACCTACTCATTATTTAATTTTCTGCAATAATTCCATTTCTTCGTCTTATCATTGCGTTTAAAAGATTAGTATGCTTTAATTCTTCAGAAATGATTTCTCTAAAATCAGCAATTTCTCTATCTGACAATAGATAATCATATTTAGAGAGAAGTCTATAATAGCCCTCTCTCGCCTCAGATTCATCCGCAATATTCTTTTCTAATTCAACAAATAAGCCAAATTCATCAGGATTATTTCTCATTATCTCACCCTAAAATAAGTGAGAATTGGGGAAAGTTTATCTAATTTTTCCAGAATTTAAAGAATTTTCATACAGCTCAAAATTAGAAATCGCTTCTTCAATAGTTTCTCCAGCAGAAATGTCCCTATTTGGAATACCTGCTAAACAACTATCACACCAAATTCCAATTTTCCCGTCTCCGAGAGTATGAACAATGAGATTAGGTTCTCCGCATTTCGGACAAGGAGTTGGCTGGCAAAAATCTCTCATAGTAAAATTCCTTTCAAAATAAAGTTCAGGCACATTCATAGTTTGCAATTTAATGCACCCGAAGAACTATGAATATGTCAATGGCGACTCCGGCGGGATTTGAACCCGCGGTCTCCTGCGTGACAGGCAGGCGCATTAGGCCAGACTATGCTACGGAGCCGTATAATGGCGGTTGATGCTTATTTTACTTCGGCGTCCGCCAACCCGAACAGTGCTTGCCTCGGTTTATTTAAAGACTCCCGTGGAATGAACCAAAACCTAAGTCTTTGGTGGGCAGGGAAGGACTCGAACCTTCGATGTTTCTAATGTCACGGGTTTACAGCCCGCTGGTTTCGCCGCTTTCCACACCTACCCATATTATCCAAGAACTTCCCAATCAATATCATTAACATCATCTCTATCAAGGAAAAGTTCCGAAAGTTTTTCATCTATCTTATTTTCGATATCTTCTTCCTGAAAGTCATCAGATACGGTAATTGTTCTCAAAATAGTGAAACTAATTCCAATTTCTTTCATAGAAATTCTCCTCTCTTAACTTTCTATAAATATTATATCATACTTATTTATAAAAGTCAAGATATTTTGGGTTGAACGAAGGGAATCGAACCCTTATTTCCAGAGCCACAATCTGGCGTCTTACCATTAGACCACAGACAACAAATGGATTCACCGTGTGCGTCCGGACGCTTTAGTTCTTATTGTACGGATAAGAACTGAGGGGCACGGCTACTTTACTCCCTCTAAGATAGACTTTTCAATTTCGCCGTCTATCAGGGTGATGGCGGAGAGCACTTCACTCGAAGAAGATACTTTACAGTACGAACCGCTTAGCAGGCGGACCCAGTAACCTTACTGGTTTACTCTCCATATTATTCCCAACCACCATAATCAATCCAAGTTATTCCATTTTTATCTGCAAACTCTATTGCTTCATCCTCATTATTGAAAGTAAATGCGCCAAATAAAGTAAAAACTATACTCATAAAATACCTTCTTAAAAAGAAATAAATGAGTATTGCGAATGTGCCCTCACTCACGGCGCCCCTCGATTTTGTATTTTGATATGCACCCAACGGCGGCCACCCGGTGCGAAGCTATTTTAGGTTTAAAGTCGCGGATAAATAGCAAAAATCGACTTTGGCGGAGAGCGGAGAACTTGCATCCCATGCCTTTCAGCACAATCGGTTTTCAAGACCGTTCCAGCGCGCTTGTCTGGTTCACTCTCCACATATAGACTGAGCCGTCATACCCAGTATATGCCTTATGACTTCTCTACCCGATGACGCAGGTGCATAAGTACCTCAGCTTTCAAGACCAAGGGTTGGTCGCAGAAGTAGGTTCCGACCCTACCGAATTACCCTTATGAGGGGTAACTGCACGCCAGTGCTTTCTGCGATAGATAGGAGAAGACGTCTAGAACACCCGTGTGCTTAACCACTCCTATTGTTTGGAATATATCACACTTATGGTAGGGCATACAAGAATCGAACTTGTGTCGGTCGCTTATAAGGCGACTGCTCTCACCATTGAGCTAATGCCCAGTATTTGCCACCAACCGAAGAAGATACCTATTGCTTGAGGCGACCGTCCGTTGCTCAACAATATCCACACCTTCAGTCCTCACCTTTCTTATCCGACGGTGGCGTCTACTGAATAATCCAGTCAGTACAGATTTCTCTGCTGCTAACGGCTACATCTCACTTGTAAGGGAGTGATTACCAACCAGATTACCATAGTAATTAAGTTCCGTTATACAAATATTTCTCGCCTTACTCAAAGGACTACTAACGAGAATCCACAACCGCTGTTTTTTCGTCAAAAACTAGAAAAAAGTGGAGCACGATACTAGATTTGAACTAGTGAATAGACGGGTTGCGGCCGCCCGCGTTAGGCCTCTTCGCCAATCGTGCATATTAGTATAGTTAAGCCCACATCGAGCAAAGCGTTGAATATAGCAACCGTCACTATACTTGGTTCCAAGATGGTGAGCGTGGAGAGGCTCGAACTCTCGACCACTTGATTAAAAGTCAAGTGCTCTACCAACTGAGCTACACGCTCATATAGAAAACTATTTAGAATAGCTTTCTCTTTCATACTGCTCATTCATAAGAATCCTATATTTTGTTTCTGAAAGTCGCTTTTTTCTTCGTCCGCATTTAGGACAATAAATATAATATTCGCTCTGTCCTCCTATATCATGGACTAATTCATCAAAAGAAGGATATAGCTTTTTCTCCAATGTTAGAACCCAATGATGATTACACTTCTTAAATAACAAACTCATCACCATTCCATTGCTGGCTGAACAGAAAACCACTCAAGAACATTTCGTATGCGATTTTCCTTTCTTTTGGAGTAAAAAGACGACGATGTCTCTGCTCAACTTGAGCAATTTTATCATCAATTTTCGCACTCAAATCTACAAATTCATTGATTTGATACATCTTCTATCATCCTTTCTATCTGTTCATCAGCTTTCTTACTGGATGTTAATAACGCAAGTACAAATGTTAATACTGGAGCACCCATTAAAATTCCTACTAAAAATCCAAACCAAAACATTCTCCTTTCCTCCTTAACTTTCTATATTTATTATAGCATACTAAGAAAGAAAAGTCAAGATAAGCAAATGGTGGGTCGGACAAGGTAACGCACCTGTCTCTGCGGCTCTTCAGACCGCCGCTAATCTATCTCAGCTACCGACCCATAATATGCCATATGAAACTCCTACCACTGGCATGAGGCCCATATTCATTTATATACCGCACCTCGTCGTTTCTATCAGAGATAGACGGAACCGTCGTTCTGGGAGTATGGCCATCCGTGCGGTTACTGGCACCCTCGCGTGGAATCGAACCACGAATAGAACTTTAGAAGAGTCCTGTTATCTCCATTTAACTACGAGGGCATATAATAAAAGACAGACCTATTTGCCTGCCCTTTTCTTAGCTTTTCTCGCTTCCTCAAGTGCAATGGCTTGAGCCTGTTTCGGAGGATAACCTGCCGCAATAAGCTCTTTAATATTTTCTTCGATTGTTTTTGGACTATATCCTTTCTTTAACGGCATTTTCTCAACTCCATAATTTATTAAACTGTGCTCGGTGCAAGGCTTTCCACCCTGCTTGCTGGTTTGGTAGCGGTACTTCACACTCACGAGAAATTTTACAGGCATCCATCAAGTAAGCTCAAATCTCTTACTCCGTGCCTAACCTTACGGAATTTGTTTCCACAGACGATAGAATATATGTCTTAACCATATAGGGATTCGGGCATATATTCCCTTTTCCGAGCTAATGGTTGGGATAAACAGAATCGAACTGTTGACGCCGGCGTTATCAGCACCGTGCTCTACCTACTGAGCTATATCCCAATATCTACGAGGGTGGTCAATCCTCGAAAATACCCGCATCGACCTCTCGATAGTTTTTTCTCATGCGGAACTATCATAGCCTTTACCACAATTCTCTCGAAAGGCAAGAGCCTGGCTGGGATGGCTGGACTCGAACCAACTCTGCATGAGTCAAAGTCATGTGTCCTACCGATTAGACGACATCCCAATATTTTGAATAGGGTTTTTCGCACTTCCACAGATTTTCATGCCTTGTCCTTACCGTTTCTCCTAATGTCATACAGGAGCACAGACCCTAAACACTTCTGTTCTAAGTCGGTTGTATTCTGATACCGAAAAACATCTTGGGGACTTTATTTTACTTCGTTGCTCCAATCCTCGAAGTTACCTCGGCGTATGACTGCCTAATATTTAATAGGAATATTAAATATATTCCCATTTAAAACCGTATGCTTGTTTTAATTTTCCTTGACAACATTCTATAATATGGCTACTTTTCTTTTTTCCTAAAAATCTCATTGCATCTGCAAGACTATTAAAAGAATTTATTACTTCTCCGGTTTTCAAATCAATTTGCCTTACTGCTCTTTTGACAGGTTTTTTTATTGATTCTTTTACTCCTATTTGCGAATTATACCACTCTACAAGTTCTTTTTTCTTGGAAGGAATATCATAAGAAATACACCATTTTTTTATTGCATTTCCAGAAACAGAAAATTGTCTACCTGTTTCTTCAAAACCATTTTCTTTTATCATTTTTGCTAATTCCAATGGCTCAGGACGATTTGATTGAGAAATCAAAACTCTATGCTTATTATTACATTCAACACATCTCTTAGATTCTTTGTAAACTATTTTTCCACAATCTACGCATCTCCAGATTTTACCTCTTACTTCTTGCCCGCCTAGCAAAATATTATATCCGTTTGGTTGGATAGTATTTAATTTTTCTATCCAATATCTTTCTTTTTCATCAAGAAGTTCTTGTCCACATTCTTCGATAATTTCAAAAGAAAAATTTTCAATTCCATATTTCCGAAATGCTTTATGAATTATTGAATTATAACCTAATCTATCTTCTCTATCTGTATCCCATTTATGTTGATACCATCTTCTTTCAATGCAAATAGATTGACCAATATATACTTTCCCATTTATATTATTAGTGATTTTGTAAATTCCACACATTATTCTCACCTCTAATTATAAGTGGAAAAGTATATGGTTGATTATAATTTTTGGAGCACCAGCTCAGATTTGAACTGAGGAGGGATAAACCGATGGCTTACTAAACCATTGCAATCGACCACTATGCGACTGGTGCATATGGAGCATCGGGTCGGATTCGAACCGACGTGGGCAAAGCCGACGGCTTACAAGACCGTTCCAATCAACCTCTATGGGACCGATGCATATCGGTAATTATAAGTATAGATACCTATAATTACTCTAAAAATTGGCACCCCGACTTTGGAATTGAACCAAAAACTATAAAATTTTGAACCATTAAACTATCGGGATATATCTGGTGACTGCAAGAATTTATTGAACGCCCCTGCAACACCCATGCGGCGATTGGTACCGCGAGTGGGACTCGAACCCACACTAACTAGTTCCTAAGACTAGCGCCTACTGCCATTGGGCTACCGCGGCATATGGTATCCCCTAGAAGATTTGAACTCCTATCTCTGGTTTCGTAGACCAGTATCCTCTCCTTTGAACGAAGGGGATATAGATGCCTTTACTCCTTGAAAGGCTAAGTCAATCGTCTTGTTATTTTAAGTGCAAGAACGATGTTGCACTATGGTGGAAGTAAAGGGACTTGAACCCTTGGCCTTCTGCGTGCAAAGCAGATGCTCTCCCAACTGAGCTATACCCCCACATAGTGATAGGCCGTCGCAATCCTATCTTCTGTACCCTCTTATACAGCGACGAACGAGGGATTTCAGGTTTCGTTAGCGTCGAGTACCTGCAAACGACCTGGTAGGGCGCGTGGGATTCGAACCCACACCTGTCAGAATTTTAAGTTCTGTTTCTCTGCCGTTGGAATACCGCCCCATAGAGAGTGGTTAAAAGATTTATCTCTTAACCACTATAAATATTATACCATACTAAGCCATAAAAGTCAATATTTTATTTGAAGTAAATAATCGATACTTCTCCAGTTTTCTTATCTCTCAGCATAATGCGATAAGTGCAATACTCCCTATTTGTAGGAAGAGAAATCTTTATTTCATGGTTAATTGCTCTTGCTGCACTTGAAAAGATTCCAGTATCTTCCATTTCCTCAAACATACTACGATAGATAACACAGTAAGCCATAAACTGGTCTTTTACACTAAGCTCTTCAAGAGAATTTCCCTTAGATAAAAACAGATTAAGGACTTTCTCCTTATCATAAGTGTCGTAATCTACAAAGTCAGCAAAAACATGGACTTTCTGATGATTCTTTTTAGACTCAACTACCCAAGGATGGTCATCAATTTCTTTAGTGTCTTCTGTAAAGAAAGCCTCTTCGCCGCTAACATACGCAGGAGGGAAAAGAGATTCAATATCGTGAAGAGAGTTCTTTACCGCAGGAATATCGTTGTTGAGAATCTTCTCCAAAAGTCCCAAAACTTCCTGGATGTCTTCTTTTCCAACCTCGCCTTTATCGAACTTTTCTTCAAGAGTTTGCATACTATATGCTTCATCAAGCATTTGGTAGGCTTGGCTGCCAGGATTAGCTTTACCACAAAGCTTAAACTCTCCTGTCTCTCTGTTAAACTCAATTCTGTCACTCTCAGGACTTATGCCAAAACTAGCAAGAAAATTTTCGTTCATAAAATATCTCCTTTTCTCATTTTCTATAATTATTATATCACACAATTATAAAAAAGTCAATCATTCTTATCTCTGGTTAAATAACCAAAATAAGTACCATCTAATGAAGTGTAACCCACATAACCACTCCAATTAAAATGATAATCGGCTCTAAAAAACCGAACATATGGCGGCAAAACGCTTCCGTTTTTCACCACATAATCCACCGCTTCGTAGTTTTGTTCTGTCGGTGTAGTTCTATACAAAAGGGATGCTGGAGTAAATTGTCCTTTTGCATAAACAATATCGGACAAGGAAGTTCCTTCTCCTGCGGCATCGTATCTATTAAATATAACAGATACTACCATTTTCTGACACTCTAAACTCGCCGCTCCGGCTTCTCGGTATAATAGTCGTGCTATCATTTCTCTCTCAACGCTTGTGATATTGTAGTGGTTTTTTGGCTCCACTTCAATATAGACTTCTGATACGACTTCTTTCTCAACTTCTACTATAACTTCTTTTTCCGTAGTAATTTCCTTTATCTGCGGATATCGCTTTAATCTATCTACATAAATAAGAGCAATTAGGGTAATTCCAATACAAAGAAATGCAATTATTTTTTTTAACTTCTTAACTTTCATTAACTTCCATTAGAGAAGTTTTGAGAAAGTTAAGAGTAAAAATTTGTGGTTCGTCCATCATAAAAATACCTCCATTTTTCGCACGAGTTATCAGACCCTTTTCTTTCACATCCATAAAAATATGAATTTTTATTAGTGCATTTTTGAGTCTTAACATCGAAATACTTACAGTATGTGCAATTTGTGGATTGCTGCGGCGACCGAGAGGTTCCAAAAAATAGTAGTGCTGCTATACAAATAAGAAGAATTGCTGCAATTATTTGTATTAGCATTACTAAAACCTCCAAAATAACAAAAGGGATAATAATATCCCTTTTAAAAAAAATTATATCAAAATTTTCAAGAAAAGTCAAGATTTTAATTATTCGTCTTTTACCCACTTTCTAATAGAAGTATAGATATCACTGGCTGAAATACAGTAAAGATTATCCCATTCTGTCGCGGCCAGAGTACCAATAAAACTCTTCGCACTTACCCTATATCCACGACCATCTTCGAGAATAACATCTCCGCTAATTTTCGAGACAGCTTCAACGAAATTAGTACAATCACTCATAGTTACAAGTTCAATTTTATATCTTCCCATTATTCTTCCTCCATAACTAAACTAAAAATATTATCAACAGGGCCATGAACATGAAAGAATTCCGTGTGATTTCCTACATCAATTTTCATAACTCCAGGAGCGGACTTCCACATACGAGAGTAATAAGACTTATAGTTATGTTTATCAAGAAAATACTTTATAACTTCATTTACAGTATGGAAATCCGTGCAATTAGCCAAAAATTCATCTTCACCATTTGAACGACGAAAATATACATCAAACATACAAATTCTCCTTTCACTTTATAATACTATTATATCACACTATAAAATAAAAGTCAATAAAAAGAAGCGCCATTTCTGGCGCTTAATTTTTATAAATTTATCTTTAATATATTCCCAAAATTTCCTTTACTTTCTCGTTGCATAGACGATTCAATTCCTTGAAATTGATAGTTGGATTCTTAAAAGCCTTTACGAAATGATAAGACTCTTCTGTAATTAAAGTATGCCAAACAGTAGACAGAAGTCTCCCGATATGTTTAGACTCCCATACTCCAACTTCATTTTCAATTTTTGCCTTCTCTTTTTGTACGACAGCCTCAGTAATATACTTTTCAATAATTGCCTGCTCTACCTCATTCAGACCGACTATCTTCGGTTTTGAGGTGCCTTTCTGTTTATGAAATTCACTTCTAACAATTTTTGCCCATGTTTGGCGGCCATAGCGATTACGGTATCCGTAATTTTTAATTACAATACCTTCCCCAATTTCGTCTCCCTGCATGAGATAATGATTGCTTTCAAGTAGCTTCATCAACTGCTCAGTAGTTGGATTTTCAATCTTATCAAGAGGGTCAATTACAGTAATACCATAGCTCTTGAGAAGAGGAGCAAAAGTTTCATAGGGAAGATAGACAAATCCTTCTCCATTTTCTACTGCGACATCGAAGACATACGGCTTTCTCCATGCGTCAACTTCATAATTCTTGATAGTATGAGGTACAAGCCACTCAAAGAAAATATGGTGTCCCACATGGTCAGCGAGATAGCCGCAAATATTCTCATTTTCAAGAATAGCTTTCGCACATCCAGCGTTGTCATCTTCTGGAGTAATAAACCTCTTGCGGCTACCTACAAAGATAGTATTCCCATCTGACCATGCTTGACCGTTGGTTCCATCCAACTTAGGGTAGACATAAACTTCTCCATTCAAAATACCTTCAACCTCAGGAGTGCCAAGTCTTTCGATATGCTGATATCCTTTATACTCCACTTTATTTTCTCCTTTCAAACAAAATAAGAACAGTTGTTAGAGAACGAGAAACCGCCTGTCCGATAGAACAGGTAGACATTTGAACATCAATAAGATTTATTCCGCCCTGTTTAAGAAAATCATTCATTTCTGTCTGAACCATTTTTGGGTCGCCATGAAAAATCTTCGTCTCCATACTCATTCTCCTTTCCGAACTCTATAATAATTATATCACTATATTTGAAAAAAGTCAATAAAAAAAGAGCTGGTTAAACCAGCTCTTCTTTATTAGCATCTTTCTTTTCAATCTTATGAATTACGTCATAGATATAACCTGCTCCACCGCTTACCAAGATACCATTAACAATATGATTTACTGCTGTTGGAACTTCATAACCAAGGGCACCAAATAGAGAAATTGGCTGCGCAATAGCAAACATAAGACCGATGCCACAAGCGAGGGAAATAAATTGCATTGGTGAAATATCAAATTTTACACCTTTTACTGAGAAAGAATATGTACCACCAAGAACAGGAATAATAGTCTTTACTCTTTCAAGAACTACTTGAAGAAGGAAAGCTAATCCAGCCAACACCATAAGTACGCTAATAACTTCTGTCATTCAAAAACCTCCTTTAATCACTAATTTTTCCATGATGAATTATAATAGCTTCATTAACTTTATTGACTAATCTTTGTTGAGATTCGTCAATTTTTTCTAGCTTATCTTCTGCTCTTAAAACAGAATCATTTAAAGTTTCTAATGCTTGATTTGTTAATTGCGCGTGAGTATTTTGATTTTTTATTACTTCGGTATTATTTTCTATTGCTCTTGTACTATTCTCTAATGCTTTATCATATAAAGCTGACACTCTTTCATTCTGTGCCCGATAGTCATCCATAATTTTAAAGAAGCTCTCCTTCTCAGCAGCACTATCTTTTTTAGCTTGACGACTTTCCTCTAGGATAGTGTTAATTAAATTATTCTGACTTTGCACTGACTTAGGTCTTTCTTTAATAAACCAGTACAAAAACACTCCAAAGAATAATAAAATTATAACAAGCTGTAATGGTGCCCCAAGGAAGGTTTCTATAAATTTTGGTATCTCGGTCATTTATATCCCCTCCATCAATTCAAAGTGGAAAATTGTATCTAAAAATACAAAAAAATAAGAGGGATACTCCCTCTTATTTACTGTTCTTTATAAGATAAGAAAGTCTTTCGTCAAGAACTTTAGCTAATTTTTCCGCTTCTGCTCTACTGTTAAAGTAAGCAGTTGGATATTTATGTCCTTTTCCTCTAAGTCCTGCGCCATAAACATCTCTTGCCATACGAAGATAAGAAGCATAAGTTAGCCCCATAATTCTTGCATGGTAAACATTATAAGAGCCATCTGTCCACTTAAAATAATTATAATAAGAGTCAGTTCCAGAAATAATATAATGTCCATTATCATAAGGAGCATCAATGACCTTAAAATATTTCATTGTCATATTAAAGCTCCTTCCATAATTCTTTTATTTCCTCTAATTCTTCTTCTGTTAATTTTGCCATATTACTAATTTCTTCCTCTGATGGCCATGCTAATTCTTCTATTGGAGGAAGAGTTCCACTAAAAGAAACTCTTACTGTTGGATCAGGAGTATATTCCTCTTGAGTATACTTCTTAACACTAGCAGGGGAGCATCCGACGGCCTTGGCAGTAGCAGAATAGGTTCCAAGTTCATTATATACTCGTCTAATTTCTGCAATTTTTTCTTCGCTTAATTTTGCCATTTCTTTCCCTCACTTTCTATAATAATTATATCATAGAATAGTAGTTTTGTCAATATAACGAAAGGAGGACTTCCGAAGAAGCCCTCCCCTATAGGAATGGTATCCAGTCAGCCTTGAGGACAACCTATCGGCCACTAATTCAATCCGAGAAACCTTTAATCAAGGATTTTATCTTGTTTAATCTTTGGGCACCCCAATATTTTACAAGTATATACAAATGTATCTGTTAAATATTGTGCCCTTCTCTTTCCATCTTTACGCTTTATACACTTTAATAAACTTTAAAGTTTAACCTTTGAACTTTAACCTTTAATCTTTAAGAACATTTGTAATACTTATCTATTATAAGTAATCGGGAGACAATCCCAATCTTCTTTTAACCAGATTAACGGTCTGGAGCCTCAAAGGTGAGGCGTAAATTCATTATTATCGTATAATGAGAACGGAACTAGGTTCTAGGTTTTCGACTGAATACCATTGTGGTTAAGTTAATTACCCTTCGAGGTCAACCTCGATAAAGGTATTAGAGTTAGACTCAGATAGAACATAGTCTACCTCTGTATTGAACTGGTCATTCTCTTTGGTCATTTCCTCAATGACCGCGCGCAGATTGCTGGGGTCAAGCAAAACAACCTCATTGAGGTTCTTATAAGACTCTGTTAAAGAGTCAATAAGGTCTTTGTTGTTAAGCTCTTTTGTGGTGTTCTTAATGTAGTTTTCGAGGTTGGTCTGAAGATTATCCTCGTACATACGAACCTCACGGTCAGCACGATTGAACTGCGCTTTCAGCGTATTCACAACAGACATACGCATATTCATAAAGTTTTTACGCTCAATAGCATCAAGAACAGTCATCTCAACGCCACCGATAGTCACAAAAGTTTCCTCATTAGACTTGGCGATAGCAGACTTCAACACCTGACGATTGCGCATAAGTGCGCGAAGAGACTGGAGATTAGACTTCATCTCTTCTTTATATTTCTCAATGTCGATACCGTGAACTTTTGCGATTCTCTTTTTAGAGGCAAGAACAAAATCCTTGTCCAGCAGGTCAACAATTTTCTTATCATACAGCTTAATCTCTCCGAGTGCGCGATGAATAGACATTTTAGTGTTCATTTCACATTTCTCCTTTAATCGTTTTTCTTTAACATATTTATTATACCATTTTATTCAGCTTTTGTCAAAAATTTAAAAATTCTCTTATTCAATTCTGTCAAATGTATGTCTAATTGCTTTGAGTTTTCAAAATAATAAGTTATATAGATATTTGCTACAATATATAACTTAGCACCTTTTTCATCTCGTAAATATCTAAGATACTGCGCCGGAGTCATTTCCATTAAGCGACTTTCAAATATTATCTGTTCTTGGTGATTAAGATTAAGATATTTCCGATAGTCAATAGAAATACCACTTAATCGGTATTTATGAGAAAGTATTGATTCACGGTTTATAAAAAATTTTATCATAGAAACTCCTTTGGTACTCGTTGACAGACTTGAACTGCCGACCTATCGGATGTAAGCCGATTGCTCTACCAACTGAGCTAAACGAGCATTTATCGTATAAATCTATTATACTACGCACAAGCAGGAAAGTCAAATTTTTCACGATGCTTCTGCTTGCGCGTATAGGAACCTTTACCTTTTTTAATTTTACTAACTCCATGCCTTTTCTTGAAGTGCATATACATCTGCAATTCTTCAGGAGTTTTCTTAAACATTCTTTTGTCCATTTCTATCACCCTTTCTTATTATATTATATCATTATTTTTGAAAAAAGTCAAGGGAGCTAAAAGCTCCCTATCCTTTACTTGCCGCCTTTACCCTTCTTTTTCTTTGGAGTGCTGCCGGATTTACTTCCGCCGCCTCCGCCTCCGCATTTGGCCATTATTATCACCTCTTTAGACTTCTACTTTAATGTATAGTCCGCAATGGCACTCTCCAAGTTCTTGGCTATTTAAAAATTCTTTACAAGGACACTTTGTATCTTCATTTTTAAAAAGAGAACAGGGACAATAACCATCATTCTCTTTTACTTTTTCTCGTATCTCTTTTGCTTTCTGAGTATCTGGATTAACTTTTATTTGCATTTTCATCGAAGAACCTCCCGTAGTAACAAGCATATTGATTATCACTAGCAAGATGAATTCCCAATACTTCATCATATCTACCAGGATTATTACATTTATACCTGCCGTATTTTACAATTATATTCCCATAAGGAATAAGACTTTCTACTTGCTCGCAAATTTCATTACTATCATAGCCAGTATAAATTACGAAGGGGTCTTTAGTATATATTCTAAACTCTTTTATTAAATTTGTCAATTCTTCAAATTGAGAGAAAGGTTCCATACCGCCAACTACAATCGCTTTTGAAATCGGATTATTTATATATTTATCAATTAAAGTTTTTATTTCCGTTTCAATAATCGGCGCGCGAGCCAAAGAGGAATTTTGACAGAAAGTAGCTCCTGTCAAATCCTCTTTCTCGCATTTAAAATCGCAAAAGCAAGTAGCTAAAAACATTGAAGGGAGGCGGTAATTGAGAAAATCCTCTTCAATCAATCCTTTCAGTCTAATTTTACTCATTGACTTTCTCCCATTCTCTTAATTTATACTCTGCTTTTCTATTTTTAGACCAGGTTTTAATTGGAGTATAAAAACCTACAATTCTTGTGTACTCTGTTTCAACGGGTCCACCACACTCTGGACAAACACTTCCGAAGAAAGCGTGATTATGTTTGCAGGCTTGAATTTTTACATTGAAAGCAAAATAAGTAAGACCTTGGTCTGCAATCCATTCTGTGAGCTGCCATGCTTTTTCAAAAGTATCAAATGGAGATTCAATATTGATATGAGCGATTGAACCACCGTTGCAATAAGAATCAAAAGTAGATGCAATTCTTACTCTCTCTTGAATAGAAGTTTTAATGCCGAGAGGAATAAACTGATTACCGTAAAGTGGTAAATCATCTACAACTGTTTCTGGATAAAGAAGAGTGTCTGCTTGCTGCATTTTGTTTGCCGCGGTTTCGCCAGGTACTTGTTCAAGGTTAATTTTATAATCCTTATCAAGAGCAAATTGGTCTTTGGTTTGATGAATAACTTTGAAAATTCTTTCCCCAAAACTCATAGCTTCATCTGTATAATAAGTATTACCAAACTCATCTTGTTTTGTATATCCAAAGGTTTTCATTGTTTCATAAACACCAATTACTCCAACAGTAGAATAAAGATGTTCAAAATCAATCAAGCCTTTTGAGAAATTAGGTAGTAATCCTTTCTCTACATTTCTTTCAATAATATGACGGACAACATCAAGAACTTTACAATCAAGTTCAACAAGCTCTTTTAAAGCAATTAAGTAATCTTGTTCTGTATTGTTTTCAAGAGCCAATCTTGCAAGATTAACAGTAGAAACTTTTACTGAACCTACTTTAAGAGCTGTTCCACCGATACTATTAAAGTATCCTAAATCATCAATATTTGATTTAAGGCGACAACAGTTAGAAAGAGAAGTAACACTCTTATCAATAAATAGATTTGAATCTGCCCATTTCATATTATGTTTAATTCCCCATTGAGCGAACTCTTCATCTGCAAATTTACCATTCTCTCTCAAAAGAGAAATAGTTAAAACTGGGAAAGTCATCATATTATGAGAACGAATTTCTGATGTTTCCTCCATAAAAAGTTTTTGAAACTCTTTAATTTCATCAAGCTCGTCAATCATATAGCTTCCGTCTGGGAACTTCGCGCCACCAAAAAGAGCTTCAAGGTAAGGGCCATCAAAGACAGAAACATTAGTGAAAGCACTTTGCATACCATCTCTTACATAGGGCTGGTTAATAGCATAAACAAAACGCTGAATCTGCTGTCGGGCATAGTAATCAGGGCTTTTTGTAGCATATCCCTCTTCACAATCTTTCTTCCAAAAATAATAGATATAAGGAATAAGATTAGGTAATCCGCAGGCACCAGAAGTTCTATTAGAGTTAAAACTAATAAACTCTTTAACAAAATCAATAAAAGTAGATAAGTGTTTCGGCGGCTCCGCATTAAAATTATTAAGGAAGAAAAGTCCTTTTTCTGCTAAATCTTTTAAATCATATGCAAAACAATAAGGGATAAAAGTAGAAGTGTCTGCATCGTGCATATATAATGCCTTTGTCCATTCTTTTTCGAGCCACTCATTTGCTGTCTTAAAACCATATTTTTTATTTAATTCATAATATATTTTATTATACGCGAGAAGTTTTCTATGTGGTTTCGGCATTTCATTCATAAGAGTTCTCATGTCCTTATTGCCAACATTAGCATTTCCATCTACACTTGCGTCAGCAACAGTTTCAGAGTCAATAAAATTATCAATAAAATCAGTATAACTTAATTGCTCATCTGCAAAACCATTTAATTTAGAAAACTCTTCTCCATATTTCTCCTGCATCCGATTAAAGGCGGTCGTAAAATTTTTATTTAATCTGATATTTACTTGCATTAAATCGCTCCTATTATTGTTGGTTAATATAAGTATTTGCGGCTTTAAAATCAAGGTATTCATCATTAACCTTTAAAACAGGAACTACTGTCATACCTAATTCTTTCATAATCTCAGTGTCATTACATTCAGTAAACTCTATATGTTTTGCGTATAGTTTCTCTTTTAAAACCATACACTTTGGACAGTTTGTGCTATACAAAGTAATCATGTCGCGGCCTCCTACTAGATATTGTATTTTCTTTTGAAATTCTATACTAATTATACAATAGTTCTGGGAAAAAGTCAAGTTTCTCCAGTTTGATATTTGACTTTTTCCAAAAATTACGATATAATATTAGAGTAAAGTTATGGACGCCCGTAGGAGAGGTAACAATGGCTATGGTTAAAGTTTGTATCGACTACGAGTTCGGCATTAATTTGGACACTAATTCTCCAGAAGAGTTTGATGAAGAATTTAATAAACTTCGTGCAATTATTAAGGAAGATACTGAGAAATTTGTTCTTTCTAATATTGATAATGCAACTATGAAGAAAAGAATTCTATTTGAGCTAGAAGAATAAGTGTCGAAGAGGAAGAAAGTTTGACTTTCTTCCTCTTTTATTATATAATAATATTATAAATATGAAAAGGAGAATTATTATGGGATTTTTTGATGGGCCTTTTGAAGAAAGTCAATTTCCTGTTCAAGTATGGACAGACGGCGCGTGTAGCGGAAATCCAGGCAAAGGTGGTGCGGCCGCAGTAATTCGATATTCAGATAATACGATAAGAGAAATCACCTTTCATGAAGAGAAAAGTACAAATCAGAGAATGGAAATTAAAGCAGTAATTATTGCTATTTCAGAAATTCTTGAAACTCCTCATAGTGAAAAGAATGTTGAAATATATAGTGATTCCGCTTATGTATGCAACTGTATAAATCAACAGTGGTATAAAAAATGGTTTGAAAATGGATGGGTAAATTCTAAGAAAGAACCTGTCGCCAATAAAGATTTATGGGAAAGTTTATTTGATAAACTCAATACGCTTGAGAAAAATCACCAAGTTACTTTTGTTAAAGTAAAAGGACATAGTGGTGAAAATGTTTGGAATGAAAGAGCAGACCGTCTTGCTGTAAAAGCATCAAAAGAATAAAGTAAAGGGCCACAAATATTACTTATAATTAGAGGTGATAATGGTGGCCTTTATTTATAAAGTTACAAATTTAAAAAATAATAAAATCTATATTGGAAAAACAAATTACTCAATTCAACATCGTTGGCAACAGCACATATATTCTTCTTATAATAACAAAGATAGTAAAGAGTATAATTTTTTACTTCATAAAGCTATCCGAAAGTACGGAGAAGAAAATTTTTTAGTAGAAAAAATAGAAGAAATTTCAGATAACGATTCCTTTGAACGAGAAAAATATTGGATAAATTTTTATAAAAGTTGTATTTTATTCCCTGATGGATTTGGATATAATATGACCTTTGGAGGAGAAGGTTCTGCAAAAATAAATTATTCAGAAGTTTTTTCGATGTGGAAGTCTGGATTTGGAAGTGTAGAAATATCCGAAATACTAAAATGTAATAAAAAAACAATAAAAGAAATTTTAGAAAACAATAGCAACTATACAAGAGAAGAAGATAGAATTAGAAATATTGGAAAAAAAGTTTATCAATATGATTCTAATGGTATTCTTTTAAAAGAATACCCTTCTGTGACCGCAGCGGCAAAAGAGTTTAAAGTAAATCCAAGTACAATAAATAAATGTTGTAATAAAGTTAAACAAAGTTGTAGAGGATACTTTTGGAGCTTTTCTTCAACTGATACTTTTAAAAAATCAGTTTTATCAACTTGGCAAAAATATATGATTGTTCAAAAAGATAAGGATGGAAAAATTATTAAAATATTTCCATCTTTAGCCGCCGCAGGAAGGGCGATAAACAAAAAGCAAACAAAATATATAAAAGAATGTTGTGATGGTATTCGCAAAGAAATGTATGGATATATTTGGGAATATTATAAAGGAGAGGTTTAATGATAAATGTTATAATACCATGTTATAACTCAACAGAAACTTTACCTAAAACTCTCGATTCTTTGGTGGCACAAACGCAATCAAGATTTCTGGTAACGGTAGTAGATGATTGTTCAGAAGAAAATATGTTGAAAATAGTTAATGATTACGAGGATAGATTGAATATTTCTTATTTAAGATTAACAGAAAATGGCGGTCCTGGTGTAGCAAGACAAGCGGGAATAGATAATAATTCTATGTGCGAATATTTAATGTTTCTTGATGCTGATGATATGCTTATGCCGCAAGCCATAGAAGTATTAAATAGAGAAGTCAATAGAAATAAACCAGATATTCTTATTAGTGCTTTTATTCAACAAAATAAGTATGGGATTAATAGGATAGTTCATTCTACTGAAACAGCTACTTGGGTACATGGAAAAGTTTATAATTGTTCTTTTTTAAGAGAGAATAATATTCGTTTTCCAGAGGGATTAAGAATTAACGAAGATGGAGCTTTTAATACAATGGCTCTTAATATGACAGAAAATATTTACAGAACATCAGTAATTACTACTTTATGGGTAGATAATAAAAGTTCTTTAACAAGAAAAGATAAAAACTTTGCAGTAAATTGTATTCCAAGCTATGTTGAGGGACAAGTATACGCATTTAATTTCTTACTTGAGAATAAAGGAATAGTTAAAAATCTTCCACTTGGACTAGTTTATATTTACAACTATTGTCAAGTAATAGATTATAATAAATTTCCTTTATCCGATAAAATAGAAAAAGAATTAAAAGATTTTCTTTTAAAGATAAAAGAACTAGGATGTTTTCAAAATCAAGATTTTATAAGAAGTATAATTGAAACTCTTTGTGATAAAAAAAATACTTTTAATTATAAATATTTTGAAAAAGTTACTTTTGAGCAATGGCTTAAAAAATATGGAGTTGACCTTAATGAAGATAATTCTGATTAACGGCGCGGGCGGAGTAGGTAAAGATACTTTTGTTCAAATTTGTCAAAGAGAACATCTAAAAGGACATATTTGGAATATCTCTACTGTCGATTTAATAAAAGAAGCTGCACAAATTATGGGGTGGAATGGAGAGAAAGATGAAAGAGCAAGAAAGTTTCTTTCTGATTTAAAAGATTTAGCCACTCAATATTCTGATTTGTCCGCCAATTATATTAGACAAAAGAAATCAGAGGCTGAACAGGAAGGCAATGTAGATGCTATCTTCGTTCATTGTAGAGAACCAGAAGAGCTAGGAAGATTAGCAGAGGAGTTTAATGCAGTTACTTTACTAATCAAAAATAATAGAGTAAAACCAATCGAATCTAATCATGCAGATAGATGTGTTGAGTCATACTTCTATGATTTTACTATTGAAAATAATGGTGGCATTTTAGAGCTTACAAGAAAAGCAGTCGATTTCTTAAAAGACGCGGGAGTTTTGTAATTGACAAAACTCCCTTTTTGTGGTATAATTATTATAGAAATGAAAGGAGAATAATTATGGAGAAATATTATAAAATTTCAGAAAGTAAGTTAGTTGAACTTCTTGCTACTTCTATTGAAATGGATGCTCTTAATGCTTGCGGAGTAGATAATTGGATGTGGTATGGAGAAAATTTTAATGAAGTTATAAAGGAGTATTTTCCAGAAGCTACTGAAGAAGAAACTGAAAATATAGATTTTGAAGATTGTGCTAAATCTATTTTAACTGATTACGAAGAAGCGGAGGGTTAAAATACACCAAAATGTTAAATAATTTTGGTGTATTCTCACTTATATTTGGGTGATAAAATGACTTTAATTGATTTAACAAATCAAAAATTTGGTAAATTAACAGTAATAAAAAGAGTAGAAAACAGAGGTAAACATACTTATTGGCTATGTAAATGTGATTGTGGTAATTATAAAGAAGTTAGAGGTTCTCATCTCAAGTCTGGGAAAATTCAATCTTGCGGTTGTCTAAGAGAAGAAACTTTTTTAAAAAATGAAGTTGGCAATAAGTATGGTTGTTTATTAGTATTAGAAAGAGCAGAAAATACTAATGATGGAACTGCTCAATGGTTATGCCAGTGCGATTGTGGAAATACTATTATAGTTAGAGGGACTTTACTTAGAAATGGACAAGTAAAATCTTGTGGATGTTTAAATTCAAAATTAGAATTAAAGGTAAATGAAATTTTAGTTAATAATAAAGAAATTTATTCTACCCAATTTTCTTTTCCTGATTTACTTGGACCAAATAAAAAACCACTAAGATTTGATTTCGCTGTTTTTAAAAACAATTCTATTTTCTGTTTAATTGAATGCCAAGGAGAACAACATTATAAACCAATAGACTTCTTTGGAGGAGAAGAACAATTTTTATATCAAGTAGAAAACGATAAAAAGAAAGAAGAATATTGCAATAACAAAAAAATAAAATTAGTCAAAATTCCTTACTGGGATTTAAACAACATAGATAAAACGTATTTAAAGGAGAAGATTTATGGGGATTGTAATTGACGGACTTAGTTCAGATTTCGATGTTATGAAATATTGGACTCCAACCAAGGGGAAAAATTTAAAAGAAGAACTTAATAATATGATTTATAGTGGAGAGTTCTGTCTTTCTCATAAAAAAGACGGCAACTGGTTTGCGATAATTAAAGGAGAAGATGGAACTCTTATCTCACGTCCTAGAAATAAGAATGTCCAGGGAGAATACGCTTCAAAAATTGAATGGATTCCTCATATTGTTAAAGAATTTGATAAAGTTCCTAACGGAACTATACTTTTAGGAGAAATTTATCTTAAAAATAATGAGCAGTCAAGAGCGGTTACAACTATTCTTGGATGTTTAAAAGAAAAAGCAGTTCAAAGACAAGAAAAAAATGAGAAGCTAACTTTTTATATTTTCGATTGTCTTGCTTTTAATAATAAAAATATCAGCGATTATCCTCTCATTGAGAGAGTAGAAACAGCAAAAAAAATTTATAATAGTTATTTAAAAAATAATCCATATATAGAAATTGCTACTTATATCACAGACCCAGATGAAATGTTAGATTATATCGCATCTGTATTGGAGTCTGGTGGAGAAGGTGTTGTTGTCCAGCGAAAAGATAATTCATATGAATTTGGTAAAAGAACTGCGCATCATAGCCTCAAAGTAAAGAAAGAACTTGATAAAGAAGTTGACTGTTTCTTAACTGGTAACTATAAAGAGGCAACTTGGGAATATAAAGGCGTTGACGTTGAAAATTGGAAGTTCTGGTTTGACTTGAAGAATAATCAGAAAAAAGAAGGTCTTTTCTATGAAGATTTTCAAAGTGGCGCGCCCATCGAACCTATCTCGAAGGGGGCTTTCTTTGGCTGGGCTGGTTCTGTTGAAATCGGAGTAGTCAAGGGAGAAGAGGTTATTCCGATTGGCTGGATTTCTAATGTTACTGAAGAAGTAAAAAGAGGAATTGTTGAAGATAATTCTAGCTGGGCGCGCAGAGTAGTAACTATTTCAGCGATGAGTCTTGAACCTGATACTAAAGCATTTAGGCACGCTCGTATTATCGAATGGAGAAATTCAGAAGATATGAATTGGAAAGATTGTACTTATGAAAAAATATTTGGAGAGGAGAAGTAATAATGGAAGGTAAAGTAAGAATTAAACTTAAAGTAGAAGATTTAGATTACGGTACTTCAACAAAAATTGATAAAGTAATTCAACTTTATCCAGATTTGGGCTGGGAGTGCGAGTTTATTGGTGAATTTTCTTCTGTTTTAAATAAATTTATGTCTTTGCTTGGTTATTGTTATGATAAAGATAGAATTTTCCTCAAGAGTATTACCGATGATGAGTATGATTATCTTCTCGGAAAACTAGATGAATATAGAGAAAAGGAGAATAAGAATGAGTAAAGGAGAAGAGAAAATCTCTTCTCTTTTAAAATCTGCTCATATCCCTTATGAGAAAGAGTATACTTTTCCAGATTTAACTTTTAAAAAATCTCTTTTACGCTTTGATTTCGCAATACTATCCTGCGGCCGCCCTATCAAGCTAATTGAATTTGACGGAGAGCAACATTTCAAACATATAGCAAAATTTGGCACTTATTCAGATTTTAAACATATGCAAGAGAATGATAGAAGAAAAAACGCATATTGTATAAGAAATAATATTCCTTTAATAAGAATTCCATATTGGGATTTGGATAAACTCACCTACGAATCTATTTTTAACACAAAATCATATTATGTTACTTCTAAATTTCATAATGACCTTTTGCGGCCACCTACCTAAAATTTTATATATTTAACTATTGAAATACACATATCTTTTGAAGATATGTGTATTTTTTAATTAGGAGGGGAGATAATGTTAGATGTAAGAGGAAATAAAGACCTCTGGATAACTAGGGGAGACGACGCATATCTTGATTTAGAATTAAGACAACAGACTTTCCCTTATGATATATATGAATTTGAAGACGCAGATTCTGCTGTTTTGTCAGTTAGAAAATCAAGAGATGAAGATGTCGATAATGATAACCCAATTCTTCTCCAAATTCCTCTTGAAAACGGAAGATTTCATATCTGTTCAGAAGACACCAAAGATATGGACTTTGGAAATTATAGCTATGATGTTCAAGTAACATTCTCTGACGGTAGAATAAATACTGTAATAGGCCCAAATATATTTAGAATTTTGCCGGAGGTGACTTATTGATGGCAAACTGTCCGGGAATTTTAAATAGAGAACCTCGATTAGTAGGTATATTGAATAATAGTATAATCAATAAAGGTGGAGGAGAAGCTACTTCCTTTATTGTTGAAGATATTCTTCAAAAACAAAAATGGATAAAAGTTACTGAAGAAGATAAATTTGTTTATCAATACTCAAATGAGAAGCTAAACAGTAATTACTTTATTCAAGTAACTCCAGATGTATCAGACCAAGAAAGCGTTGAAATAGCTAAAGCAGGTATTATGCAGAATATTTATATGGATTCTGATGTATCAAAAACAGTTTATAATATTTATTGCAAGGAAAGACCTTCAGTAGATATTAAAATATCTATATTAGCAACTAAAATAGGAGAGGAGTGATTAAATGGCAACAAAAGTACTCGGTACATTTAGTCTTCCTGGCGGGTTAAGTTCTACTCAATTAGCCACTATTATTGACTCAATCGCTAAAACTGGCGTCTATGATGAAGCCACAAAATCAATTATCTTTAAAAATGATAAGAGCAATGAGTTGTTTAGTGTAGATCTTTCCGCCGCAGGGAAAGAATATACTGGTGGAACCACAAATACTGGTACCGTTAGTATTGATCCTGATACTGATGTTATTACTATTACTGTCAATTCAGAAGCAGTAATAGCAACAGAAAAGGGCAAAGCAAACGGTATTGCTTCTTTGGATGCAAATAGTCTAGTAGAACAAACTGCTAAGAAAGCTCAAGACTATGATACTACTGGTACTATTAAAACTAAATTTGATAGTATTGATAGTAATATTGGAAATATCCAAAATAAATTAGATGGACTTACTGGTGCAACTATTTACTTGGGAAAAATTGATGAAGTAAATCCTTCACAGGAACAATTAACCGCTAAAGCTCAAGAATTACTTGGCGAAGGAAAGACTTTAATTGCTGGTCATACAATTATTGACGGCGATGGTAATGAATGGAATTATAATGGAACTCAATGGGTTGACTTAGGTACAAGTTATATTGGAACCGCGACTAATACCGAATTTGGTATTGTTAAAGGTGGAACAGATGTTTCTATCTCTGGCGGCGAAATGACTGTGCTTCATGCAACTGATGCAGATACTCTTGGTGGAACTGCGGCCAGCGAGTTCGCAAAGAAAAGCGAAATTGCAGGAGCAAACACTGTATGGGAAGTTGATGTTACTGGTGATGCAACTGATGCTTCTAAACTTGTTGCTTTAACAGAAGCAAAAAAAGGTGATATTGCTGTTCTTGTTAGAACTGATATTGGAAATCCTGTTATCTCTTATATCTTAAAAGAAGCACCTGCAACAACAGCAGCCAACTGGGTAGCTCTTTGCGGAAAAGTTACTGCTGAGAATGTTGTTCTTGGATATGAGTTAAAAACAATGGGTAATGGTGCTGTTGGCGGTATCCCAGAAAACACAACTTTTACTCCTGAAACTACTATGAAGCAAATTCTTAATAAAATGTTTGTTAAAATTATTCAGCCAACTATTACTCAACCAAGTCTTTCTATTTCAGCTACTGGTACAAAAAGCGTTGAAGTTGGTACGGAAATATCTACTACTGTAACTGCTTTATTTAATAAAGGTAAATACTCTTATGGACCTGCTGATACAGGAGTTACTCTTCAAACATATACTCTTACTCAGAACTTAAAAGGAACTAAAACTACTGTTGTTGATGCAGCAACATCACTAACTCCATATACTGCAAGTAATATTACCATAGAAGATGGAACAACCCTCCAATTTGATGCTACTGTTACTTATGGAGCTGGTGTTACTCCTTTAGATAATAGTGGCTCTCCTGCTACTGTTGCTGGAATTGCGGCCGGTAGTAAATCAGTAACAAATCAACAAGCATTTAGTGGATTTAGAAAATATTTCTATGGTGCTAAAACAACTATTGCAGAAACTGTTGATAGTGCTTATATTAGAGGATTAACTAATAGCACTAGTGCTTATAATAATAATAGCTGGAATATCAATGTTCCAGAGGGAGCAAAAGAAGTAACTATCGCAGTACCAACTGGAAAAACTCTAAGAAATATTCTCTATGTTGAGGGTATGAATACTGATGTTCTTTCTACTTTCACTATGACTACTGTTCCAGTAGAAGGAGCAAATGGTTTTACTGCTCAAAATTATAACGTCTATCGAGTAGAAGTACCTGGTGGTATGACTGCTAGAACTTATAAAGTAAACGGTTAAGGAGGGAAGAATAATGGCAAATTATGTAGATAGCAATTTTAATTTCTTAGGCTTCCCTATGGGATTCCAGAGAGACCTTGGATTCGCACTTGACCGTTCTGAAATTTTTGATAGCTATGAAGATGCTGTTAAATATGCTACTGGAACTCTTGTGGATGCCGAAAAAGATAAAAGGAAACTTGCTCCTACTTCTTATGTAGGCCAAAAGATTTCTGTTGTTACTGCTGACTCTGTTGCTGTATATGTTATAGATACAGACAGAACTCTTCGTAGAATTGATGTTGAAGCAGTCGCAGTTGACGGAATTGTGATTATAAAAGGAGATAATGGTTTAACCCTTAAAGGCTCTTCTGATGCTCTTACTGGACAAGTTTTCGGTAAGAAAGAAGATGGCTCTTTCGGTTTTATTGACCAGACTGGAACCGGCGGCGGAAGCTCCGATGCTGCTATTGCTTCTGTTGATATTGCAACTAATGGATGGTCAGGAGATAGTGCTCCTTACACATACACAATTCTTTATTCACAACACCAACTTTCTCGTTCAGATTTAATTGTTGCTGTTTATGATAGCACAACTAATCTTGAAATAAATAAAGATATTACTTGGACTATTAACGAAAATGGAGATATTACTCTTAGTTCTCAAGAAAAAGTTGCTGTAAAAGTTCTTATTGCTGGTGGAGCCGCGGTAGCGACTGACTCAGAAGCAAGACAACAGTTAATTTCTACTGTTACTTTAGATGGTAATATTTTAAAATTAAATAAAGTAGATGGTAGTTCGATTACTTGCGATTTAAGTTCGTTTAGTCCAACAATAAAATCTACTGATAACACTTTAACAGTAACTACTTCTACTGGAAGTATTGATATTAAACTTGCAAATGCAGGCCAATACTTAAAGAAAACTGATATTGGTTCAACTGCTGGAAAAGTAGTCGCTCTTGGCGATGATGCAAAAATTCCTTCCGAGTACATTGGAGACTTATTTATTACAGACGTATTTACTGTTGTAAATAAAGCTGATTTAATTACTCTTTCAAATGCAAAGAAAGGAGACTTTGCTCTTGTCCAAGCTACAAGTAGTGAAACTACTGATATTTATGTTCTAAAGGATGAACCATATAGTACAATTGATAATTGGGTTAGAATGGTAATTCCTTGTGACGTTCTTTCTGTTAATGGAAAGACAGGAGTTGTCGTTATTGGGATTGACGATATCTCAGGATTAAGAACAGAATTAAATAAGATTGGTGCAACACTTACTGCCGACAAAATTGTAATTACTGATGCAGATGGTAAGTTAGTATCTTCCGCTGTGGCTGCGAGTGAGCTTGCTAAACTTGCAAAAATTCCAGTTGATTTTGATGTTGCTAATTATGAAGTTATCTCAAATAGAGTAGATACTATTGTAGATGATACTCTTGGAACTAAATATGCAAGTGTAGCAGCCATTAAAGCATATGTAACTAGTAGAATTCAAGGGCATACTCATAATGGTACTGATTCTCCTAAAATTGCTTTTGGTAATTTAACTGGAATAGAAAATATTGCCACTAAAACAGATGTAAGTGATGCTATTACTGCTCATAATAATGACCCAACGGCTCATGCAGCTTTATTTGGTGCAAAACAAAATAAAGTTATTCTTCTCCAAGCACAGACTTTAGCTTCTGCTACATGGGGAACAGATAAAGGGGTTTCTGGTTATTATGAGTATGCTTTTGGTAATGCAGCAATAAAAACAAACACCAAAGTCGATATTGTTCCTGCTACTTCATCTATTGAAACTATATTGGCTGCTGGTATTCTTCCAACGGTTCAATCAGATGCTGGAATTGTAACAATATATGCCCAATCAATCCCAACTGATGATATTACGGTTGATATGTATTTAACTGAAATAAATGAATAAGGGGGTCGAGTTAAATGGCTTTAGGCTCATTCGACTTACCCACTGGTGCGATTGTTATTCGTAAGGGTAGTTACCTTGAGTTCCCAACTATTGGGAACTCAAGTAACCTATATATTGATACTACTAATCAAGTAATTTACCGCTGGGATAGTGTTGATTTAAAATACTATAAAGATAGTCAAGACTATAATGATATTAGTCTTATAAATGGAGGGAACGCAAATGGCTGAAATTACACTTAATACAAGATTAGTATTAAGAAATGATACTTCTGCTAACTGGGGAACTAATGGAACAAAAGTTCTTTTAAAGGGCGAACCAATTATTGTTTGGGATGGAACTACTCCTAAAATAAAAATTGGTGATGGTACTCAAACAGTTGCAGATTTACCTTGGGCCTTTATAAATAGTTCTGATGCACAAAGTTTAATTACAACAGAAATTGGTAAACTTTCTTGGGTTAAAAATGTTACTATCACCGGGTCAGGAAATGGCTTAGCAAATGCAACTTATTCTGGTGGTATATTAACAATTACAAAAGGAAACTTTTTAACTTCTCACCAAGATATTAGTGGAAAAGTTGATAAAATTAACATACCTGCTAAAGAAAGCGGTTTTTATAAATTTGCTTATAATGCTCAAGGACAAGTTACTTCTAGTACAGCAGTAACAAAAGCAGATATTACTAGTTTAGGAATTCCTGCACAAGACACAAATACAACTTACGCACTTTCTTCAGAAAATGTACCCGGAGAATCTGATACAGTAAAAGTAACTTTATTACCAAATGATTCTTCTGGAACATCAGAAATTAGTTTTTCTGGAGAAGGCAATGTTTCTATTCTCCACGATAGTGGTAAAATAACAATTTCTTCAACTGATACCAATACAACTTATGTTTTTGGAGAAGGAAGCACTAACGGAGCTTTCACTGTAACTCCATCAGATGGTTCATCTCAATCGGTAAAAATTCACGGCTTAGGTTCTGCTGCATACACCGATTCAACAACTTATGCTACGGCGGCCCAAGGTACTCTTGCTACTAATGCAATGCCAAAAGCAGGTGGCACTTTCACTGGAGCACCTATTTGGGCAACTGCTCCTACCGCAGATGGTCACTTAGCAAATAAAAAATATGTTGATGATACTATTGCTTCAAAAGTAGCTAGTGTATTCAAATTTAAAGGGACTAAACCCACTTTTGAAGACTTACCTAAGACTGGAAATGTTGAAGGAGATGTATGGCATGTTGAAGCAGACCATACCGAATATGTATGGGCAACTGTTGACGGAGCTTTAAATCCTTCTTGGGAAGCTCTAGGCGGAACCATTGATTTAAGTGGCTATGCTTTAAAAACTGATTTAAAATCACTTACTTTTAAATCAGGAAGCACCACTGCTGTTTATAGTCCTTTAACAGCAAAAGAATTTACTTTCACCGCTGGTAATAATGTTACTCTTACTCTTGCTTCTACTGGATTAACTATTTCAGCAACAGATACAAAAGTATCAAACTTAACCTCTAACGCAGGAGAAGTAGTAACTGGATTAACTAGTAATACTACTTTAGCTACTACTAATGTAGGTGCTTTAGTCTTAACTGGGTTTGCTGCTTCAACTGCTGATACTGGTGCTCTGGCCGCGACAGATACTATTACTAAAGCATTGAATAAACTTTATAATTTAGCTAATAGTAAAACCTCTAATACTGGTACTGTTACTTCTGTTAGTGCTGGTGGAGGATTAACCGGTGGCCCAATTACTACTTCTGGTACAATTAGCCACGCAGCTAAACCTTCTAGTGGAACAGCTCTCGAAGCTGGTGCCGGTTCTGGATTAACTTTCTTAACAGAAATTTCTCTTGATGCTTATGGTCACGTAGCTACTGCTAAGAAAGCAACAGTAACTCTGCCGACTGCTTCTTCTCTTGGAGCATTAACCAGTATCACTGCTGGTGCTGGTATTTCTGTAAGTGCAAAATCCGGCACTACTCAAACAGTTTCAATAAGCACTACTGATACTTTTATTCTTGATGGTGGCACTGCTGCTTAATTGAAAGTAATAAAAAGTAAGGCTTACCTATTAAGGTAAGCCTTATTTACTAAAAAAATAAATAACAGCCCCTACAATATCACTTATTTTATAGAGTAATAGCGTAAAAGGAGGTTAGTTAATGGCAGAACTGACTCTAAAATCTAAAATACAATTTAGAAAAGATACTGCTGCAAATTGGAGTAGTAAAAATCCTGTTTTAAAACTCGCTGAGCCGGCATGGGATTCTACTAATTCAAGGCTTAAAATAGGTAATGGAACAAGTGCTTGGTCAAACCTTAGCTGGGCGTATCCTAGTATAAATATTTATAAAGATAGTGGAATTGATTTTAAAGCAACTAGTGGGAATTTTACAATAAAAATTCTTGATAATAGCACTTCGGCCACAAAATCTAGTATAAGATTAAATTATAATGGATCAGTGGATATTTTTAATAGTAATAATTTCCGACTAGTTTGGAGTTCATCTCAGGCTCTTTTTGTAGAAGAAGAAACTATCGCCAATTTAGGAACAAGTAGTCGATCTTGGGATTCTTTATATTTAAAAACTAAAATAGAATCTCCTGCTGGGGTAATAAATGTTTCTAATTCTCCCAAATCATTTACTATAACTAATTCAGTTGCTAATGCAACTAGTTCAAATAAAGTACAAAGTAGCTCAATTTATTTTCAAGCAAAAAGAACTTATTATGATACTTCTCTTCATAATGATAATAAGATTCTTATTTTTGATTCAGGGATGGATAATGAATTAGGAGCATCAGCAGGCTCTTTGTATCAAAGCGGGAAAGTTTATTTAGGAAATAATAGTAGCTCTTTTCCGAGAGTTTATGCAGAAAATTTTATAATGAATCCAGCCGCGGTTGGAGAGATTTTTAATACTGATGGTTCTAGGAATTTTCTTTGTTTAAATGAACCTTTAGTATTAAAGAAATGGAAATCATTTGTTATTACTGGATTTGATGCAGGTAATAAGACTTTTACACTTGATTCTGTAAGTGGATTAGCAGTTGGAGATACTTATAGCACTTCTTGCACTGGAAGTGTTTATAATAATTATGGACAAATAACAGCAATAAGTGGAAATACTGTAACTGTTTCCGCGGTACCAACAGCTAGTTTTGGTAGCTATTTAAATGCAAATCCTTCTTATGATCATATGTCTTGGTTCATAAATAGCAAGCCGGAGGCTGGAAGTTCTTATATCACATACTTCGATGAGACAGGAACATCCAATTTTATTATGGTTACTAATGCAAAAATTTCACAAAATTATTATATATCAGATCCTATTCTTAATAGTAATAATAATTTTTGTTTTGGAGATGGCCTTTATATTCCAGTAAACAAAACTTACAATCTTTATCCTCACTTTAAAATTGGTAGGTATGATAGTGATTCTAGGGGAACTTATCCATTTGTTATTGGTTGGGGTTCCTCTGATACAGATAGAAAAAATATATTTTATGTAAATAACTCTGGCTATTGTTATGCAAATGCTTATAACCTTATAAGTGGAGGTACATTATTAGAATATAAGCACTATTCAGGCGTTAATATGTATTTAGCAACGAACAGAAAAAAAGGACTGTTCTCTTCATACAATCCAACCTATAAACCTACTGGAGCATCTACTACTTATTATGGAGGATTTAATATTCCTCTTGGAGCTGATGGTACTACTTATGTTGGACAATTATATTTTGAAAGAGGGGAGCCTCGTATGCACTATCATTATTCAACTGGCACAGGAGACACTGCATGGAGTAGCTGGTATAAAATTCCAGTCGGAGTTTGTGGACAAATTACAAGAGGAACTAGTGCTCCTTCAGGCGGAAGAGACGGAGACATATACTTGCAGTATTAAAGGAGGTAAAGGATATGGCTACTGTTGATTTAACCGCAGGAGGAGGTTCTAAAACATATACTATAAATGGAAGTAGTGCTCAAGCGGGTACTGCTCAAAAAATAGATTTTGTTTGCGAATATTCTACTAGTGGATATTTAACTATAAAAATGCAAATAAGACCAGGAGGATGGAACTTTTCAACAAGTGACACCGTTGCTGCAATTAGCTGCAATGGAAGTAAACAAACATTGAAAAACCATGTATCTTTTTCTGCTGACAAAAACTCAACTGCTGTTGTTGGAACATGGGGAAATTATGTCTATACTACTGGAACATACACAGTTAGTTACGATCTTGACATGTATGCTGGTGGTTGGGGTCCAACTCCTGATGGCGGTTGGTATGGTAAAACTTTTACTATTAGCGTAACTGGTCACTATACAATTCCAAACGCTGGAACAACTAGTTGTTCTCAATCAAATGGAACTTTCTCGATATCTTGGAGCGGATTTAGTGGAGGACATAATAATTCAATTAGAGCTTACGAACTCTGGTATCAAGAATCAACAAATAATTCTAGTTGGAGCGATAGAGTTCACATTTCTAATTATTCTACTACCAGTTCTTCTTACTCAACAACTTGGTCAGGTGGAACCACTGGAAGATATTATCGTTTTTGTGCCGTAGCATTAGGGACTGTTTCTGGAACTTATTCAAGTACAACTGCTTTTGGAAATAGTGCCCAAAAAACTCAATCAATTAGTGCTCCAAGTGCCCCAACTGGAATTGAGATTACTGCTAGCCCAATAAGTTCTTCTAATCCTGCTGTTTATGGAATAGTAGATACAAATAAACTCCTTGGAGGGACAACAAACACAGCAGTAAAAGTTTTAATGTGCGATTATACTACTTGGAGATATGTTAAAGTAAGACCATATGGTTCTACTGGAAGTTCTTTTACTTATAGAACTCAGTATGCAGTTTGGTCAAGAAATAAGAATCCTCTAACTGATACACCTGATTTAGTAAACTGGGGAGCCGATGCTAGTAGTATAGGTAGTTCTGGCTATGATTCTGACTGGAAATTAAATGAAACAACTAGAAGTCCAGGAGTATATGTCCGATATAGAGCTGATGCCAGTAATTCAGCAGGAACGTCTCCAGGATGGACATATAGCCCTGTCTGCATGTTAGGAGGTTCTGTTGATTGTAATGAATCTGGAGATTGGAGACAACGAATGCCTTGGATAAATGTAAGTGGTACTTGGAAACCTGTTTATGCAGTCTGGCAAAATGTTAGTGGAACATGGAGACGAATGGGTTGAGTAAAATTTAGATAATAAACTTTAAAAAAACACTTATTCATTAGGATAAGTGTTTTTATTTTAGAGAAAAAGGAGGTCGATAGGATGGCTGATATAAACTTATCGGTTAATGGCGGAGAAGTTGATAAAAGTTATAATGGTGTAAAAGACGGACAAATAATCCACTTTTATTGCTCATATAGCTCAAGTGGAACTGTTAAAGTGAGATGTAATGTCTCTGTCGGCGGTTGGAATTTTTCAACTGAACAAGGAGCAGGATATATAACTATAGATGGAACAACTACTACTAGAACAACATCTCCTTATGAGGTTGGAAAAAATAGTAATAAAGATTTTCTTATTGCTACAAAACCATCAATGAATACCGCGAAGACTTTTACAGTTACAGCGAAAATGGATGCCTATGCTGGTGGTTTCGGACCTACGCCTGGTGGAGGAAGAACTTTTAGTTTTACTGTTTATATCCCAGGAATAGTTAGTTCATGTGGAGCACCAACATCAATGAGTGTTAATAAGTCCATAGCAAATCCAGGAGAAGATATTACGTTGTCATGGAGTGGAGCTAGTTCTGGAACTGGTAATAGTATTTCTTCTTATTATATTTTATGGGGATATAGCGATGGAGGATGGGACTGGGGAAAAACAGTATATACAACATCCAGCTATGGAAGCACAACTATTACTTTACCAAATACTCAAGAAGGAAAATATATAGATTTCCAAATTAGAACTCAAGGAAGTGCTGGGTCCAGCTATTATTCTGGATATTATAGAAGAGATGATATGGTTAGAACTAGATCTAGACCATCAATGTCTGCTTGTTCTGCGTCTCACTATAATGGGACAACAACTATTTCTTGGAATGAAGCCGCTGGAGGAATAAACAATCCAGTATCAAAGTATGAAATTTGGTATTCTTATAAAACAAGCAGTTCAGGAAGTTGGAGTTCCAGACAACATTTAATTAACACAGAAGATAATTCTGCTCGTTCTTATACTTGGAATCAAGGAACTGTTGGATATTACTATAGATTTTCAGTAGTCGCTTTGGGTTCTAATTATTCCTACTCAGCAACAACAGATACTTGGAGTGGTCAGATTCAAAAAACAGACAAATATACTTCTGCTACTTCACCTACTAGTTTTACTTATACCGTTTTAAATTTAGATTCTGGACAACCTTCAAATAAACCATATCCATCACAAAAGATTCAACTGTCTTGGAGTGGAGCTTCTGGAGGAACCAAAAATGGTACTAGCGTTTCTCCAAATGGTTATGAAATTCAATATCAAACAAATTCAGGTTCCTGGTATAATTTAAACTCTTCAGTTTCAACTTCCCCGTATGAATATACAATTCCTACTGGAATATCTACCATAAATTTTAGAATCAAAACGAAAAGTGTTGGAGGAAGTTCTTGGTATTCAAGCTATAAAACTTTAGGATCTATAACAATTGGAACCGCACCAGCTCCTTCTAGCTCAACTGCTGAAATATCAATAACTCAACCAAATCGAGGGACTTTATCTGGAAAACAATTAAATCTAAAAATTATATCTCCTTTCACTTCTAATTCAAATTATAATAAAATTTCTTTATATAATATATATTATATTTCTTCTCTGTCAGGTCCTATAACAAATACTGATATAAGCAAATATACTTTATGGAAAAGTATTTCTAGTTCATATAATATCCCGCCTGATGGAGAACCATTTACTAATGTGCAATGGGGAAGCAATTATAGATTTGCTATGATAGCATATGGTCAATATAACGGACAAACAAATCCAGTATTCTCTAACAGTGAAGTAGTTCAAGCACCTGATGGTGTCCCGGCACAAGGAGTTGAAGTATCCGGCTCAGGAGTTTATACTGATGATAATGGAGAAATAAAAACGATAGGAAATGGTTATATATCCTTTTCCCCATACGGAGGAACTAATTTATCTAAATATGAATTAGAATATTCAAACAATTCTAGTTATTCATCTTCGTCAAAAATGGATATTTTGATTGGAAGTTCTGCTACTCTAGGAATACCTAATTTAGACACTGGAACATTTTATTACATTAGAATATGGTCTTATACTTTGGAAGGAGAAAAAATTGAAAACGCTCCTCTTTATTTAAATGAAAATTTAACAACTAATGGACAAATAGTTTTTATAGATAGAAATGAATTATCCAAAAAAAATACTGAAAATCCAGTTGTTCAAGTAAAAAGAGGGCCTTCCAATGTTTGGAGCAGAGAAGATGGGAGAATAGAAAGTTCAACTTCTATTCAAGGAGTTAGACTTGAAGATGGCGAATTTGGATATGAAACTGACTCAAATAGATTAAAAGTAGGTAAAGCACGAAATACTTTTTCATCTTTAGATACTATCGGAGAAATAATTGGAACTAATAATAACTATCCAAAAAACAGAAATAATGCAATTCATGGAAATAATAATAATTTAGGCGGCTCAGCAAATAATAACATAATATTCGGAGATAATAATAAAATAAATAGTTCTTGTTCTTATAATTTAGTTTCAGGAAGAAATAATGAAATGGGGTATAACTCTACAAGTACATGGTATTATAATATAATGTCCGGACAGTCATTAAGATGTCAAGATGATTATACTTCATATTTTGGAAAATATAATCAATCATACTCTGGATATCCTTTTCTCGTAGGATGGGGGACTTCTGAGTCTAATAGAAAAGATATTATGAAAATAAGCGACGATGGAGACCTTTATGTCTATGGAAAAATATATAACAATGTAAGTTCTGGAACTTCAGGAGATATTGCTGGAATTCCAATAGGAGGAATTATTACTTTTGCTGGGTGGCCTCTGCCAGTTGGATACCTCAGATGCGATGGTACTGCATATAGTAGAACTACTTATTCAGAATTATTTACTTTAATAGGAACTTCATATGGGTCAGGAGATGGAAGTACTACTTTCAATGTTCCAAATTTTAGTGGTAAAGTTGCAGTTGGAGTTGGTACAGCAACAACTAAATATTGGAGCAGAGGAACATCTACATCATCAGAGACTGTAAGTGTACCTCTTCAAAGCCATACTCATAGTGGCCCTAGTCATACTCATAGTATGAGTCATGGTCATGGAGATACTTTTTCCACCGCAGATGCAGGAAGTCACTGGCATCAAATAGGCACTGACCATGATTCCGCAAAAGGTAGCTATGGTCACACTGTTCACAATAATACTTCTGGAGCAGAAAGATATAATGGATATACTAGTAGTGCAGGTAGTCACAGCCATACTGTTAATGGTTCTGTAAGCAACTATACCGGTAACACAGGATCTGGTGGCACTGGCTCTACAGGTTCTACAGGTTCTAGCTCTGGAGCACCATCTGTTAGTGTTTTTCAACCATCATTAGGAGTATATTATCTTATTAAATATAGATAAGGAGTGAAAGGAATGGCATTAGATAAAATTTTAAAAACTGAAGTAGGCCAAATAACGACATATCATAGGATTCAAAATATTGAGTTTAATTATGATACAGATTCAGTAAAAATAACATTGGCAAATTATGCTTCTGAAGAATATCGTAATAAAGAAAAAGAAGATATAGCTTTAATAAATAGCAAAATAGACAGGTATAATTTTTTACTTCCTAAAGTAAAAAAAATGCAAGAAATTATAGAGAAAAATTCTCCTCTTTTAGAAAGATATTATAGAATTCATAATATAATAAATATGAATGATGGCATATTTGATGAAAATGGTATAAAACATGAAATTCAGATACTAGATTCTGATAGAGAATTTTATAATAAAACAAATCCAGAACAGTTAGAAAAAGAAATTATTGATAATTCACTTTCAGAAAGCGAACTAGATGAATTTAGAAATCTTGACATCCAAGAATTATATGCTTATAAAATAGAACCTAAACAGTTATCATCAATAATTTACACTATCCAAATTGATGAGGATATTCGCAAAAATATTTATGATAATATTGTTTCAAAAATTGTCGATTTTCAAGATAGTGTTATGATTTAATTCCTATTTTATTATACCATAATATTAAAAAATTCACAAGTAATTGGAGAATAAAATCCAATTACTTGTGATTAAAGGAGGATTTGCTATGTGTGAAGAAATTGATATCATCAATAGCGAAGACGGTTTCATTGACGAACCAGATCAAATGGGTGAATTAACCGAAGAAGATAAGGAGGAATAATTATGGCAAATGGTTCATTAAGAATTTGTTTAGACCCAGGCCATTCTATCAATTATAACCGAGGCGTAATTCCCGGCTATTTTGAAAGCAATATGAACTGGAATCTAGCAAATTATTTAAAAGAAGAATTGTTAAAATATAAAAATACAGAAGTATTTATTACCAAAAGCAGACTTGATAGCAATCCTGACCTAGAAAGTAGAGGTCGTTATGCTATTCAAAATAATTGCGAAGTATTTTACTCTATTCATAGTAATGCTGCTTCTGCGGCCGCCTGTGGAGTAAGCGTATTTCGCTCCGTAAAAAGACCAGATAGCGTAAAATTAGGCCAATTACTTGGTCAAAAAGACGTTGATATTATGAGAAAAGATACTGGAATAACTTACCTAAGACAAAATGGTAATAGCACCCGTCTCTATCCTAACACAACAAATACTGATTATTATGGAGTTATTCGTGCTTCAGTAAGAAGTGATGTAGTTAAATATAGCTATATTATTGAACATGGATTTCACACCAATCCTACTGAATGTACTTGGCTAATGGATGATAGTCATATTAGAGAACTAGCAAAAGGTGAAGCTGATGTCTTAGCTAGTTATTTTGGATTACAATTAAAAGATAGTCCTACCCCAACACCAGAACCAACTCCCTCTGGAGAAATTAAAGTTGGAGATATTATTGATTTTTCTGGTGGTGGAGTTTATAGTAGTGCAAATGCTAGCACACCCTCTTATAATATTGACCCTGGTAAATATCTTGTAACTCAAATTTATCAACTTGGTAAATCAAAACATCCATACTCTTTAAATTCTGCTGATGGGAAAAGAATTTATGGTTGGGTTGATGCCGATAAGGTGAGTAAAGAAGATACTCCTACTCCTAAACCAGATACTCCTATCGAAGTTGGAGATATTGTACAATTTTCTGGCGGTCCGCACTACTCAAATGCGAATGCAAGTGAAGCCGCAGGAACTCCAAAAGCTGGTCCTGCTAAAGTAAGTGCTAAAAGTGATGGAGCAAAACATCCTTACCATATTATTCATACTGATGCTCAATCTAGTGTATATGGCTGGGTAGATAGCGACAGAATTAGTAAAAATGGTTCTACTCCTGCTCCTGGTCCAGCTCCAGTTGGATGCCCATATCCAGAACCAACTCGTCAGCTCCATAAGGGAGATAGCGGTGAAGATGTTAAATGGGTGCAATGGTATTTATGCGAAGATGGATATAATGTAACTATTGACGGAAAATTTGGTCCCGATAGTGATAAGAAAGTTCGACAATTCCAAGGAGATCAAGGTATTAAAGTCGATGGTTGGGTAGGAAATGATACCAAAGCTAGACTTAAAAATCCTCAAGCTAAGAAAACTAATCCTTACAAAGAACCCACTTCCGATATTCGCAAAGGCGGAAAGGGAGATGGAGTAAAATGGATTCAATGGGAATTAGTAGAAGCTGGATATAATATTGAAATTGATGGAAGTTTTGGGTCTGCTACTGATAATGCAGTAAGAGACTTCCAAAAGAAAAGTGGTTTAAAAGTTGACGGTTGGGTAGGTAAAGATACTAGAGCAAAATTAAAAGCTAATTGATGAAGAAAATACTTCCTATTTTAATTAGTATTTTAGTCCTATTGTGCGGTTGCGGCCAGAGCAAAGATTTAGTTGAATCCTCTGGCTCAACTAGCTTACCTAGTACAGAAACCACATCAACCACAGTAGAATCAACCACTTCTACTGAAAGTCAACAAACCACTTCAACCAGTATAATATCAATAGAAACAAAACCCCAAAAAGAAGTTGGAATAAAATGGAAAGTTCCACTAATTATTCAGAATCCAGAATTACCTACTGGGTGCGAGATTACTAGCATAACTATGGTTGTTAATTTCTATGGATATGATTATGATAAAATTACTATGACAGATAAGTATTTAGATAAATCTGATAATTTTTATCATAAAGATGGTCAATTATTTGGCCCTAATCCACAAAAGTTTTTCTTAGGAAATCCTAGAAGCACTAGTGGATATGGATTACAATGTTTCTCTGGGACTTGGGTTAATTCTCTTAATAAAGTCTTTAAGGAAAGCAAAAGCGAGCATTATGCAGAAGATATAAGTGGAAAAAGTTTAAAAGAGTTAGAAGATGAACTTCAATCTGCTCCAATTCTAATTAGTGCTTCAATAAATATGAATCCAGCATCTCCAAGAGTTCTTTTTAAAGATTCTGAGACAAAAGAAGATGTAACAACTTACAGGAACTTCCATTGTGTTGTACTTGTTGGTTATGATGAAGATTACTACTATATAAATGACCCGCTCGGCACTTTTTCAAAACTTGAGAAGACACGACTCGAAAGAGCGTATACCTCGACGGGCCAGCAAGCAGTCATTGTTCGATAATTCGGCGTGAAAAGAGAGTATAGTCCTTCGGACTATACTCTCTTTTATTATTTAAAACTTGACTTAATAGAAATATTCTAATATAATATTTATAGGAGGGAATAAACGATATTAAAAAGGAGAATTGTAACAATGAGTTTTCAAATAAGAAAAATGCAAGAAAAATATAAAACAGTATATAAATATGATTTACCAAATACTCCAGGAATTTCAGATTTATTTATGCACCCAGTTCATCAAATCTTAAAAGTGGATTTACAAAATGATAATCCTGTATTTTGGGCAATAGTATATCAAGAAGAACCAAAGAAAAAATATCAAATTATTACTTTGTGGACTGGGATGGATTTTAAAGAAGAATATGGAGACTATATTGGAACTTTAACAATAGATGGACTCGTTTATCATTATTTTATAAGAGAGGTATATAATGGAGCTAGATAAAGAACAAAAAGCAGCAGTAGAAACTAAAAAAAGAAATGTTCTTGTTGCTGCGGCCGCAGGCTCAGGAAAAACTAGAGTAATAACTGAACGACTAAGGTTTCTTCTTGGCGAAGGCGTAGACCCTTCTAAAATTTTTGCTATTACTTATACCAATGCAGCAGCTCAAGAAATGAGAGAAAGAATAGGTAATTCAGAAGTATTTATTGGAACTATCCATAGCTTAGCCAACCGTATTCTTCTTCTTAATGGTATAGATACAACTCCCTTTCTTAATGAGGAAGAATTTGATAAACTTTTTGAAGTAATAAAAGATAGCAATATTGAGCTTCCAGAAGTAGACCATTTACTTATAGACGAGTTTCAAGATATTTGTGAGAATGAATATGAATTTACTATGGAGACTCTTAAACCAAGAAATTTTTTCGTAGTTGGAGATAGTCGTCAAGCTATTTATTCTTTTAAAGGAGCAAACTATAAATATTTTATGGATTTAATCAATAATCCTTTTGTCCAAGTATATGAGCTTAATAATAATTATCGTTGCGGGGAAGAAATAATTGATTTTGCTGATGTATTTTTGAACAATATGTATGATATTTACGATACTTCTGTATATTGTAAAAGTGGAATAGTTGGTGAGGTAGAAAGGTCTCCTTTTAGTACGGATGCTATTTTAGAGTATTTAAGAGAAGGAAATTATCGAGATTGGTTTATTCTTTGTAGAAAAAATTCTGAAATAGAAGAAATTGGATATTTTTTAGATAAGAACAAAATTCCTTATACTAATTTTAAAAAATCAGAAATGTCTCTTGAAGAGTTAAATGAGAAAGTTAATTCCAATATGGTTAAACTCCTTACTGTCCATAGTGCAAAAGGGTTGGAAAGTAAGAATGTTATCGTTATAGGAGCAAAAACTTATAAGCAAGAAGAAAAACGGATTTGCTATGTCGCCGCGACAAGAGCAAAAGAAAGATTGGTATGGATGACTGAAATGCCAAAGAAAAAGTCAAACTATAAAATGACGAATTGGAGTTAATAAAATGAATATTATGGAATATGATTCAGAAAATTTGGATGTTATAGAATTAAATAGATTATTCTCTATTTTTAAAGAAGAAAGTGAAAAAGAAGGACATACTGCTATCGCTATGCCGAAAGATATTACTATTCTTCAAGATGTAGATAGAAAGACTCTTTATAAAGTAAAAGAAATGATTGATGAAGAGTTGAAAAGAAAGACAAAAGAATCCGAAGAAGAATATAGGAAATCAAAAGCAGTATATCTATTTAAGTGCTATGAGGCAAATGGTCAACTTATTAAAATAATTGATTTTGACTTCTCAAATCAATACTCTATGATATGCGTTTGTCTTGATTGGACTGAAGGAGATAAACATTTTGCTCTTACTTTTGATAGCATTGGATTATTCTGCAATGACTATAAGAATCCAGGTCATCAAATAATAGAACAGTATAAAGAAATCTCAGAAGAAGAATTTAGGGTAAAATTTAACGCAAGAATTAACGAAATTTGCTTTGGAGAATATAGATGTCAAGGTTAAACTTGACATCTTTTCTTTTCTGTGATATAATAAGTATATAAGAAAGTTGGTGGAGAATGTTTAAGGCAAAAAGAAAAAGAGATGGAAAAATTGCCCAAATATTAGATACTTATGTCGATGATTATTTGGAAGTTACCTATTTTTTCTTATGGGAAAATGATGGTTGGAGATGGCGGTTGGCCGATAATTATGTTCCACCTAATTATGACTTTGACAAAGAAAGAGGAGGTCTTGAATAAATGAATTATGGAGTAAACGATATAGAAACTCTTTCTTTTAAAGAAGGGGTCAGACAAAGAATTGCTATGTATCTTGGCTCCGCAGATAATCAGGGAGTGGAGAATGGTATTCAGGAAATTATCTCCAATAGTATTGATGAATATTATATGGGATATGGAAATAAGATTGTTATAACTCTATTTGCAGATAAAATTTGCATTAGAGACTTTGGTCGTGGTATTCCCTTCGGAGAAAAGAACGGAGAAAATGTTCTTGAGAGCATTTTTTCTCGTGCTCATACTGGCGGAAAGTTTAATGAAAAAGTTTACCAGAGTGTAGCTGGATTAAATGGCATTGGTGCAAAAGCGACTTGTCTTTCTTCAAAATACTTTAAGTGTATTTCTATGAGAGATGGAAAATATGCTGAAATTATTTTTGAAAAAGGGAATATGATTTCTTATGAAGAAAATAATCTTCCTGATAATAAGAAAAATTTAAGAGAAAATGAAAATGGAACTTATGTTGAGTTCTACCCAGATAAAGAAGTTTTTAACCTTGAGCCTATTAAAATTGAGTTTAATGATTTATGCAAAAAGTGCAAAAATCTTAGTTATTTAACAAAAGGTCTTACTTTTATTCTTCGTGACGAAGTAAATAATAAAACTGAGAGTTATTGTGCAAAAAATGGTATTTTAGACCTTATTTATGATAAGGTTAAAAATCCAGTTCATAATAATCCTATTTACTATGAGCTTAAAGACGGGAATATGCAGATAGAAATCGCTCTTCAATGGACAAAAGACCATGAAGCTTTCTATTGTTTTACAAATGGTCTTATGCACAGCGAGGGTGGAACAAGTTTAACTGGTATTAGAACTTCTATTACTAGAAACATAAATAAGATTTTTAATAAAAATTTTAGCGGAGAAATGGCAAGAACTGGCCTTATTTATGCTGTTTCTTGTAAAATTCCTAATCCCTCTTTTGCTAATCAGACAAAAACAAAAATCAACAATCCTGAACTTCGCTCTTTAGCTGATAGAGCTTTTTCAGAAGCAATAAAGCAGTTTGAAAATCAATACCCTAATGATATGAAACAAATTAAAGATTTTCTTACTAAAGAAGAGAAAGCAGAAGCTGCTGCGGCAAGAGCAAGAACAGCAGTCTTAGATGCTCAAAAAACTGTTGAAAAAGAACTAAAAAAGAAATCTGTTCTTGCTGGAAAACTTGTTGACTGTGAGAAGCATAATGAAGAGTCTCAACTCTTAATAGTGGAAGGTAAATCTGCTCTTGGCTCTATTGTTAATGCCAGAGATGGAGTAACTACTGCCTGTTTCCCATTAAGAGGAAAAATCATAAATGTTTTAAAGAATAATGAAGAAGATATTTTTAACAATCAAGAAGTAAAAGAACTTCAAATTGCTCTTGGATGTGGAATTGGCGATAAATTTAATATGAAGAAACTTCGTTATGGTAGAGTCTGTATCGCCGCAGATATGGATATGGATGGATATTCTATTGTTTGTCTTGTCCTTACTTTCTTCTATAAATATTATCCAGAGCTAATTAGACAAGGAAAAATTTATTGGGCAAGAACTCCATTATTTTCTGTTACTTCTGGTGGAAAAACTTTCTATGCCTATTCAGAAGAAGAATTAGCAAAACTTCCAAAAGGAAAAGTTAGCAGGAATAAGGGTCTTGGTGAATTATCTGCTATTGAAATGAAAGCAACTTTATTTAGTTGTGAAGATAGTTATGTACAATTTACTATGGAAGATGCTGCGGCTGCGGCGTACTATTTTAATCTTCTTTTAGGTGAGAATGTTAAAGGAAGAAGAGAATATATTTTTGAAAATATTGATTTTGAGGCAGTTGAAGAATAACTGCCTTGACTTTTTCTGAATATTATAGTATAATATTAGTATAAAATGAAAAGGAGAGTTTGAATGGAATTAAAGCTTGATGTATCGGAAGCTCTTCCTAACTTTTACCTCCCATATGCAGGTTATGTACTTCAAACTCGTGCAATACCAGATTCAAGGGATGGTTTAAAGCAGGGTGCAAGATTTATTATTTTTGCACAAATGAAGCATAAATTAGTTTATAACAAAGATAGGAGAAAAGCTGTTGCTACTGTAAACGCAGGAATGGAGTTTAGTCCTCACGGTGATTCTAGTGTTTATGGTACTGCGGTTCGTTTATCGCAACCTTTTTCACTTCGTTATCCTATTATTGAAGTAAAAGGTAATAATGGCTCTCTATTTGCAGGAGATGACTTCTCTGCGGCTCGTTATATTGAAATGAGAAGTAATAAAATTGCAGATGAAATGACTAATCTTCTTGCGAAAGAAACTATTGATAAGTGGCGGCTGAACTATACTCAAGAACAAGAATATCCAACGGTATTACCAACAAGATTTCCTTTTAGCCTTGTTAATGGTAATACTGGGATTGGTGAATAAAATACGCCTGTGTTACTGCTTTACCGCTTATCAGCGGGGTTACGACACTCACGTCGTAGCTAACGGGGGAAACCTGACCGACTATCCAATTCCTGTTCCTAAATTCTATAATCTGGAATAGGAATTGGCACATGTAGTTAGAAGGCAATCCCGTGGGAACAAACTATAATATGCCTTCTTTTGGAGGTATAAAATGACTGGTATCTATAAAATAACTAATTTAGTTAATCAAAAATCATATATTGGTCAAGCTGTTGATATTGAAAAAAGGCTAAGAGAACATAGAAATGATGCTTTTAATCCAAAAAGAAGAGAGTATAATTATCCTTTATCTAGGGCATATCGGAAATACGGAATTGAAAATTTTTCTCAAGAAATTCTCTGTATTTGCTTAAAAGAAGAATTAAATGAAAAAGAAAATTATTATATTAATTTTTTTAATTCCAAAGATAAAGGATATAATCAGCAAGATGGAGGACAACCAGGAAATCGTCCTTTAGGAGAAAAACATCATCTTGCAAAATTGACGGATGACCAAGTTTTCTTAATAAGAGAAGAATATAATAATCACACGCCTTTTCAAGAAGTTTTTGATAAATATTCAAATGGAATGAGCATTAGTGGTTTTAGAAAAATCTGGCTTGGGTATACAAGAACCAATATTCATATGGATGTTTATACAAAAGAAAATAAAGAATATTGGGAATATCTTAAAAATATTAGTGGAAATCGAATCTTCTCTGATAAAGAAATTATTGATATTAGAACTAGATTAAAAAATGGAGAAAGTAAAGATAGTATTTACCAAGATTACAAATATAAAGTTGCTAAAAGAGAAAGTTTTAATGATATTTGTTCTGGTAAACGCTATACTCATATTATAGTTTGACCTGTATCGACTATCCTCGGAACGGAGGAGTAGGGTATCTATTGATACGATACTCGAAATGGCAGTCGTCTCTAAAAAAAGAGATTAAGATATAGTCAGCGCCAATAGAAATATTGGAATTACGTGGTAGGGTGTTCAAGTTCTATTCCTCAATTTAATCTATGTGAAGTATCAGATGCTTTAATAAAACTTCTTTATAATCCTAGTATTAGTTTTGAAGAAATCTATTGTCCTATTGATTTCGCAACAGGTGGCATTATTATCAATGAAGAAGAAGTAAAAGAAAGCCTTAAAATCGGCAACGGTAAAGCTGCTTGTATAAGAGCAAAAATTGAATATGATTCTGATAAAAATGAACTTTCAGTGAGAGAACTTCCTTATCAGGTATTTACTTCTACTGTATCAAAACAGATTCAAGCAGCTATTGATGAAAACAAATTATATGGAGTAGAAAGTTTCTTCGACGGGACTGGTTTTGAAGGTATCAATATTCGTATTAAATTGACTAAAGGAGCTAATCCAGAAAAGGTATGTAAACTTCTTTATAAAGAAACTTCTCTCCAACACCATTATTCTATAAATATGATGATGTTGGAAAATGGAACTACTCCTCGTCTTTTCTCTTGGAAAGAAATGATGGAGAGTTACCTTTCTCATTTAGAGGATGTTATTAGAAAAGCGTATCTTTTTGATTTAAGGAAAATTAAAAATAGAATCCATATATTAGAGGGATACTTAAAAGCATTAGCAAATATCGAAGAAGTAATCCAAGTTATTAAAACTGCCGCAGATGTTGAAAATGCAAGTAGAGGACTTCAACAAAAATTTGGATTTTCGGCGGCCCAAGCAAAGGCTATTCTCGACCTTAAACTTCAGAGATTAGCTAATATGGAGAAGATTAAGATAGAGAATGAGCTTGCAGATATTAGTAAAAAGGCAGAAGAAATTACGGCTATTCTTAGTAGCGAAGAACTTTTCAAAAAAGAAATCGAAAAAGAAATTTTAAGAATAAAAAAAGAATATGGGGACAGCCGCCGCACAGTAAATATGAATTTGAAATTTGATGGTGATGATGAAGAGCCGGTAGAAAAGAAGACTCTTATTGTTCATCTTACTAACTTTGGTAATCTTTATACCTTTGAATCAACTACGCTTATGACTCAAAAGCGTGGCGGTAAAGGTACTAAAGTAAAAATGGATACTAATGAGTATATTATTGATACTATTAGTGATTCAAATGCAAGTAATTGTCTTATCTTCTCAAACAAAGGAAAAGTATATACTATCAATTTGAATGATTTACCTATCAATCAAAAAGTAAATGTTAATACTATTTTTGAATTTGAGACTGGAGAACAAATAACAAATATTATTCCTTTTAGTAAAATAAATAATCGTAACTATATGATTTTTGTAACTAAGAATGGAATGGTTAAAAAAAGCTCCTTAGAGGAATATCGAATTAAGAAGTCTAAAGGAGTTATTGCTGTTAAGATAAAAGATGGTGATTGCTTAAAAAGAGTTATGTTGGTAGATTCCGCGCCTGTTGGAATTTTGACAAAAGCCGGAAATTATCTTATAATAGATACAGAAACAATAAATCCAACCGGACGAGCTACATCAGGGGTTATAGGGATTAAGTTGTCTAAAGATGATGAAGTAGTCGATGCAAAAATTATTCCACCAAATACAAAAGAAATAATTTCAATTTCTTCAAGTGGTATGATTAAGAGAACTGATTACGAAAGTTTCTCAATCGGCAATAGAGCTACAAAAGGCTCTGCTATTCAGAAACTTAAAGACAATGATACTATGATTAGCTTTAATGTTATTGACGAAAAAGACGACGAAATCGCCGTCGTGTCTAATAAAGCTATAATTAAGATACCTCTTAAAGAAACTCAGCTTTCAAGTAAAGGCGCTCAAGGAACCCAAGCAAAAAAACTTGAAGCGGGAGAAAGGATTACCGAAGTTTTGAAAATAAAGGAGAGGTAGAATGGAGAATGAGTTTGCTTTAGAAATAAAAAGACAAAAAGTTTTAACAGAATATAAAAGTGCTTTGATTTCTGCTATTAACCTTATACTAGATAATATTAAAAGTCAAAAGGATTTGGCCGAAGCTATTATAGAAAACGGTAGCACAAAAATGACTTCTGAAAAAGTAAAAGGATTTGAGAAATCTATTGACCGCTATTCAGCCTTAAAAAATAAAATTGAAAATGATTTAAAGCTATCAAAAGCTGACTATTCATTACTTGCAGTTGCTTGTACTGGTGCAAGCAATAGTGTTGCTTCAAATGCTCATAAACTTTTAGACTCAGCTAAACAACTGCAAAACTTAGCAAAAGCATTTATGGCGTAATTGGGAATTTAATCCCAAAAACAATAAAATTTGACTTTACTTAAATTTTATTGTATAATAAATATATAAGGTTGGGAAGCAAACCACCTTGTAATAAAATAATTTTATAAAAGAGTAAACGGAGGAAAATCTAATGACTGAAGGTTCACGCAAAGTATTTAATTTTTTGAAGGAAAACTATGGTGAGAAGCTGACTAACGCTGATATCGCTACTTCTCTTGGCCTAACTGGTCCTACTGTTGTAGGTTCTGTTAATGGTCTTGTAAAGAAAGGCTATGCCGTCCGTGAGGAAGTTACTATTCCCGCAACAGAAGAAGGCGGTAAGGATGTTAAAGTTAAGTATATTTCTCTGACCGATTCTGGCATGAGCTTTGACCCTGATGCCGAAGCGAAGAAAGACTAATAGATAATCTTCTTTAGTATAAGAGGAGAGATTTTAGACAGAGAATCTCTCCTCTTAAAATTTAAGATTATTTAGAAGAAACCAGTATTTTATAATAATTGTGAGGTATTTTAAATGTTGAGACAAGCAGATAATAAAGTGCGTATTGAGGGTATTCTTAGTGAAGTTGATATTAAGACTGGTGAATCTAAGAAAGACGGCAAGCCTTACGTAATGGGCGAAATCAAGGTTAAGGTAACTCAGGATATTAACGGAAAAACCGAACATATGGAAATTCCTGTTAATATGTTTGCTACTAAAGAAACCAGGAAAGGCGGTCTTAATCCCGCTTATGAAAATATTATGAAGATTAAGGAAGAGTATACAAGTATTGCTTCCTGCGGCAACGAAGATGATGCTAGTAGAATTCGTATCGACAGAGCTGAGATTGGAGAGAATGCGTTTTGGGGTAATAATGGGGTTCTTGTTTCCAGACCTCGTATCCGTGCTTCGTTCTCTACTAGAATCAAGAAAGATGAGTGCCAAGAAGTTGCTAACTTTGAAGCAGTAATTGTCATTGGAAATATTAAAGAAGAAGTAAGAAATGATGAACCAACTGGACGCCTTATTGTAAAAGGTATTCTTGTTCAGTACGGCGAGAGAGCAGATGTTGTTGATTTTATTGTAGCTTCCACTGATGCCATCAATCACATTCAGACTTACTGGAATGAGGGAGATACTGTTCGTGTTGCTGGTAAAGTAAACTTCTCTTCTCGTGTTATCCATGAAGAAAAAGAGGTAGGATTCGGTGACCCGATTATCGAAGACCGTACTATTTCTGTGAAAGAACTCATCATTACTTCTGGCTCTCAGAGTGCTCTTGACGGAGATTTAGCTTATGAGGCTGACGAAATTAGAGAAGCTCTAAAAAGACGCCAAGCTACTCTTGACGAGCAGAAAGATAATGCGTCTAAGAAAGAAGCTGCACCCGCGGAGAAGAAAAGCAATGATTTTGGATTTTAAGGAGGTAATCAACAATGATTAACATCCTTGAATTGCAGCCAACCAAAATCAGTAGGAACCTAAAAGGTAAGTTTATGTTAATTTATGGAGAGCCAAAAACCGGAAAAACGACTCTCCTTAGTAAACTCCCTAAATCACTCATTTTAGCTTTTGAACCCGGTACCAATGCATTAAATAATATTATGGTTGCTCCTATCACAAAGTGGTCAGATTTTAAGGGAATTTTAAAGCAATTAAAAGCTCCCGCTGCACAGGAGAAATATGATTTTATCGGAATTGACACCGCCGATATTGCATATGAAATGTGTGAGAAATATATCTGTATTCAAAATGGAGTAGACAATATTGGAGATATTCCTTATGGAAAAGGATATGCTCTTTGTAAGAAAGAATTTTCTGATTCTTTCCGAGAAATGGCTCAATTAGGCTATGGTATTTGTTTCGTTTCTCATAGTGCGGAAAAACAGTTTAAGAATGAGAAAGGCGAAGATTATACAAGAATTGTTCCTGCTCTTCCCAGTCGCCCCTATGATACCATAAATAAGATGGTAGACATTATAGGATATATTCGTAATATTAAAAATTATGAAACAGGTGAGTCCAAAACTTTCTTGTTCTTCCGTGGAGACGATAGATTTTTGGCTGGTTCTAGGTTTAAGTACATTGAACCTAGAGTAGAGTTTAGCTATGAAAATCTCGCTAATGCTATTTATGATGCAATTGATAAGCAAGCAAATGCAGATGGTACAACAAGCACAGACGAATATAACTCTTTCTATAAGCCCGAAGAGGAAAGTCGCTCATTTGAAGAAGTTATGAATGAGGCAAAGGAACTTTGGGTAAAATTAACTGACGGAAATGAGGCTAATGCTATTAAGATTTTAGACGTAGTAGAAAAAACTTTTGGTAAGAGAATGAAATTATCAGAAGCTACCGCACCTCAGAAAGACTTACTTGAACTCGTCGTTAATGAAATGAGAGATATGTAATTTTGAGGAAGGGCTTTATAAGTTAAAGCCCTTCCTCTTTTATTGAAGGAGCGTATAAATGAAAGTAATAGACACAAATATTCTACTTCATAATCCTAATATCTTAGAAGAAATAGAAGATGCTGTTATTACTATTAGGGTAATCGAAGAAATTGACGGCTTAAAGAAAAATATAAATCCAGAAGTAGCATATCAAGCACGGCGGGCGAGCTATGCAATTCTTTCTAATGATAGTAAAATAACCTATTGCGAAGAAAGGAATGATAGACTTAGCGTTGATGATGAACTTGCTTGGCTCTGTAAAAAACATAAATGGGAATTGATTAGCAACGACCTAAATCTTCAAATTAAATGTAGATTTAAGAAAGTGAAATGCTCTGGATATTCTAAGGTTAAGAATAACTATACTGGCGTTATTTATTTAGCTTTAGACTTTGATGAAGCTGGATATAATAAAGATTTAGAAAAGTTACTTAACACAAAAACTCCTCCAGAGCCTATGGCAGAAAATCAGTTCCTTATTGTTCAAGATAAAAACAAAGAAGTCACTGATTCATACGGCCAGAAACATAAGCAGACAATAATGTCTTTTATCTGTAAAAACGGAAAATTAGAAATAGTAGATAATCAATTTGTAAAAAATAAATTTGTTAATACTATTAAGCCTAGAAATGCAGAACAAGAGTGTTTAATTAAACTTCTGAAAGATAAAGATATTAGTATTATTTTGGCCGCAGGAACTTTTGGAGTTGGTAAAAGCTATCTTCTTATAAACTACGCTCTTCAAGAATTAGAAAAAGGTAATATAAATAAAATTATCTATGTACCCAACAATGCGTTTAATGAGAATACTAGAGAAATCGGTGCTTTGCCCGGCGATTTATTTGAAAAAGAAGCTATCCATATGGGAACTCTTATGGATATTGTTGGCCCTATAATTGTTGAAGAAATGGTAAGAGAAGAGAAGATCGAAGTCGCACCAGTATCAACTATGAGAGGAAGAAATTTCACCAATAGTATTATTATTGTGAATGAAGCACAAAACTTAACAGAAGATCATGTTAAATTGTTGATTGCTCGTTGCGGCGATGGGACTAGAATCTTCTTTGATGGAGATATTAAACAAGCTGATAGTCATGTTTTTAGAAATAAAAACGGATTAAAACTATTGCAAAAACTAAAAGATAGTCCTATTTTTTGTAAAATTTTCGGGACAGTAAAATTAGTCACCATTGAAAGAAGTTTAACTGCACAGGCATCTGCGTATTTAGATGATTCAATTTGACAATAATCAGGAATTATGATATAATTAAAAGAAAAGGGGTGAGAAAATGGGTAGATTGGTTAAATGCCAGTATTGTCAGCAAATGGTTGATAAAGATATAGCTGTAAGATTTGATGAAAAAAACTTTCACGAAAAGTGTTGTCAAGAATATCAAGACAGAAAACAAATCTTTAAATATGTCGCTCATTTATTCGGGTTTAAAAGCGAAAATAAACCCGGCCCCGTCATAATTTCTCAATTAAAAAACTTTAGAGAAAAATATCCGTATTATACTTATAAAGGAATTTTAAATGCTCTCACTTATTTCTATGATGTTAAGAAAGGTTCTAAAAAGAAAGCGAATGAGGGAATCGGTATTGTTCCTTTTGTATATGATGAAGCACAGGACTATTATCAAAAATTAAGTTATAAACAAGAAAAAGTGGCGGAAACAGTTATCAAACAATTAGAGCAAGAGCCGGTGGTTATAAAGGTGAAAAAACAAATGGAGAAAAAGGAGAAACCACTTTATAATTTAGAAGAATTATAAGTATTGGAGGTCGCATTAGTGAATTTAGATAAGAATACGATTCTTCAAATATTTGGCTCTCTTATGAAAAATCCTATGCTTTTAGCAGAGGTAGATAAGTATTCATTAACTCCACAAGATTTCTCCACTAACTTTGAAAAGTATATTTTTGCCGCAATAAATAATTTATATCAGAATGGTGCAGAAAGAATTAGCGTAGTTGATATTGATAATTATTTAGTTGGTCATGAAACTGTATACGGAGTATTTACAGAAAATAATGGTATTGAATACTTAAATGACGCAGAAGATTTAGCAACTCTTGAAAATTTTAATTATTACTATAATAAGTTAAAAAAATATAATGCTATTAGAGATTTAAAACTTATGGGTTTTAATACTAATAAGATTTATCCAGAGAATATGCTTGATGAAGATAGAGAAAACAAACTGAATGAGTTTGAAAAAATGTCTGTTCAAGATATTTTTAATAGTGTTAAAGCAGATGTTGCGAAAACAGAGTCAAAATACGCAAAGAAATCAAATACACAAACTTTAAAAGCAAATGATGGAGTTAGGAGTCTTATTAAAAAACTTAAGACAGCTCCAGAAATTGGAGTTAATTGTCAAGGAGAAATATTTAATACTGTTGTTAGAGGAGCTAGACGAGGAAAATTTTATCTTCGTTCCGGTGGAACTGGAACAGGTAAGACAAGAAGTATGGTTGGCGATGCTTGTTATATAGCTTATCCCATTAGATATAATTCAAGAACAGAACTTTGGGAAAATACAGGAAGTTGTGAAAAGATTCTCTATATTGGAACCGAACAAAAGCCTGATGAAATCCAAACTATGATTTTAGCTTATCTTACAGACATAAACGAAGAAAAAATTCTTTATGGTAATTTTAACGAAAAAGAAGAAGAATTATTAGAAAAAGCAATGAAACTAATGGATATCTATGAAGATAATTTTATTATTTCTCAGATTCCTGACCCTAGTATAAATGAAGTGAAAACTCATATTAGAAAATTCTGTTTAATTGAGGGAATTGAAAATGTGTTTTATGATTATATTTTCTCTAGTCCAAGTCTTCTTAGTGAATTTAGAGACTTAAAAATTAGAGAAGATGTAATTTTAATGATGTTATCAACTACTCTCAAAGATATCGCGGCTGAACTAGATATATTTGTTATGTCAGCGACGCAAGTCAATGGAGAATTGGATGATAAGAAAGGTATAAAAAATCAGACTTGCTTACGTGGAGCAAAAAGTATCGCAGATAAAGTCGATGTTGGTTGCATTACAATGAAAGTTACTCAAGAAGAATTGACTACTTTAGATGTTCTTATTAAAAAAAGAGGTATTAAGCCAACTCAAGTAACTGATATTTATAAAGTAAGAAGAGGTCGATATAACGATGTTCGTATTTGGAGTTGTATGGATTTAGGAACTTGCAGAAAGCAAGATTTATTTATAACTGACGCAAACTTTAAAGAAATAGATGGCTTTCAAACGATTAGGATTTTATTTGATGAAGATAAAATAGGCGAATATGATTCTATATTAAAACTTCTTAATACTGGAGAAGTTACAGAAAAGTTAGAGGAAGTATTAGAAGAAAAAGAATTAAAGGTGGAAGAGCTAGGAAATTCTGACCTTAAAGATATTATCTCTGAACGTCCAGTTTTTGCTGGTTTATTGTTTTAAGAAAGGGGAGATAAAATTTGGAGAAGTTAGACTTATATGAACTTCAAAAGAGTTTAACTACTGAGAATATTGTCACTCTTGTCACTAGTCTTGGTGCTGATAAATATGAGGATAGAGAAAATTATATTATTTTTCCTACTATTTGTCATAATGAGAATTCAGAAGATGCAAGTATGAAATTATATTACTATAAAAATACAGGATTATTTACTTGCTATACAGATTGCGGAGAATCCTTTAATATCTATACTCTTATTGAAAAGGTTTATGGTCTTCAAGATAGAGAAATTAGATTCTCAGAAGTTGTAAATCTCGTTGTTGAAAGATCTGGTATTGATTCCTCTCTATATCAGTTTGGAGAGAAAAGATATAAAAGTACAGCAGATAAATATAAAAAGAAAAATAGGCAAAGAGAATTAGAAATATTTGATGATAAAGTATTAAGTGTTTTTGATAAACATTATCCGATAGAATGGATAGCTGAGGGCATATCAAGAGAAAGTATGGATAAATATAATATTTTATATTCTATATCCAGAAATAAAATTATTATTCCTCATTATAACATTGATGGTCAGTTGATTGGAATAAGGGGAAGAAGTCTTAATAAAAGAGAGATAGAAGAATTCGGTAAGTATATGCCTGTTGAGGTAGAGGGAAAATGGTATTCTTTTCCTTTATCACAGAATCTTTACGGACTTAATATCAGTAAAGAGGGAATAAAAAAGAAAAAGAAGATAATTCTTTTTGAAGGCGAAAAATCTTGTTTAAAGTATGATAAGATGTTTGATGATAATATTAGTTGTGCTGTTTGTGGAAGTGCTTTTAATAAGAATCAATTAAATATTCTTTTAAAAAATTTTGAATTAGATGAAATCATAATAGCTTTTGATAAAGAATTTGAAAAGCACAATAGTGAAAAGGGAAGAGAATATTTTGACAAATTAGAGTATATTTGTAAAAAATATCAGAACTATTGTAATTTTTCATTTTTATTTGATAAGGAGAATTTACTAAAATTAAAAGATTCCCCAATAGATAGAGGAAAAAATATTTTTCTTCAATTATATGACCAAAGAATTCGTATTAGGAGTATATTAAACTAATGAAATATAATTGTAGACACATGATAAAAGAGAATTTTTTAGAATCTCTCTTAAGACTAAGAGGGATAGATAATTATTTAGAATATCTAAATCCAAAACCAGAAGATTTATGTAATCCATACAATCTTGACAATATTTCTGAGGCGGCAGATTTACTACTAGAGAAGTTAGAAGATAAAACTAGTGAAATCCATTTCATTGTTGACTGCGACCAAGATGGGTATACTTCATCAGCAATGCTATGGAATTATATAAAAGAACAATATCCAGAAGCAAAACTTCATTATCATATTCATTCAGGAAAGCAACATGGCCTTGAAGATATGATTGATAATATTGAAAGCTCAGGAGAAAAAATAGACCTTATGATTATTCCAGATGCAGGAAGTAATGATTACGAATATCATAAGAGATTAGCTAATATGGGTATTTCTACCATTGTTCTTGATCACCATGAAGCAGATAAATATAGCGAAGATGCTATTGTAGTAAATAATCAACTATCAAAAGATTATCCAAATAAAGGACTTTCTGGTGCGGGCGTAGTATATAAATTTCTTGAAGTTCTTGATGATAAATTAGGTATCCAAAAAGCAGACGATTATATGGATTTGGCCGCCGTAGGTATAGTTGGCGATATGATGACTATGACTACGATTGAAAATAGATATATAGTGTCAAAAGGATTAAGTAATATTAAAAATAATTGTATTGAAGAAATTATAAATAAACAATCTTTTTCAATTAAAGATAAAGACCATATAACTCCAATTACTGTTTCTTTTTATATTGCCCCTCTAATTAACGCAGTTATTAGAGTCGGAAGAGAATCAGAAAAAGAAACTTTATTTCTCTCTCTCATTGACGGAAAGAGAATGGTTCCAAAAATTAGCAGAAATAAAGTTGTTGAGGGGCAATTCGAATCACTTGGTGAACAGAACGCTCGTAACTGCGTAAATGCGAGAGGACGACAAAATAGAGCTAAAGATAAAGCGATTGAGCAACTAGAAATGAAGATTGTTAAAAATGGCCTTGATGAAAATAAGATTATTTTTGTTGAAGTAGATAATGAAGATATTGATTCTACTCTTACCGGTCTTGTTGCGATGCAACTGATGGCTAAATATAAAAAGCCAGTAATTGTAGCAAGAGAAAATGATGAAGGGTTCTTAAGAGGAAGTGCTCGTGGAGATACTAAAAGTGCTTTAAAAGATTTAAGACAATTCTTTATTGATAGTGGATACTTTGAATATGCTGAAGGACACGCAGCTGCTCATGGTGTTTCTATTGAAAGAAAGAAATTAGAACCATTTATCAACTATGCTAATAAAGAGCTAGCTGATGTTAATTTTAATGAAGGAGTCTATGAGGTTGATTTTGTTTTCAAAGCGGAAGAAGGAGATAAAATAGCTGAAGCTGTTTTGGATTTGACTAAATTTCCTGATATTTGGGGGAAAGATAACGAAGAACCTTTAATAGCCGTCGAAAATATTAGATTAAAAAGAAGTGATATTACAGTTTACGATACTAAGTCTCCAGCAACAATAAAATTTACTTATGCCGGGATTGATTATTTAAAATTTTCTGCTGATGCTTTTAAAGAAGAATTAGACGAAATGAAAGAGATTGAACTTACTATTGTTGGTAGAGCAAATCTTAACGAATGGCAAGGTACAACAAAACCACAAATATTTATTGAAGATTATAATTTAAGAAATCCTGTTTTTGATTTTTAAGGAGAAATTTTATGGTTATAGAGAAAACTTACTGTGATTTTTGTAAGAAAGATAAAGAAAATATAAAGAGAATTTATGTCTTTAAAAGAAGAAAATGTGATGCCGCAGGACAAATGGAAGATGATGATTATCCTATAGATTTATGTCCTAACTGTATGGCTAGAGTAATTTCCGCAATGCAACACGGTGCGAAACTAACAGAAATATTGCCAGAATAAAACTTAAACTGATAAACCTTCAATTCTTGACTTTATTATAATAATATGTTATAATATAAGAAAGAAGGTGAGAAAAATGATAGGAATTTATAAAATCACTAATAAAGTAAATAATAAAGTTTATATAGGAGTATCATTAGATATTGAGAAACGATGGAAACAACATAAAATAAATTATCTTAATTCCTCAAACAAAGAATATAATAAATATCTCTATCAAGATTTTCGTAAATATGGAATTGAAAATTTTGTTTTTGAAATTTTAGAAGAGTTGCCTAAATCAGAAATTTATGAAAGAGAGAAATATTGGATAAAATATTTTGATTCTTCTGTTTCTGGTTATAACGAAACTTTAGGTGGAGAATGTGGTAGTTTAAAAGGACATTGTTCAGGAGAGAAAAACGGCAGAGCTAGATTAACTAAAGAAGATGTTATTTTAATCCGACAAGATTATAATAATCATATAAAGAAAAAAGATAGTTATGAAAAATTTAAAGATAAAATATCTTTTGGAGGTTTTAGTAAGGTTTGGACTGGAATTACTTGGAAAGATATAATGCCAGAAGTTTTTTCTAAAGAAAATAAAGAATGGCATTCTACTTTCGGAAAAACTAATTGCGGAGAAAACAATGGATGCTCTTTGTTAAATAAAAATCAAATTTTAGAAATTAGAATTGCGAAAAAGAATGGTAAAGATAAAAAAGAAGTTTTTCAAGATTACTCAGATTTAATAGCTTATTCAACTTTCGAGCAAATTTGGTATGAAATGACTTATAAGGAGGATGTTTTATGAATATAAATGAGATTCCTAGATGTGAAACACATAGTCATAGTCATTTCTCTAACGTCCGTTTGCTTGATAGCATAAATAGGCCAAAAGATTTGATTTTAACAGCAGCAAAGTTAGGTTTAAAAGGTATTGCTTTAACAGACCACGAAATTTTAGCTGGTCATGTTGAATGGCTTCAATTAGAGAAATCTTTAAAGGAAAAGGGGGAAATCCCCCAAGACTTTAAATGTATGTTGGGAAATGAGATTTATTTGACTGATGATAGGAGAAAATCTCAAAAATATTTCCACTTTATTTTAATTGCGAAAGATACAGAAGGTCATAGGCAGTTGAGAGAATTATCTTCTAAAGCATGGTATAACTCTTACTATGATAGAGGTATGGAAAGAGTTCCAACTCTTAAATCGGAATTGAAAGAGATTATTGAAAAAAACAAAGGCCATATAGTAGCAACTACAGCTTGTCTCGGCGGCGAGCTGCCCAATCTTGTTTTAGCTTTAACAAAAGCAGAAAGTGCAAGAAATAAAAATAATGATGAAATTAACTCTATCAAAGGAGAAATTGTCAGTTTTTTAAAGTATTGTACTGACCTTTTTGGAAAAGATTTTTATATTGAAATTGCTCCAAATGCAGATTCAAAAGAGCAAATAACTTTTAATAATAGAGTTAAAGATATAGCAAAAGCTCTCGGAATTAAAATGATTTTTGCAACTGACGCTCATTATTTAACAGCAAAAGACAGACCAATGCATAAAGCTTATCTTAACTCTAAAGATGGAGAAAGAGAAGTCGATGGATTCTATGGTGCGGCCCACTTAATGGATAATCAAGAAGCTTTTGACAATCTTTATCCTTTCTATAATGAAGAAGAGTTTAGTGAACTGTGCGGCAATACCATGGAAATATTTGATAAAGTAGAAAAATATGATATTTTTCATAACCCTATTATTCCTATGGTGGATGTAAAAGATTATCCAAAAACTCTTTCTTATTTTGGGGTTAATAATAGTTATAGAGATGAACTCGATTCAAACTGGAAAACAATTAAGTATTTACTATTATCTGATAATATTCAAGAGAGATATTGGATAAACCAGTGCCTTGAAGGGCTAATAACTAAAGATCTCTTTGGTAAAGACGGATATATTGACCGCATAGAGATAGAAGCAGATATCATTAAGACTATTAGTGAAAAATTAGGGAACTGCTTATTTGCTTATTTTAATACTTTTCAACACTATATTGATTTGTTTTGGGAATGTGGCAGTTTAAGTGGCCCTGGTCGTGGTTCTTCAGTCTGTTTCCTTTCTAATTACTTACTTGGTATTACTCAGTTAGACCCTATTAAATGGGAACTTATGGAATGGCGTTTCTTAAATAAAGAAAGAGTTGAACTTCCTGATATTGATACTGATTTAAGCCCAAGTAAGAGAAAGTTAATCTTTAAAAGAATTAGAGAAGAGAGAGGAGAACTTAATTTAGTTCAAGTTTGTACTTTTGGGACAGAAGGAACTAGAAGTGCAATTCTTACTTCTTGTCGAGGATATAGAGGAAAAACTCTTGAAAACGGAGAATTTGAATATCCTAACGGTATTGATGTTGATATTGCTCAATATATGACCGGACTTATTCCTCAAGAAAGAGGATTCTTATGGCCGCTAGATGATGTTATTAACGGAAATGAAGAAAAAGAAAGAAAACCTATTAAGGCTTTCTTAGAAGAAGTAAACAAGTATGATGGTCTTTTAGATATTATGCTTTCAATTGAAGGACTTGTTAATAAAAGAAGTCAACATGCAAGTGGTGTTATTCTTTATAATAATTCTCCTTTTGAAACTAATGCTTTAATGAGAAGTCCAAATGGAGATTTAACAACTCAATTTGCTTTGCACGAGAGTGAAGCATTAGGAGATACCAAATTTGACTTTCTAGTAACGGAAATTTGTGACAAAATTACAAACGCTTTGAATCTTTTAAAACAAGATGGATATTTTAAAGAGTGTAATTCTTTAAGAGAAATCTATGAGAAATATCTTCATCCAGAAGTTATCAATCTTAATGATAAAAAAGTGTGGGAAGCTCTCGCGGCTGGAACAGTTCTTGATGTCTTTCAGTTTAATAGTGACGTTGGACTTCAAGCAGCAAAACTTATTAAAGCAGAAAATCCTATTGAAATGACAATGGCAAATGCTCTTATGAGATTGATGGGAGAAAAAGATAAAGAAAGACCTCTTGACCGTTATGTTCGTTTAAAAAACAATATGAATGAATGGTATAGTGAGGTTAGGAATAGAGGTTTATCAGAGAATGAAATAAAAGTTCTTGAAAGATATTATCTTCCTCGAAAAGGAGTTCCAGCACTTCAAGAAGATTTGATGTTAGTATGTATGGACAAGGATATTGCTCATTTTACTTTAAAAGAAGCAAATAACGCAAGAAAAGTTGTTGCAAAGAAGAAGATGGATCAGATACCTGAACTCAAAGAGCAATTTTTAAATAATTGTCCTAATCATAATTTTGGTGAATATGTTTGGGAAACAACAATGGGGCCGCAGATGGGTTATAGTTTTGCACTCCCTCATAGTTTGGCTTATAGCTTTGTTGGCATTCAAACTCTTATTCTCGCAACTGAATATCCAAGTATTTATTGGAATTGTGCTTGTCTTATCACCAATAGTGGTGGCAATGAAGATGCAGAGGATGAAGAAGATGACGATATCAAGAGCAATCAAAATTGTGTATCCGAGCTTATATCAGTATCAAATAGTAATGATGAAAATGATGATGACTCAGAAGCAGAAGAAGACGATGAAGATAGTGGCGAAGAAGATGCTCCAAAGAAAAAGAAAAAAGCAAGAAATACAAACTACGGGAAAATCTCAACCGCAATCGGAACAATGCAACATGCAGGAATCTCAGTTTCGCCACCAGATATAAATAAGTCATCATTTACTTTTATTCCAGATGTTGATACAGATACTATAATTTATGGGATAAAAGGAATTAACAGAATAGGTAACGAACTAGTTAATGAGATAATTAGTAAAAGACCTTATAATTCGATTAACGATTTCTTATCAAAAGTAAAAGTAAATAAACCTCAAATGGTAAGTTTAATTAAATCTGGAGCTTTTGATAAATTTGGCGACTCAAGACAGGAAGTTATGAATCAATATATTGATTTAATTACTGAAAAAAAGCAAAGATTAACACTTCAAAATATGAAAATGTTAATTGAGCATAATCTAATTCCGGAAGAGCTTTCTTTTGAAGTTAAAGTATTTAACTTCAATAAGTATCTTAAAAAGTGTAAAACAGGAGACAATTATTATCTTGATGAAATTGCATATAAGTTTTATGAAAATAACTATGATTTAGATTTATTATGGTATGAAGAAGATACTTGTTTAATAGCTCAAAAAGATTGGGATAAGATTTATAAAAAACAAATGGATTCAGTAAGAGAGTTCATAAAAGAAAATTCTTCTGACTTGTTAAATAAATTAAATTCAGAACTTTTCGCTGAAAACTGGTCTAAATATTGCGGCGGCAGTATCAGCAAATGGGAAATGGATAGTATTAGCTTCTATTATCATGAGCATGAATTAGCTGATATTGATGAAAGTGCTTATAATATCTGCGATTTTACAGAGTTATCAGAAGAGCCAGATGTCGATAAAGTTATAGTGATGAATGGTAGAGATGTTCCATTATTTAAACTTCACCGAATAGCTGGGACTGTGCTCGATAAAAACAAAACAAAAAACTCTATTACTTTATTAACAAATTATGGAGTTGTAAATGTAAAAATCTATCAAGCTCAATTTGCAAAATATGATAAGCAAATAAGTCAGAAACTCGCGGACGGCCGCAAGAAAATTATTGAAAGGTCATGGTTCTCAAGAGGTAATAAACTTATGATTACTGGAATAAGAAGAGGAGATAATTTTATTCCAAAAATTTATAAGAATAGTATATATAAAGAACCAATAGATTTAATAAAAGAAGTAGATGGAAGTGATTTAATATTAGTCACTCATAGGGCGGAGGAAGAGTAATGGATATAGGATTGCTAGACCAAGATGCTCTTTCTTCCCCAAACACTTTTCTTCCTAACTTAGAGATAATGAAACTTTCAACTTATTATAAAAAAAATAAGAATTATGTTTCTTTTATCTTAGACCCTAATAAAATAGAGAGATATAATAAAGTCGTTCTTAGAAAAGATATGAATGACGAAGAGTATCTCTCCGAGCTATTTTTAGAAGATAAGTGTGAATACGGCGGCCTTGCCTTTACTAATGGAGTATATGTTCCCTTAGCTGAAGAAATAGAAGATTCTGTCCCTGATATTTCTATCTATAATTCTTATTTCAAAAAGATACTTATAGGAAAGAAAAAATATGAAGATTTACAAAGAAAATTATTAAAAAGTTCTTTTATTAGATTATCTTCAAATGGACAGACTTGTAATTTAGATACTTCAAAAGGTTTTATCGGAGACGGAGCAAGAATTGAAAATGTTATTTATATTTACGATATTGGAATATTTAATATTCTAAACGCATATGAAGCTATAGATAATATTGTTTTAGGGAAAAAACAAAAGGCTAAACTTATTTATCCTCAATACTCTGATGATTTTTCAGAAATTGAAAAATGGTGCAGAAAGAAATGGAGTCATAGCGAAAATCGTTTTATATATGATAAAATAATTCTAAATAAAGAATTGAAAGAAATTTGTGGAAAATCTCCAGAATTTGTGTCTAAGCCAGTAATTTTAATGTGTAATGACAAAAGTGAGACTTACACAGATAATTTTTTAAAATCTGATTTTAGAAACTCTCTAAATAGAATAATTTATACAATGACAGGAAAATTTAAGATTAAGTTTGAATGTAAAAGAGAACCAAAAGATAAAAACTTTAAAATGTTATATAAGAATCTGATATTGTGGAGTAATGGTGGATTCGGAAAGTTTACTTTTAGAGAATATCTTTTTGGGAAAGGTCAGAAAAAAACAACTATCTTTTTAGATAGTCTTGCAGAAAATGATGCTTCTTTGAGAGAGTTAATTAGTATTGCTCCTCAAAAAATTTATAGCAAAGGAGGAAAATGGTTATTATGACTGATATTGAAAGAAAAGATAGAATTGATTTTCTTAATAAGCAAATAGAAGAAATTCTATCTCCAAGTAAATTTACTCTTAATAATATAGTTTTAGAACTACAAAGAGAAATTGGAAAATTACAAGACGAATGTAATCATAAATATCATGAAGGGTTTTGCGAATACTGCTATAAATCCGAGGAGTAATAAATGAAAAAATCGACCGTAATTAAATCTAACAATACTAAAAATTTCAAAATTCATAGCGTGAATATTCCAGAAATAGACAATATTCCAGATATGCCGCCAGTAAAGAAACCTTGCGGGCCAATTAAGAAAGCTGTAAGAGATTTCTTAGACACAAAAGAAGTAAAAGATTTTAATAAGATTCTTGAGATTGCAGATACATTAAATAGAACTATTATTATTGAAGAAATTGATGAAGAATCTGGCGTTGTAGCAGAGAGCTTAATCCGTTTTTGGAATAGATATGATGAAGAAAATGAAATCCCTATTGAAGAGAGAGAGCCAATTAAGATATACATTGATTCTCCTGGTGGTTATCTTACTTCTACTTTTACTATTATGGATTCAATTAAATTATCAAAGACTCCTGTTTGGACGATAAATATAGGTTGTGCTTATAGCGGAGGATTTTTTATCTTTATTTGCGGGCACAGAAGAATTGCTTATCCAACCTCATCTTTCTTATATCATGAAGGTAATGGTAGTGTTAGCGGAGATGCCAATAAATTCCAAAATCAAGCAGATTTTTACAAAAAGCAAAGACAAAGATTAAAAGAGTTTACTTTAAAATATACAAAAATTACAGAAGAGCAATATAACGAGCATATAAAAGATGATTGGTGGCTATTCGCTGATGAAGCTTTAGAATTAGGAATTGCAGATGAAATAGCAACTGAATTCATCTAAGGAGTAGCTAATGGAACTGCTTATTATTCTAATTATTATTCTGGCCTTTGGAGCTGGAATTATTATAGGATATTTTGTAAAAAGAAAAATAAATCAACAAATAAACAATGATATAGTGAAAGCAGAAATAGATATTCTCAATAACTATCGTGAAAAGATAGAAAGTGCTAAAGAAGAATGGAAAAATTTAAAAGAGCAAACAGAAGAGGCAACATTCGCTTTTAATAATTTAACTGCAAGTATGAAAGAGGCACAAGAAAGAGAATTGAAAATTTGCTACGAAAATGGACTAGAAGAAATCAAACGGAAGCTTCTCAAAGCAGACTCTGAATTGAATGCAAATTATCAAGAAAATAGATTAAAATATAGCAAAGAAATTAACGAGATTAAATCTGAATTAGACTTTTTTAAAGCCGCCCGCAGAGCCATAATTGATGACCAAAAGCGGCAAGAAGAAATGGAAACGAATAAAGGTTTTTATATGCTTCAAATAGGACAATATGATAAGATGGATATAGAGCAATTAAGACTTATTGAACCAAAACTTCATAATAAAGAAGTATTAAATAAGTTGATATGGTCAACCTATTATCAAACTCCTTATAAAGATCTAATAGGAAGAATATTTGGGACTAGAAAAGTCTCTGGAATATATAAAATAACTTGCGTAGAAAATAATAAAATTTATATTGGAAAATCTGTTGACGTTGCTAATAGATGGTCTGAGCATATTAAAAGTTCTCTTGAAATAGGAACAATAGCTAAAAATCAACTTTATACCTTAATGAAGGAGAAAGGAGCAGAAAATTTTACCTTTGAATTGCTTGAAGAAGTACATAAAGATAAGCTCCTTGAACGAGAGTCGTATTGGATAAAGTTTTACGAAACTGATTCTTATGGTTTGAATATGAAGGGGTAAGTCTAAATTTGACTTATCCCTATTTTTATGGTATAATATAATTAAAGAATTGTAAAGGAGATTCCTAATGAAGAACTTAATAAAATACTATCCCGAAGGAGTTTTATGGCAATATATGAGTAGTAATGATCATCATTGTCATTGTGGCTCAAATGTTTATCATCATGAATATGACGGAGAAAATATTTGGGGAGTATGTAATGCTTGTGGAGAAAAACTATATCAATTAAAAGACGAATATGCCGAGAGAGATTTGGAAGAAGGGGAATGGAAATGATTAAAATAGACAATATTGAAGTATTTAATTTTGAAGGTTCTTTAAGGGGTATGCGAAATCCCATGAATAGTTGGGAAAAAAGTGACAGTTTTTGGAAGATAGATGATATACAAGAAAGAGTAGAATTATATAAAGATAATTGCGGATATGTTATTGGAGAAAAAGATTTAGAGCTAGCTCAACGCCTAATTAGTGGCGGCCCAGTCCATTCAAAATTTATGAGACAGATTTTTGTTAGTATGGATATTGATGCTCCTCTTTATTGGTGGAAAGAAATGGATACTTATAAAGTAGGAACAACCGCCAATTCTTGTAGCACAATGCACAAGATTCATAGCAATAATATTGATAAAAATTTATTTAGTTTAGATAATTCTTATTCTTTAAATGAATATGAAAACGAAGTTATTGATAGATACTTGCATTTACTAGAAGATTTAAGAGTAAAATCTAATAATAATGACAAAGAGGCTTGGCGTCTCCTAATTCAATTACTTCCTGAGAGTTGGAATCAAAAAAGAACTTGGACTGCTGACTATGAAACTCTTCGCAATATCTACCAATGGCGGCGAAACCATAAATTAAATGAATGGCATGATTTTTGCCAAATGATTGAAGAACTTCCTTATGGGAAAGAACTTATTTGTTATAATATAGGAGGAAACAACAGTGAAGCATAAACTATTTATTCCTATTTTTCAAGAGGGAAAATATGTTTTTCAGTTTACCAAAGAAGAACTTGAAAAACTTTTAGACGAAACTTATGAAGAAGGATATAAAGAAGGTAGAAATACTTGTCTCTATCCATATTCAATTACTACTAGTAATAGTGGCACGCCGACCTACGATTCTACTAAAATTACCTGTTAAGGAGAAAATAAAATGAGATTGCTAAAGAAAACCGAAGAATATCGTGTGGATAGTGAAATTGAAGCAAAAGAAGTAATGGAAAAATTTCGTAGTGAGGCCGCGGAAAAGGGCTATAGTGTAGGTTCTTGTGGATATACTTATAAAGAAAAGAAAGCAAAAGGGGAAGTAATTGACGAAGCATGGATTGTGAAAGTTGTGAAAATTTACGGAACTGTTTGGGATAATATTTAATAAAGAGAGGTAAAGATAATGGCTGATATTTTTGATATGCAAGGAAATAAAATAAGTTCTGATAAAGACGTAGAAAATACCGCTATGGGGTTAGCTTATATTTTTGATATGCCAGATGAAATGTTTAAAATGGTATACCCCCAGATGAAAGAAGAGTTTATTAAAACTGTTAAGAATGGAGAGTTTGAAAAAGAAGCTTTTCAGCAAGGAGTTTCTGCAAAAGAGAAGCTAGAAGCAATTAACTCTTTTAAGGATTTAAGAGAAGAAATCAAAGATGAGTTGAGTGCAGAGAAATTAGATTTTTTATCTCTCTTAATTGAATCTATGGAAAATATTCTTAACTCAATTGGATATCGTGATTCTGTTGCTGTAGCAATAGAATTTTGCCACGAAAATGCAAAAGAACCAACTTATGCAAATCCTGACGACGCTGGCTGTGATGTTTACGCGGTTGAAGATGATTTAATTGCACCTGGGGAGACAAAGATTATCCCTACTGGTCTTAAAGTTGCTATTCCAGCAGGTTGGATGATTAGTGTAAGACCAAGAAGTGGAATGAGTGCCAAGACAGGCATCAGAGTGGCAAATGCTCCCGGAACTATTGATACTGGCTATCGCAATGAAGTTGGAATTATTCTTCATAACACTAGCGGCATTCCTTATGGCGTCCATGTTGGGGATAGAATTGCTCAATTTGTTATTGAGCCAGCTCCGATGATTAAGTTTAAGAAAGTAGAAAGTGTAGCAAATATCGGAGAGAATAGAGGTGGAGGATTTGGTCATACCGGAGACTAACGACTTTGGCACTTTATTTGATGCGGAAGCTTTCTTAGACGAAGATAATGATTTAAGATTAAAATTAACTTATCTTGACAAAGAAGAGAACCATACAACTATAACAACTGGTAAAATACATTATTCAAGTTTAGAGGTAGAATGTTGTGGATTTGAAAAAGAAGCCAGAGCAGAGATTTCTATTGTTCCAGATAAGTTAGGAAACTTATTTATAATGGAGACTTATAAATGAAATTCAAAATAGAAGATATTAGAAAGGAGTTGGAGGATAGAGGCTGGAAATTATTATCAGAACAATATCACAATTTGGACACTGAGTTAGAAATGATTTGTCCAGAAAATCATAAAGTATACTTAACTTATAGAAAATGGAGAGTATATCACGAGTGTCCAGTTTGCAGTAAAAATCCTCTAAAATCTTCTGAGATGAAAGTTGTTCCAAAAAGAAGCGGAGCAACAAGAATATTAGCTCTCGATCAAGCTACCAATGTTAGCGGTTGGGCTGTATTTGACGATAAAGAGCTTATCCAATGCGGGACTTTTCAATCTAATCAAGCTACTTTAATAGAGAAGATAGAAACTGTTCGGCAATGGGTGGCTAGTATGGTTGATATGTGGCAACCTGATAGGGTAGTTATTGAAGATATTCAACTTCAACAATTTGGAGCAAAAGACGGCAATAATGTTGAAGGAGTAACTACTTATAAAGCCCTTGCTCATTTACAAGGAGTTCTTTTAAATTTCTTTTATATAAACAATATTAAAAATGATGTTGTTCATGCGGCCACTTGGCGGGCCTATTGTGGAGTAAAAGGAAGAACAAGAACAGATAAAAAAAGGAGTGCTCAACTTCTTATTAAAGAATGGTATGATAGTAGTGTTACTCAAGACGAAGCAGATGCTATTTGTATTGGAAAATATGAAGCAGAACAAAATTTTCATAATAATACTATGATAGAATGGTAAAAGAAAAAGAGAGTCTATTGACTCT
>ULTN01000897.1_pt1 | contig 71431 bp, 60 predicted proteins | sample 1957681 | NCBI WGS metagenome assembly ULTN01 (sample SAMEA4835736, study PRJEB28245) | human gut metagenome | biome: gut microbiome; material: fecal sample | place: Denmark | collected 2008
CAGAGCGTTTCAAACAAGCTGTGCATAAGATACAAAAATTCTGAGATATTGGAAAAACAGCAGAAGGATCCTAACCTTGCACATCTCTTTGACGAGATACAAACCGTTTTACAACGCACTATCAATGGAACTGAGCAAGGGGAACTTCTTGCTCTTTATGAATATTACCGATTTGATGCTGCATCTATTCTCTTAGCCGCAGAATACTGTGCGTCACTTGAAAAGTACAGCGTGGCTTATCTCATTACAGTAATGCGAAACTGGTATGAGCAGAATATCTGCACCTATCCGCAGATAGAGCAGGAAATAATCAGGCTGTCTGATATAAAGAAGTATGAAAACAACGTGCTAAAAATTTTCGGACAGACCGCAATGCCTTCAAAACAACAGCTTGAAATGATAGAAAAGTGGCGCACGATGGGCTTTACTGTGGAAATGCTGGAGATAGCCTATAATAAGTGTGTTGACAATACCAATAAACTGAATTACAAATATATAGACACTATACTGTCAAACTGGGCTAGTAAGAGTATTTTTACCCCTGAACAGGTCAAACATGAGGACGAAAAGTACCATACCTCCAAGAAAAATAAGAATACTAATAAGAACGCAAACAAACAAACTTCCTATAATCTTGATGATTTTGAAGAATTCGCAATGAATTTTGATCTAGAAAAGTCAGGAAAGCTATGATGAGGAGTGAATAAGTATCCACCGCAGTTAAGGTTATATAGTTACAAAAGCGACAAAAAACTTGACGATTTTTTTAATTTTGAGATATGATATGAGAACAACCAAAAAACAAAGAAATAATTTGCTTTGCTAAGAAAATCAACACATTAATGAAGAAGAAGCTGAAAGCTATCTGAAAATGTGCTGGGCAAGAAATAAGATAAGAAGCGGCACCCTCTGATTTGGAGGATGCCGCTTCTCTTTTTTTGTTTTGCTTATTAGAATGGAACACCGTCGTCAGTAAGAATCTCTTCAAAATCTGCAAGATCCCCAATGGATAAAGCATCATCTGACGGTGTATTGTTATAGTTGTTCTGGTTAGCTTTGTTTGCAGGCTGTGAATATCCATTATTATTCTGCTGATATCCACTGTTATTCTGCTGGTAATTACTCTGCTGATTGCCGCCGTTAGAGTAATTGTTGGAATAATTGTTTGAGCCCTGCTGCTTAGGTTCACCTGTAAATGAAGCACTTGATACATATACCTCAGTTACATAGTGCTTTGAGCCGTTTTTGTCATCATAGGTGCGTGTCCTGAGGTTGCCCTCAAGAGCGATCATGCGTCCCTTTGAGAAGTATTTGGATATAAATTCTGCGGTTTGTCTCCAAGCAACACAGGTAATGAAATCAGTCTGCCTTTCTTCACCCTGTTTTACATAGCCTCTATCAACAGCTACGTTGAAGGACAGCACGCTTGTCCCATTTTGTGTTTGTTTCAACTCAAGATCTTGAGTTATTCTGCCCATAAGTATAACTGTATTAAGCATTTTCTACATTACCACCTTTCGTGTTTATTATCTGTGTGTATTTGATATAATCATATTATATCATAAAATTGAAAAGCTTTTTGATACTTTTCGAACAATTTCAAGAAAAATGTCAATATATTTTAACATTTTCTTTTCCAGCAAGATTCATAAGTTCAGCTTGTGCATTTGTGGACGTCCTTATTGTAGGATGTGTGTAGGTCTTTTTTTCGTTGTTAACGAATATAAGCGGCCTGTCTCCAGGATAACGCATTGCAATATCTTCAATCGGCTTAAGCTGTTCCTTTTTAAAGACCTTTATATAAACGCCTGGTTTGTATTTCTTTTGTTGTTTAACAACAGGCTTTCTGATAAGTTTTATATTTCTTTCTAAAAATGCTTTAGCTTCTTCTTTATCCACATCCAGTGGAACTACGTCAAAAGCATTGCAATAAAAAGAAATATTATTCTCATCTCTGTCATTCCACACTCCATAAATAAGGGTACAAGCGTTGTCAATGATCTTATCCTCATATTTATTCAAACTTTTTTCAAAGCACAGCCCGCTTGCAGATGAGGATTCTCCTGTAAGTGTGAACTTTGCATATCGGCTGTTTTTCTTTGATACGCTCTTTTCCAAAGCAGATATAACGGCTATGAAATTAAAACCGTTTCTATATTTGCTCAGGTTGCGACCATTTTTTATATCCTCAACCGCTTCTTCAAGTGAGCAAGCATTTAAAGATGCAGTTATGAGTCTCCTGCCACTTAGAGGAGAACAGGTCAAATACGTTTTTGCAACTCTATATTCCTCGGCAGCTTTCTTGTCCGAACTATAATCTTCAAGAGGCTCAATATTTGGTTCGCTTTCATTAGGTTCAAACATTGTGATCTCGTCTGGATTTCTCTGATTTGCTTCAGCATATTTCAAAGCAGAACTTGCAGCAGATATAAGTTCACGCCTGTTTTTGCCGGTAAAATCAAATCCGCCGGCCCAAATGACGCTTTCCAATACCGTAGATGTAAGTTTATACTTTTTGCATCTGCAACAAAAGTCAAAGATTGAAGTATAATCTCCATTATCTTTTCTTTCCTTAACTATCTTTGTAGATATTTCTTCTCCGACGCCGTTCAACAGCGATAAACCATATCTAATGGAGTTGCCTTCCCTTGAAAGCAGAACATCAGATTTATTTACATCAACCGGAAGAATGTTTATCTTAAGAGTATTCTTTAGATATGAAAAATACTTGCTTCTTTTCTCCGGGACATCATTTCCATCCAAAAGGCTGACAACTGCACACATATACTCGATCGGATAATAGTACTTTAGCCAAGCTGTTTGATACGAGATGATAGAGTAAGCGGCTGCATGAGACTTATTAAATGCGTATGCGGCAAATGCAGTCATTTGATCCATAAGTTTGTTGCAGACTTCCTCGGGAACTCCCCTGCTTAACGCTCCTTCAATGATAACATTGCCGTTTTCATCTTTGAGACCGTTAATAAAGATGTTTTTTTCTCTTTCAATAACATCTTTCTTTTTCTTTGACATCGCTCTTCTAACAATATCCGCTCTTCCAAGACTGTATCCTGCCAATATCTGAAACATTTTCATGACCTGTTCCTGATATACAAGACAGCCATATGTGTCCTTTAAAACAGGCTTAAGTCTTTCGTCACTATAAACAATATTCTCCGGCGAGTGCTTATTTGCAATAAACTTTGGTATTTCACTCATAGGTCCTGGTCTGTACAAAGAAACGATAGCAATAAGATCTTCTATGTTTGTAGGCTTTAACGATGCTACTGTTGAAGCCATTCCGTCACTTTCAAACTGGAATATTGCTGTACAATCGTGAGACATCATATTATAGACGTTCTGATCGTTCATGTCAATATTATCCAAGTCTATTTCTTTGCCTGTATGAGCCTTTACAGCAGCCAGTGTGTAACGTTCTACAGTCAGGTTCCTAAGGCCAAGGAAGTCAAACTTAAGCAGTCCAAGAGCTTCTACAGACGCCATATCTGCTTCCACAACATAATTGCCGTCCTTATCGACGTGTAACGGAGCATATTCTGTTATTGCTTTATCACAGATAAGAACGCCTGCTGCGTGAGCTGAGGTGTTCTTTATAAGACCTTCTATCTTCATAGAATAATCTAGAAGATTCTTTATTTTCTCATCTTTATCGTAGTATTCGGCAAGCTGTTTGCTATCTTCTAATGCCTGCTTTATCGTTTCTGACTTGCCAATAAGTTTACACAGATTGTCTGCTAGTGCCTTAGATAAGTCTAACACTCGTGCTGTATCTCTTATGGCTGCCCTTGCTTTAAGTTTGCCAAATGTAAGTATCTGTGAAACGTGAAGAATGCCATATTTCTGCTTTACATAGTTTACGACTTCTTCTCTTCTTTCAACATCCATATCAATATCAAAGTCAGGCATTGATACTCTTTCTGGATTAAGAAAACGCTCAAAATAGAGGTTGTACTTAAGCGGGTCAATATTTGTTATGCCGATCGCATATGCAACAATACTTCCTGCGCCTGAGCCACGTCCCGGACCGATAGGGATTCCATTTGATTTAGCCCAGTTTATAAAATCCCAGACGATAAGAAAATAGTCTGTATAACCCATTTTGTTTATGACGCTAAGTTCATATTCATAACGCTGCTGTATTTCAGGGGTTATTGTCGCATATCTGCGTGCTATTCCCTTTTTACATAATTCTTTAAGATATGCTTCGTGTGACTGATAATTTGCCGGAACTTCGTAGTAAGGAAGCCTTGTAATTCCAAACTCATATTCAAAATTACATTTGCTTACGACTTCTGCTGTGTTCTCCAAATATTCTTTAGGAAACAGCTCCAGCATTTCATCTTCACTCTTGAGATAGAACTCATCGGTTGCAAACTTAAATCTATCCTCGTCAGATAGTTTCTTCTTTGTCTGTAAGCAAAGGAGGATTTCCTGAGCTTTTGCGTCTTCCTTCTTTACATAATGGCAGTCATTGGTGCAGACAATTTTTATATCGTACATTTTAGACAATCTGCCGATACCAATATTGGAGACCTTTTCTGAAGGAATACCATGATCTTGGACTTCCAGATAGAAGTCGTCCCCAAATAAGCCCTTATACCACTTAGTAACTTCTTTTGCTTCTTTATCCTTTGCATTTAACAAGAGATCAGGAATTTCTCCCTGAATACAAGCAGATAAGCAAACAAGTCCTTTGCAGCATTTCTGCAGTGCTTCTTTATCAATTCTAGGCACATAATAAAATCCGAGCTTATTAGCGATCGTAGTAAGCTTGCAGAGATTTTTATAGCCTTCTTCGTTTTTTGCAAGAAGAACCAAGTGATGTCCTCTACTCTTTTCTTCAAAAGAGTTTACAATATTAAATTCAGAGCCGATGATCGGTTTGATTCCGGCGGCTTTGCAAGCTTTATAGAAGCTTATACAACCGAACATATTTCTATGATCAGTAATAGCCAATGCGGTTTGCCCTAATTCTTTTGCTCTGTTTACTAATTCATCAACTTTTGCGGCACCATCGAGCAATGAATACTCTGTGTGGTTGTGCAGATGATTAAACATATATATACCTCCCTTTCCTTGAATATAATAAAAAAGTACCATATTCAAGATTAACACTTTACTCTTGAATACAGTACTTTACATACATTATAATATCATATTTCCCTACGTTTGTCAATACAATTCTTGTGCCTTTTCACACTATTTCAAAATTTATGTTATTATTATACGGCGAACTTTATAAGTTTTGCAGAACTATTATTTCACACTATTTGCGAATTCTCAAATGAGACTTTGAAATTTGCTGCCTAGTACAAAACATAATTTTGCAAAACAATTATATTCTCTCCCTTTGTATGTGTTTCTTATAGAGATCGACAAGTGCATTGTATGCATAGATATCCGACAAGTCGTCCAAAGCAACCAAATCTATCAGTTCGTGTCCTGCAGCACACCAATTCTTTTTGCTTAGTGCATTACTTACCAATTTAAGTCTCATATCGAACATTTTTTTATTCCAGCAATCAGCGTAAGTTACTGTATTTTTTGAAGATACGTTGGATTGGGAATATAGCTAAAAAAATGCGTGTAGACATTGAAGACCTTTTTCCTGCATATCTTCAGGAGCGTTGTCCCAATATCCATTACAAGGTTCTAATATATTCAGCAATTGTTCGGATATATCTAACTTATATTCGCAAGGAATGCTCATTCCTCTATATTGGATAGAGCCTTGAGAAATGTTTACTTTCTTTTTTTGTTTGAATAAACGCATTTTAGCCTCACTTTTTCCTATGTTTCTTTTCAGCTTCTGAACTCATATTAACTGCAATCATTATAATCGTAAGCATACCCAATAATGCTATAGTAGTTATTGCTGCTTCTGCAGAAATAGAAAAAATAATCATTATAATGCCTGCCAGAAACATAAATATCATTCCGATGCAAAGAATGCTTAGGTTTCCGTCGAATTCTATTAACTGTTTTATTGTTTTTTTGATATTTTTCATAGCTTTTTCTCCTTCACTCTTTATATATATTATATCATGCAATTAAAAAAAGTCCAAATTGTCAGCAAAAAATTTGACGTGTCGTATGTGGGTGTGTTATAATATATACAGTAAAGATAAAAAGTCTTTCACAAAGAAATTAGGAAAGGGGTATGTTTTATGAAACAGAACAAAATAAGAATTATGGCAGCGATATTGGCTACAACAATGATATTTACAACAATCTCATCATGCGGAAAAGGTTCGGCTGACGACGTGAGCGGAAAAGAAGGAAAACTTCCTACAGCGGCAACGTCATTAAATGATGATGTGGATGACGACACAGAGTCTGAATCTGATGATCCATCGGATTATTATGATAGATATAAGCTTGACCTTACAAATGCTCACAAAGCAACAGACTACTCTTTTGAGGAGATTTTAAAAGCTATGGAGTCTGTCAGAGGTGAACATATGGTAGGTTGGAACAAGATCAATCATAGTGACGAAGACGGAATACCAGGACTCGTAGATACCATTATATATAATGCGGACGGCACAGGTGATGAACTAAAACTTAAGAGAGTTTATAAGAATGACGAACTGGCACAGCTTGCAGTAACTTATGATTCCCCAGCCACCGGCGACAAAGAAGCAAAGAAAAGAGCGTATATGTTTGCAGGTTTTGAGTCTGCTTTGTTTGCTCTTTTCCCTGATGCAGACATATCAGATCTCGATAATATAACCGAAGCAGTAAGAGATTGGGTAGATAACAGCAAGGAACAGAGATTTACATATACATACGGCGATGTGAATATGATTTTCTATATTTCCAACTGGGGCGGTGAAAAGAAAATTCCACGTGGCGGGTTTAAATGTTCATTCACTTTGAAATTCGGTGACGATAGTAATGCGTAAATATAAGATATACAAGGCGATATCGATAATACTTATTGTTCTGTCTTGGTTTATGCTTATAATGTATTTTATTTTTCGCAGCCTTACCCAAGAGGAACTCAAACAAATGGTTGGAGATATAAACACGAAGCGGTTCTTTCTCTCTGCTATTTTTGCTTTTTTTGTAGGATTTATCTCGTTTAATATCTCAAGTCTTAGGCTGATTTATCTTCAAAAACAAGCGGATAAGAAAAAACAAGAAGAAAGAGAGTTAAAAAGCAAACTTCTTAAAGCTGAAAAAGAAAAGAATTGAAAGGCGGTGCTCTGATAATGTTAAATACAGAAATGTTAGATCTGGTTTGTGCTTATAGGACAACAAAGAGTGCTAAAGCTCAGGACATTATACATTCTATATATGATCAACAGTATATAGCGGGACATGGAAAAGATAATTTTTATGTAAATATAGAACATTTTCTTGAAAGAAGCGTCCTGTTGACCTCGCTTATATCAGAGCATGGTTATGATCTTCCCTACTACACAAGAACTTATGAGCATACAGACATAGAGTTCACCAATGAGCCGCTTATAGACACGCTCACTAGAGAGGGTTCTATCTATGGTAAGACTATCTCGGTGCTTTCAAGCGGAAAAGCTCAGAATATCTGTGGCGAATTTCAGTTTGGCAAAAGTGGATATGATGAAACTATAGGTTATTGTTCTACTGCATATCTATCTTGTCTTAGATTTTATGAAGACTTTTGGCAGGAAAATAAAAAAGATGATAACAAAGGCTTCTATAATGATAATGTCGTGTGTGCCCTGCACGTTCCTGTTATAAAGAATAGTTCGTATAAATACATAAGTCAGCCTTATCTTATAAACTACTATGTTTGTGCCGCAGTGAATCGTAACACCGTGAGTCGCAAAGCAGTCACACGTCTTAAAGACGTTAATAAGGTTATGAAGGATCGTATGAGGGCTTCTCTCAAAGCTATGGTTGCAAATAGTGATAAGACCAATAAGCGGGTAGCAATACTCTCTCCGTTTGGCTGTGGAACTATGGGAAACAGTATTTCAACGGTGGCTCATCTTTGGTATGAACTACTGGAATTAGAGGGTTGGGAAAAGTATTTTTCAAAAATAATATTCTCGTGTAATTTTAAAGAAACAAGGGCTACTGTAAAGACATTCGAAAACGCATATATAAGTGTTAGTTAGGAGATTTAGTGGATAAGTATATAGAAATGTTCGAAAACCATGTGGGAATAAAACTACCGCCAATAACAATAAATAGAATCACATCAAAGGAAATGGTTAATATCACACATAAGGACAGTCTTTCAAATATTCCTTGTGGCTTTGTTGACAGAAGAAATGTTAAACCAACTATATGGATAAGAAATGATATGTCTGAATTGCAGACTCAAACAACCATTTTTCACGAACTTGTTCATATCCTTTTGAATGGAAAATATAAAAAACGTTTGGATCTGCTCAAAAATGAAGATAGTGAAGAACAGCAGATGTGTTTTAAAATAACATATGATTTCTGGAATGAATTTGTTGCAGAATATTTTGCTGTTACAGCTATTTGTGGCAAAAAAGATAAATTTAACGAATTGCCTACGCTTATAAACGATATGATCAATAATCATGATAAACGTTTTATTTATGCTATTTTAGCTCATTTGTGTGCTTTTCATACTGAAACTCCTATAAACGATATCGTGCCAGACATTTCTCAAAAGTATGTTGATCGGATAGAGTTTCTTAAAAAAGCCTGCTTAAATATAATAGGTGAGTATTCTATAGAGAATATGTGGGATATTCCCGACGACAAGTTTAACAACGAGATAACTGAAAATTACCTTGAAATGTTTTTTCTTATATTGCAAAAAGAAGCTGAGGAAAGTTGAACCTCAGCCTCTTTTTGTATATATCGTTTCTTTATATTTTCCCATTACATCTTTTATAGATATATAGGGGTCATTGTAACTTCTTGAGTCTTTTGAGTTTTCCCTGTTATCTCCCAAAACAAATAGGGAGTCTGCAGGTATTGTAAAAATTTTAAGGTCATTATCCCCTATTTTAGTCTTTCCTTTAAAATATACTCCTGCTTCTGGATTCCCATTAATATAGACCTTATCATCACATATTTCGATTTTATCACCAGCGATCCCAACTACTCTTTTTATAAGTATTTTATTTTCTTCTTCTGACCAGAAAACAATAATGTCTCCCCTATTTATGCTTTTATGTATCCTGGTAGACAAGATAATAGAATCTCTAGCTATTGTATTTTCCATTGAACTCGTAGGAACAAACGAAACCAGTAAAACAAATTTGAATAGTAGAATAATCAAAAGAAAAACAACTATAGCGGGCCCAAACAGGTTAAGAAAATTTTTTATTCTTTTTACACCATTTTTCAATATGATCTCTCCTTGTTTTTTATTTTTCCTTGTTGACAAATACTTTTTCTTCTGATATAATATAAATGTAAGTATAATAATTTTAAGTAGAGAGTTTCTGACAAAGAGCTCTCTTTTTTTTGAGCTCTTTGGTCTGCAAACGACTTAAGGGCTCCTTTTTTTTGAAAGGAGGAAATATATATGAAATCGTTGACTTCATTGATCATGGATATCTATGATCAATGGGATGAACAATCTTGGCAAACAACGGGATCAGATTTGAAACAGTATATAAAAAGATTTTCAAATGCCCTTGTCCCCAAAATGCAAAAAAAAATAATTCAAAACATTCCTGATAAAGATAATGTTATCTGTACCTGGGACGAGGAAGGCGGATTTCACTTTAAGATTTTAAAGTGAAATCAAAAAAGATTAAAATGAAACTCACTGTGAAAACAGTGGGTTTCTTTTTTGCTTAAATAAGTGTTGGGCCACTTCCACTTGTAGAAATGGCCCAACATTTGCAAATGTATAAGAAAGGTAGGTACAAGCTAGTAGGCTTCTTCCAATAGCTGAACACCTGCTGGAAGTTCGTCTATATTCCAGTTCTTTGTATAGGCCTTATGGGTAGCTTGCGATGCCTGAACATCTATATCATAGACTATTCTCATATTTTCCCCGATTTGCACGTTACTGCCTACTGTAAGGTTTGTCGTCTCACCTGCGGCAAGTATATTCGGATAATAATAATAGCCATCAGAATATATCCAAGAACCCGTATCTACGTCATTTCCTGTTATAACATAGGTGCTGAAAGAAGCAGCCGAAATTGAGGTGTCTGTTACCCAATTCTCGTCTAACTTCTTTTGAATGACCGGAATTACTTGTGCTCGTATGTAAGATCTCTTATTTCCCTCACTCTTAATAGTATATGAAACAGCATCTATATCTGAATTATCTGTTGTTCGGATAGATGCTTTGGAATCGAGTAAAACATAGTCTTCCTGAGATACGTTGTTATCAGCAGTAACGGAGATATTCACATCTCCAGTTCTTATAGTGGTATCATCGATTTGAGAGTCCGTAAAGACTGCAAGTCCCGCCGATGTAACAATGGTTGCAGATATTACTGTTAAAAAGGCTGCAATCCCGAATTTTTTACTTATTTTCATATGCCGCCCTCCTTAAAACTTGACCTCAGTTGTACCAACTACTTCCCAGCCATTATCGTTTGTATCTTTAGTATTATGATACTGTTTAGCCTCGGTCACAACAACTATTTTAAAATTCTTTTGCATGCTTTTAAATGAAGCCCACGGTGATAACGCTACTTTGAAAGCAACTTTATCTGATGTTGTACTGCTGTCATCATAAGTGCTGCCATAATCGACCTCAATGGCATCGTATTCCTCTGCACTGTCGCCTACACCGTCCAAGGTGTCACCTTGGACAACAAATTTATAGCCTTGCTTTTGCTCTCCATTGATTTCAAATGTCGTTATGCCTCCAATATCAATATTTTTTGTTGGAGCATTGTTGGCGATATCCTGAGCAATATCCGAATTGGAGGTCGCTTCCTGATATAGATATATCGGGCTTTCGGCCATTTCTGAATCTTCCCAATACATATACAGAGTGTTGCGAGTATCAATGCTCTTATTGCAGGTGTTCTTTACATCCCACATAAAGGTTGTTACATCGCCAGGATTCCAAGTATCCATTTTTTCATCAAATGTAGTTGTCAGGCTTGTTTCGGCTTTTGCAGGTATTGTTTTTGCAACAAGCATTTTTTGCTCATTGTTTTTGCCAGTCCAGTAATAATAGGAAGCAGGCATTTGCTTCCCTGCAATTTCTGCTACGATCTTTACTTGTTCCGTTATTCCGTCAGGAACAAAAACATAAAATTCGCTATTGCCAGTTACCGAAGTTATGGCGTTTCCGTCTTTATCCTGAAAAACCACTTTGTCTTTATCAGCGGACAAAGCAACTGCATCTTTATATGTTGAAGTTACTTTATATGGCCCGACGTTGTATCCACCTTCAATCTTAGTTATAGCAGTATCATTTACACTTAACTCGAAACGATTGACGATAGTGGATGAATCTTTGCTCTTATCCACAAGCATTTTTACGAGTTTCAGTATGTTTTCTGCCTCAGCTACTCTTTTCTTTGAAGTATATGTAGGATGAAAACGAGCGTTATCATTTACATCAGTTGTAAACTGGTCTAGGGTAATAGCCTTGCTGTTATCCTGAACTGCATTGTTATTAGTGTCAATCAGAAAACCAGTTCCTTCTGATATTTTAAGAGCAACTTGTGTTGCCCATTCAAGCTGAATATCTGTAAGCCCTGGAAAGTCTGCCTGATAATCCGCTGCAGTTTTGGTTGGATAACCATAAGCCAATATCCTTTGAGCCGCATCTGATACAGCTGTTGCTTCATTTGCAGCACCTTGAGAAGGCTGATGCTTTCCAAGATCCATACAATAAGAAACTTCTCCGTCAGATGTTCTAAAATAGTTGGTTTCTAACATCTGATTTGCAGTTGTATATTTCCATCTTGGCGTATAGCCTATGTTTGCTTTTGCCCAGGGGCCAGCTGATGAGGCTATATCTAACTTACTGGAGCCACAGTAATCATATGTTAGAATAAATTCGCTGTCCACATTTCGAAAAACAGATGCGTTTCCGACAACTATTGTTTCTGGAGCTATTTGTACACCACCGGCTTTAGCCTTCGTGCTTTCTTTATTTGTAGCCGAAAAGAATGCAAATGCTGAACCAGCAACTATTGCCACCGCTGCTGCAGTCGAGAAAGCGGCTATGGCTATTTTCTTTTTCCTTTTCAAGAAAGATCCCCTCCTATCAGTTTATATTTATATAATACCCCTTGTATACTTCAAAAAGCAATAGCCCAGAATTTTTTTATATATATCCTCTTTCGTAAGCCATTACCACTGTCAAAATATCTTTTGCATACTTATATGAGTCTGCTTTATTAACGCCGGCGTATATAGAGATAATACCGAATAGAGAAAGAAGTTTAAATTCTTTCTCCGTTATATCTCTTCTATCTATTTCATATGTAGTGTGATAGTATTTTTCTGTGTTTTTAAGTGACTCAACGTCTGTCTTCAAAAAAGGTTCGGTTATTTCATTTACGTTCTTGAGAAGGTTTAAGAATAAAATACCGTAAAAGTTCAAAAGGTTTGCTTTTATTGTATTTCTTTTAATAGCATCTTCTGTAAGAGATATCAGTTTTAGTTTAATTACATTTAAGACATCCTCTTTTTTCATATTCTGATTGCAAATAAGGACAGAAGCCAAACTTTTTATATTTTTATCAGGAAAGTATACGTTTAAATTTCGCTCTCCATAAGATTCGTAGATGCTGTAAAGCTTATTATACAGCTCTTCTTTTATATTATCCAGCTTGTATTTCTCAGATAAGGACTTATAATTCTTTATAAATTCTTCTCTGGAATAACTTTCGGCTCTGATTGTTTTATATGATGAACATATAATATTAATATCCAATGTTTTATTCACCTCTATTTATTATCATACCATATTTTTTTCTTAAAAATATGGTATGATATATATATAAACAAAATTAGGAGGAACGCTTTGTGAAGAAGATTGGAACTATACATTTGGGCAATGAAGTCATTGTTTCCGACGCTATTATGCAAATGGAACCGGATTGCACAGTAATAGTTGATGATATGGCAGAGGGAGCATATGACTGCTTTGAGGAATATTATAATGAAAAAATTGCAAGACTAATCGTTATAAAAGAAGGAACATCTTTTGAAAATTTGGAATTTCAAGATTTTATCGATATGGTTGGTTTTGACGACAATGTTGTGGGTATCTTTGATTATCCATATTTTAAATTCAATAAAGAAACCCACGATAAAGAGTGGCGTCAGCTTCTTAAGGACGCAACACACATAAATAAGGACAATCCAGAGTATAAGCCGTACACTGAGAGCAAGATGTATAAAACCTTTTTGAGAAAGACCGAAAAGCTCAAGGATACATTAAAGAGCCGTTCGATAGGACATCCGGAGTATCTCGAACTTATTGACGAGCTATTCGTTTGTGACATTTCTGTAGAACTTAAGCCTTCCCGTATGGTTTCATTGCCAACAAAATTTATAAACTCTTTTACAAATTTCTACGATAGCCGTCCAAAGGTGCATGATTTATATGAGAATGACGCTTGTTCAAAGCAATATATAGTCGAATATATTACTGCTTGTTATGATGACAAGTGCTTTATCGCCTCGCCAGAAAAGAAACCCGCTCCGTTTTCCTGTTTTGTAGGCTATAATACAGACGGACAAGCCACTGCAATAATCCTTGATTTTAACATAATTGGCAGAAGCGAAGAGGAAGATGACGACGAAGAAAATTGGGAATACACAGAAAATCTGCATGAAAAGATACGTCTGGAAGAAGAAAGTAGGGCTCTTGAAGAAGACGCTGATTTTGAAGATGTCGGCGTAATTGAAAGTGTACCAACTGGCAACGTAGAAGAAGAGGATGATGAGGATTTTAATTTAGCTCTTGATTTCTTGCATAATCAGGTGTCCGAAGAAGACAGCCATAATGAAGAAGATGTGATCTTTGATGAAGATGGAGAAATAGATGATGAGGCTACGCTGGAATTAGCACAAACTGATTTCAGGCCAGATGATTTTGACGAATTTGACGATGATGATGTCTTGAAAACTATATTTTAAAAATCATGCTTGACAAAGTTGCTATTTAATGTTATACTATTACTTATAAAATACTAATTATTAAGTTCAGAGTACCGTGTGTATTCTGAACTTTTTTTATTTTAAATAAAAGGAGGAAACACATATGATTTTATCTAAATCCGGATATATTTCTGGATTGCAATGTCCCAAAAGATTGTGGCTACAGAAAAATGGGACAAGTAAGAATATCTCTAATAAAGCTGCAGAATTACTTGAATTGGGGCACGAGGTCGGAGATGCTGCTTTGCAGTACTTTGGTCAAGTTGAGAAAATTGAGCAGGCTTCCCTGTTTGCTATGGTCGGCAAAACAAAAAAATTGCTCACCCAAAGAGAAAAGGCTGTTGCAGAAGCTGCTTTTATATATAACGAGTGCTATTGTCAGGCAGACGTTGTTACAATAGAGCCAGACGGTTCGCTCAATATATTTGAAGTTAAAAGCACCACTCGAAAAAAGCCTGAGCACGTTGATGATATGGCCTTTCAGTATTATGTCATATCACACAGCGGATATAAAATAAATATGTTTTATCATATGAGGCTTAATTCTGATTTTGTAGGAGAAACAGGACAGCTTAATGTTATAGATCTTTTTGAATTTGAAAATGTAACAAACGAGCTTGTTTCTATGCAACCGTTTGTAGAAAACAAAATTAATGAACTTCAAAAAATTATGACAGCCAGTTGCCCAAACTGCAAGCTCTCGGAGTGCTGTAAAAGTCCGCACGAATGTGAATTTATTCAGCATTGCAAAAATGAGCAGTCTATTCCTGAATATTCTGTACTTGATATAGTCGGAATGGGCTGGAAGAAGAAAGTACAGCTCATTAACAACGGCATAATAACGATGAAAGACTATTATGATGAACATAACAAGAATAATGTGTCATGCAATTACCTTATGCAGGCGGCTTTTGAAGCGAACAATATTCCTATGTTTATCGATAAGAATAAGGTGAAAAAGTTCTTGTCATCTTTGCAATACCCGTTGTACTATCTTGATTTTGAGTCGTTTCAACAAGATGTCCCTTTGTTTGACGAGGTAAAGCCGTATCAGCAAGTGCCTTTTCAGTATAGCTTGCATTATCAGCTATCTCCAAGAGTCCCTGTTTATCATCTGGAATATCTGGCAGACTGCAACAATAAGTTTGAAGATCCACGAGTAGCTCTTGTTGAACAGCTTTGTAGCGATATTCCAGACAATGCAACGATAATGGCATATAATGTATCATTTGAAAAGTCTTGCATATCTAATATGGCAAAAGCTTTCCCAAAATATTCTGATAAGCTTATTTGCATGACAAAGCATTTTGTGGATCTTATGATCCCGTTTAAAAATAAAGACGTATATATGAGAGCGATGAAGGGTTCTTATTCCATCAAATATGTACTGCCGGCTTTATTCCCCAACGACTCTAAACTGGATTATCATAATCTTGATATGGTCCAAAATGGTCAAATGGCTATGGACGCTTTCAAGAAAATGAATTCACTAGCTGAGGAAGAAAGGCAGTATTTAAGACATAGATTGCTCAAATACTGCGAACTTGACACATATGCTATGGTCAAAATAGTCAAGTGGCTATACGACCATATATAGATAAAAAAATAAAAGGAGGAAATTTTAATGGAAGAAAACAAGAAGATCTTTAAGGATTTTGTAACAGCAAATATCAAGCGTAAAGGAATTGATAAACTGCTTGAATGGCTTGAACAGAGTGATTTCTATGAAGCTCCTGCTTCAACCAGATTTCATCTTTGTGAAGCAGGAGGACTTTGCCTGCATTCCATACACGTGTACAAGCGCCTTGTACAGCAGTATGTACTGCTGAGCAAGTGCAAGTACGATGATATTCCAGCAGAGATGAAGGAAACCATTGCTATTGTGGCACTGTTCCACGATGTATGCAAGGTAAATTTCTATGGAGTTTCATACAGGAATGCAAAGAACAAGGCAGGCGTGTGGGAAAAAGTTCCTGTCTACACGGCAGATGAAAAGTTCTGTTTTGGCGGACACGGCAGCAAGTCTGTATTTCTTTTAACAAAGTATATACAGCTTACAGATGAGGAAGCTGTGGCTATCAACTGCCATATGGGACCTTATGACAGAGCACCTGGAGATTATTCTCTGGGAGCAGCTTTTGAACACTTCCCACTTGCTCTTATGCTGCATGTCGCAGATATGTATGCATCAAATATTGATGAGTGTAATACTGCAGAAAACAAATAACTAAAATGAGCGTCCAACTTGCCACATAATGTGCAAGCTGGACGCTTTTTTATAAAAAAGCTCCCCACCTATAAAGTGAGGAGCATATTATCAAGCTAAATTAGCCTCCGATGATATTACCAACGTGTGTTATAACGCCAAATATTCTATCCTGATCAGGAACTTTAGTCGTAATTCTTACAGTTACTCTTGAACCTCTCTGTGGGTTAGCGCCACTGGTAGGATAGTTGCAGAGCACATCTACGCCTGCTGCCAAATGTACGAATACGCCGCTTGGCGATACCATAGAAACCGTACCAACGTATTTGCAGCCCTCATTATAGTCCTGCATTGCAATGATATATGGATTTTCAATAGTTTCCTTGCGAGAAAGAGTCAAGTGAACGGTGCTTTCCTTAGAATTCTTTTCTATGTTCATAACCTTGCACATAACCCTATCACCAACAGTAAATGCCAGTTTAGCATCCTGTATTCTTGCCCAATCAAGATCAGCAACCTTGATTGGAGCTTCAACACCGCATACTTCAACTACAATAGCGGCTCTTGCTGTAGCAACAACTCTTGCTTCTACAATATCACCTTCTTCGATACGGTGTCTCTGTCTTCTGTCAGTAACAAAGAAGTAGTGTCTTCTCTTTTTAAGCATAGCTGCAGTTCTTGATGCGTATACCAGTCTCTTTTCTTCTTCTATACCTGCTACAATATAGTCAATTTCGGAGCCCAGTCTAAGTGACAGAACGTATGAAGCATATTCGATAGGGTCTCGACCTGCCGGAGTTGCAGGCATTTTGATGCATTCATCTAAAGGAATAAATACCTTGAATGGACCATTATGCAGTACTGCTACAACGAGTTGCTTGCCGCCCTGATCGAGTATTTCCACACCTTCCATAGTACCCGTGAGTATTTTATGAGCTTTCTTGCTCTCGATGAGTTCAAGTAACGTAGCTCTTTTTTCATCACGCTGTGTTGCGGTCTTGCGGCCGTCCTCGTCGATAGCAACAATTCTTGCGTTGCGTCTGCGAGCTGCTGTTACCGCCTTGTTTACAGCAGCAGCAGTAACAGGCACTGCATTTTCTTGCTGTACGTTGTTAGCATTTGCATTTACTGCTGCTGCCTCTACCGTTGCCTCAGTTGAGGCGTTTACTTTTTCTGTTGCGGTTGTCATAATTTCTTCGTTAGCCATTGTCAATGACTCCTTTCATAATTATCTGATTGTTTTAAATGCCTATGTTTATTTTAAAGAGCTTTACTCTTTATTTTTATATGTTTATTTTGTTTCTGCGTTAGTTCGCCATTGCGGAACATGGTTTCTAATACTTTCCGATTTAAACTTTTTAGCCTCAGGATGATTTGAATAATCAAATTTATTTGCTCTGTAAATGTTTTCGCCACGTATCATTATGTGGCATTCATCTGACGGGAATCTTATAATATCATCAGGCGTTAAATATTTGTTGTCAGTTCTGGCGATTTCTCTATATTGCTTTTTGTCAATAGCCATTCCTTTGGAAAGTTCGGATATGTATTTAGCCGTAGTGTCGTCTATACATCCTAAGAATAGCTGTACATCACAGCACCTAAGCAGCTCTTCCCACAAACCGTTTGGGTATCTGTTTTGAAGCTGAGGAATATTCTGAAATATTATAGATACGCTTAGACCTTTGGAACGTATTTGAGATAGCGTATCGACAAAATTGGGGATTTCCCCAATACAACTGAACTCATCAAGAATAAAATTAACTGGAACATCACATTTGCCGTGCGTATCGGCATATCTTACACATCTTATAAATAAGAATGAGAAGAACAAAGACGAGAGAAAGTCAAGTTTTGGCTCAAAGTCTGATAATCTTACGAATATAGCCGTTTTTTCTTTAACTGGTTGCTCCAGGTCAATTTCAGGGGATGATGTGATTTTTTTGATCTTATCATTCTGGAGCACAGACAATCTATTTCCAAGACCAACCATTATGTTTCCAGCTATCCTTCCTGCTTTTTTAAATATTTCATAAGGTTGGATCGCAGGATGGCTTCTCGGCAGACGGCCAAATAAAGCATCAAGTGATGTTTCATCATTATCTACAAGCATTTGATATACTGTGCCGATATTTCTTTGTGCTTCTGAACGATTTTCATCAAGAACAACATACAAAGAAAGGGCTTTCAAAAGGTTAAGTTCTGCGTTGTCCCAGAAGTCTCCGTTCGCTTTTCCACCTGTATTCATTATGATTGCATTACAAAAAGTCTTCACCATACGTTCAGTTTCCTTAGAGCTCGAAATAATCTCGAGTAGGCAAGCCCAAGAGTCCGAATATTCAGGGTCTACAAGGTCAAAAACGTGAACTTTAAACCCTTTTGTTCTCAAATACGAAGCGGTTTTATGGAACAGCTCGCCCTTGGGGTCCGCTGCTATTATCGATTCCCCTCTTAAGGCACATTGTATGATGTGATTTATAGAGAATCCACGTGATTTACCAGTACCAGGAGCACCAAATATTGCAACATTTTTGTTTACCGGTGATCCTTCTGGCAAGCTTATGACTAAGCCGTTTTTTTCTCCTAATATTGTCCCGGTCGTTTTGTCTATTGCTTTAAAATCCAGCACCTTTTTTACTGCTTTTATTGAGTCCGTCATAATTTCTTTATAACTCCTTTCGCAAATGTCTGATTGTTTGAATGTCTATATTAACCAAAGAATTCGTCCAGTCCGTCATCATCACTTATTGTTGTAGATGAGGACTTTTCTGCTTCTTTAGCTTGTTCTATTATTTTTTGAGCTTTTATTTGTTCTTCTGCCTTTTTATCCTCATAAGAAGGAGTTTCCGGAGCCGTTGTTTCATCAGCGGAATTTTCTTTTGCTCCTTCTTTGTTTGAATTTCCAAACATTTCGTCATATTCATCTTCTGACTCTGCATCTTTTGCCTCTGTATTAGCTTTCCATTGCGGAACATAATCCTTAATACTTTCAGGCTTAAGCTTTTTAGCCTCTGGATGATTTGAATAATCGAATTTATTGGCTCTGTATATGTTCTTACCACGCATCATTATGAGGCATTCATCATTTGGAAACCTTATAACCTCATCTTTAGTCATTAAGTATCGTTTACCATTTGTGGTAGACTCTCCATATTGACCGATAGTTTGAGTCAATGCAATAGCTTGTTTTTCTATTCTGTCAGTTACAACATCGATAGTCATTTCTCCAGAACGTTCTGATATGTACTCCGCTGTAGTTTGATCCGTACAGCCTAAGAACAGCTGAGTATCGCAGTTGCCAAGTATCTCTTCCCACAGGCCGTCAGGATATCTGTTCTGCAGCTGAGGAATATTCTGAAAGATCATAGATACTCTTAAATCTCTTGAACGTATTGTAGAGAGTTTCTTTGTGAAGTCTGGTATTTGTCCGATATTAGTGAACTCATCAAGAATAAAATTGACAGGGACATCGCATTTGCCCCCTTTTCCGTGTACGTCGGCATACCTTACACATCTTATGAATAAGAATGAGAAGAACAGCGATGAAAGAAAGTCAAGCGTTGAATCTTGGTCTGACATAATAACAAATATAGCCGTTTTTTCTTTTGCTGGTTGTTCCAAATCGATTTCAGGAAAAGATGTTATTTTTTTTATAATATCATTTTGAAACACTGATAGTCTATTTCCAAGGCCGACCATTATGTTGCCAGCTATCTTCCCTGCTTTCTTAAATATTCCATAAGGCTGAATTGCAGGATGACTTCTCGGCAGACGATCGAATAGAGCGTCCAACTTTGTTTCATCGTTATCTACGATTATCTGATATACTGCACCGATACTTCTTTGTTCTTCAGAACGGTTTTCATCAAGAACAACATACAAGGAAAGAGCTTTTAGAAGATTGAGCTCTGCATTATCCCAAAAGTCTCCTCCTGTTTTTCCGCCTGTATTCATTATGATTACATTACAGAATGTTTGTGCCATAAGATCGGCTTTTTTAGGTTCCGAAATGATTTCGTGCAAACAGGCCCATGAGTCCGAATACTCAGGGTCTACAAGGTCAAAAACGTGCACTTTAAATCCTTTCGACCTCAGATATGGAGCCATTTCCTTAAACAGCTCGCCTTTTGGGTCTGTTGCTATTATCGATTCTCCTCTTAACGCACACTGTATGATGTGATTTATAGAGAAACCACGGGATTTACCTGTTCCTGAAGCACCGAATGTTGCTATATGCCTATTAAGTCGAGACTTTTCTGGAAAACTTATAACCAAGCCGTTTTTTCTGCCTAATATTGTTCCAGTCGTTTCTTCAATTGGTTTGAAATCCAACACCTCTTTTGCTTCTTCATCTGAAAGCCAATCAGCTGTACCATATGTTCCTTTTTCAGAAATAGTAAAATTTCTCTCATCTTGCGATTTTGCTTTATCCTTTGAAAAAAACGAGAAAAAGCCAATTGTTATTAATACCAATATGATAAGAGCAAGAATTAATAAACCTATTGTATCTGAAAAACAATAAATAATACATTTGAATATATTAAATGTAACTGGCACATTTATTACATTCCAGGCGTCTCCTGCTGATACTTGTCGCACATCGGGTTTAACATATTGAATTACTATTCCTGCAATATATGCTCCAACAAGAAGTGTGGAAAATATTATTGCAATTTTCTTTTTTATACTTATCACTCCCTATTTATATAATACCACAAATTATAGTGTTATAGCATACTCCAGTAAGTTCTGCTCATTTATAATGTGTAAGTGAACGTCCTGAGGAATATACTCTTTTAGCATATCAACTTGCCATTGATAACAAAAGATGTGATATTTATAGGACAAATTCGGGTCAAACGACATAGCAAGTTTAATGTTTTTAAGCCTGCTTATATTACATTCAAGAAAAGAAAAGTAATACTCATCATTTTTCTTTGCGTCGCAGTCTATATACTCATTAACGTTTCTGTTATAGTCATCATCTTTAAAAACATAATCAAGTATTAACTTGTGATGATCTGGCAGTAGCAATAGCTGCGTAACCATTTTGCCGAATATGTCCACTGGAATACAGTACATATTTTCAAAATTATTATCAAAGGATAAAAATTCGTACTTGCGTTTGGCATTTTTATTTTCAGAGGCAGATAGTATTTCAGCAAGAAGACTATAATTCTTTATATAAAGAATAGCGTCCTTTATTTCATATTTGCCAGTTGTAACATAATTGTGAGTTACAATATCTTCAGCGTGGAGCAACATTTTGTTTTCTCCATATTTATTCCAGTCTATTTTACCTGCCCCAACGTTATATACCATATATATACCGCCTGGACAGAAAAGAAGCCCATAACAACGAGTATGCTGATATTTGCTTTCTTGTTTTCGCTGATCTACACCCTTAAGTTCAATGCTTGTATAATAAATACTATCATTCTTTGTAATGACTTGGTTTTTATTTTGAACTGTTAGTTCTGGCTTGTCAAAAAGCCAACAACTTACTCCAAGAGAATCAAGCATACAAAGTATCTCTGATTGATATATCATTCTTCTAGCTTTTCGCATTTCATCAATGTTGTCATTTTTTAAGCCAGAAAACACATAAGAATTGCCTGATTGATTTGTTTGGTTATAATGTTCATATCTTTCCAGGCTTATCTCCTTAAGTTTTTTTACTCCATAGGAACTTAGCGTTACGCACCGGCAAGGAACATCATAGTACAATACATACTTCTCGTCCCTCATGCGACGGATTATACGCTGTATAGTGACCTTATAGCCAAGTATTTCAGCTGCCTTTACTGGAAAACACCCACCGAGAGCAATACTGTATAAGACGTTGCGGACGATGGTCCCCTCCGCAAATCTGAGTTTCACCTGTTTTCACTTCCCTTCTTGTTTTTCCATATCATACTCATAAAATTCAGAAACCCATTCTGAAAAATCAGTAGTTGGAATTAGATATATCTCAGTATGATCTGTTTCCCCAAGCGTAGTATATTGAAAATGCTGACAATAATTAGGATTATCGTCTGTAAGAAAATTAAGAGTTACTACATCTGCAACTGCGTTTATTTCTATATTATCGTGGTCTCTATATCGTCTGCCTTTATGTACACTTGAGTATATATGATGAAAAATCATTATGACCGGTTCTTTCATCAATTCACGTTCGTGCTTTTTCATATATTCATTTAGAGCTACGTTAAGAGAATCCCTTATGTACTCAACACCGCCGGTTTCTTTCTTTGGCAGAAGAGCCGGAAGAGTAATCTTTATCCACTTCTGATTCAGCATTCCCACACATATGCCAGTTTCTTTTATCATTGTTTTTCCTATCTCTTGTTTGGCTTTTGAAAAGCCGCTCTTTAAAGGAAGCAATCTGGCACTTAAACATAATTTTTCAGCATTTTTCTGTATGTTGTATGATGTTTCAATAAACTGACTGATTCCAATTTTCTTTATGTTATCCAGCGAGTTTATATCATCAATTATCTCTGCCGCTTTATTTTTTATAAATATTAGGTCTGTTCGCATAGGTTATCATCCTTAAGCATTATCTACATGAGTTAAGAGTAATAGAAGGCACGCTTAACTCAGCGTCAGCGGAGCCAACCGGATAGCTAATAAGTGCAAACGCAACACTTCTTCCGTCTCTAAACTGTTCTGGAACCTTTTTTACACCTTCAACTACGCTCTTTTTATCTCTGCACACAAATATAAAACGAGTAGGTTCGTCCTCAACTTTCTTATTTGTTGTTTGTCTCTGAGACGATAATAATTGCGTTATTACAAATGTATTATCTTGATTTATGCAAGCAATCTCATATTGATGCTTATTAGATATGCAGTCTACTTGTGCTGGATAACGTGCGATATAAAAGTCTCCAAGCTTAGTTACCTGCTTTTGCATAAGATGAATAAGCACCCAAATGGCATCGATCATATTTTGATCTTTTTCAACGTGCGGGTTGATAGTTATATATCCGTCTGAAGCTTCAAAAAGATATTGTCTTTTCTTAAGGTTTCTTAGGATAAGCTGTGATGTTTCAGGGTCTTTGTTCCTGAACTTCAAAAATTGCATTCCTTGCAACCAGGTTATACATCCAAATTCGCCCATTATCTCTCGTATTAATTTTTCTTCTGGCTGTATGTTATCAATCATGGTCTTTTACTGCCCTTGCGAGCAAGCCCTCCTTCAACTGTGTATTTGTCTGTTCTTGCGACTGAGCTTGTTTCCTCTTTGCTGCAAGTTGCTCGTCTCTTGCTTTCTTTTCTGCTCTTCTTGCTTCCGCAACCTTTTCTTTAGCCTGCGCCTCAAGTTCTGCTCTATCTGTGGTAATAAGCATTTCCTCTGTTTTGGAAGGCTTTATATGTACTCTTACTTTATTGTTATTTGAAGCTATAAGCCCTTCGCCACGCTCAAATGTAACGATATTTGTATATTCTGTATCTGATAATTTTAAGCTGTCACGCACTGTATCTGCTTCATCTGGTTCGAGATTAAGAATTATTTTTGTTTTGCTGTTATTTATAATACCCTTGCCATACTTGCCGTCTTCTAATGCAAAAAAGTCGGTAAGATCCTGAGTACCTGCAATGGCAGCTCCACCATAACCTCTGATTATCTTCCAAATTTCCAAAACAAATTCTGCTGCAAATTTGTTTGATGATGCGCCTATGAGTTTCCAAATCTCATCTATAAAGACTGCCTTTTTCTTTGTACGGTCCTCTTTTACCTTATCCCAAACATAGTCAAGAACAATAAACATTCCTACTGGAAGCAAAGAACCCTGCAATTCAGAAATATCAAATACGATATATTTGTTATTGAGGTCTACGTTCGTTTGCTGGTTAAATGATTTTGCAGAACCTTTTACAAAGCGTCCAAGGATTGTTGCTAGTCTCTTTGTGTCTGGATTGTTGTCAAGTAACACATACAAATCACCGAGAATAGGCATTTCTTTGAGTTTCGAAGGATCATTTTCGTCATATAGTGTGCTATTATCTGTTGTTATACCTTTTCTTGCATAAGTATCTATAACAGCTTCATCAAGAAGCTGAGCTTCCTCGTTCGTCATGTCTGCAATAAGAAGAGAAAAGAAGATAGTGAGCTGTTGCATCTTTTTTGCCAGAAGAGAGTCCTCTACCAACGAATCTTGCCCCTCAAGAAGAATATCCGCTGAGCGGTCCGGCACTCTTATCTCCATTATGTTAATGCATTGTGGTGACCCAGCATTTATCTTAACGTATTTTCCACCAATATTATTGCACGCTCGTCTGAATTCGTGTCCTTTAAGAGGAGCAATGATAAACGATTGGATTCCTCTCATTCTCATTCTTAGAGCCATAAGCTGTATTGTAAAGGTCTTTCCCGCTCCAGAAGTTCCAAGAATACACATATTTGCGTTCTTATATACTCTGGAATTAAATATATCGAGTATACAAAGAGACGAGTTGAACTGATTTATTCCAAGCAAAATTCCATTATCATCAGACATTTCAAATGAAGTAAACATATATGTACTAGCAGCGTCCGTTGTCATTATGTTTATCCTGCTTTTCTTATATACATCCTTATCAAGCTGTAAAAGTGGAGTTACACTATTGAGGGCTTGCTCTTGCCTAAATGGAAGCTCGTGACAATCCATTGTCTGCGCCTTTACATAATCAATAAATGCCCTTTTCCTTTCCATAAGGGCGTCATATGTTTTTGCACTTATGGTTATAAGTATACTCATATATATGAGTTCGTCCGTTTTCAGCATTTTTGATATGTAATATCCGCTGTTGATAGAGCTCTCTACATCATCATAATCTGAAGATGTATCATACATATGCTTTCTTTTGATATTATTAAGACGAACTTTTGTCAGAACCTTCTCTCTTATTTTACTTGTACTCATCTTATGAAAGAACAAATCAACATCTATTCCCTCTCCAGCATTAACAAAGCTGGACATCCAACCAGCATGTACTGTATCTGGATATTGATCAGGGTCAAGATATACAAAAGTAAAGTACATTCCGTCCATGACTATATATTTTGCATGAGTAAGATCCAGCCCTCTTGGGGCAATATAATTAACAACTGGAATAGCCGGTGGTTCGTCTCTACCAAGGACTCGGCCACTTGCTACCATAGTATCGCCTACAACTTTTTTAACTCTATCTTTAAATGACTCTTCGACAGATGAACGCCTGTTATAGAACATATACAATATTTCACACAGAAAAACGTCTTCGTTTTCTGGTTCAACTATTGAATTTCCGCATTTTGAAAGATATTTTTTTGCATCTTGAGCAGCAATGGTAAGGGTTTTATATATATCATTATAATCTGCATTTATTGCTTGAGCATTTGTTGTTGGTTCGTATTTTAAAATTATAAAGAAACGTCTAGTAAGAGCTTCCTTGCTTCCAACATCTTTTACAAGTTTGATGTACGCTTTTGCCAGTTCTTTTGTTTGCTCATTAGGTTCTTTTGCAATTTCCTTTTTGAGCATTTTTAAGTGTCTTTCTGTATCAGCTTTCTTGGTTATAGACTTAAACTGAACGTCAATATTGGCAATTCTCAGCCAACTAGCATAGTTATATATTACGATATCCTGTTCTTCCGGACTTCTGAGCATAAAGTTAATAGGTTCTACTTCGAGTATTTTTACATAATTACCATCAAGCGTTTCGATAATGCCATTTCTTATATCTTTTATGTTGATATAATCCTGAACATACTGAGTTACTTCTTTTTCTTTCTTTTCTTTTACTTTGACTTCATCCGCATGGTGTCTTTGGCTTTTCCGCTTTCTTGCCGTGTCAGCTTGTTCAAATTCAGGAATTTCCCAAAAATTCGCACTATTCCTGCTGTTCTTTGTTTTTCTCATTATAAATTCTCCTAAATCTTAATTTACGCTTGTTTTTTATATATACAAAAAGAGTTTTTATAAAAATAGTGCAACAATCGCCGTTAATCCCCATTATACACGCAACAAGAGCTGGCACAATTGTAAATAGTGCTATTAGCAAATTAATTTGTACACTAAAGAGTGGATATATAATCAATAGTTCAAAAAGAAAAATAAGTCCGCCGATGATAACGCCTTCTATGGTGTTTCTTATTTTTAATAGCCCGTTAAAGAAGCGACCAGAGTCATCATAATTATGTGGAATTATATATGTAGTTGATGTTTTATAATCTTTGTCTGATGCCATTGTGCAAATTCCTTTCTTCTTTTATTCTTTCCTATTATATATATTCCACATTTTTTTTAAAAAAGCAATAGCTCACGGTGCTTTTTTTATTAGAGTTAGTGCTTTTTTTAAAAAGCAAAGCACACGCCCCCTTTATATAATAAGGAAGCGTGCGCTTTACTGATCATAATATGAATTATAGCATTTCCATAAGTGAATCTACCGAAACATCAAGAATGTCCGAAAAGATGTTTAGAACAAGCAACTGTTCTTCTTCAGTGCATTTGTTATAGTATTCTTTGAATATGCTTATAATAAAATCTCTGTCCATTTTTTTACCTCTCACACTGAATATAACTCTGTATAGTGATCAGGCTCGATCTTATACAGAGTATACACATCATAGAAAGACTCGATATAATGAGCATCAAGCAGGTTATAGCAGATGTTTTCATAATCTTTGAAATCGTATGGATCGACTGAATATACCGTCTGATTTTCATCCTCTTTCTTTTTTATATATGGGAGAATATACAATGTTTCAAAGGTCTTAAGAAGCCTTCCGCATATGTCAGGGCATTCTACCTCGTTCGGAAAACGCCTATGTGGACCGTAAACATCCCAGGCTTCCTGCTGTAGAATATCTTCTACGTTTTTGTAATTAGCAAGACCTGCTTCTCTAATGCTTGCTTTATCACATCTTTCAAAAGCAGCTTGTGCCTGAACTTCTGCGCTCTCTTCTACTTTTTTAGCCACTTTTTCAAAAGTGTCAAAGTCTAGAGCGTCCGTCGCTATATCTTCGTCAAACTCAGCCTCACAAATATACTCGTTTGAGCAATCATTGTTTAAAAAAGCTGTAAGATATAGATACAGCTTTGTATAATAGATGTTTGAAATCGAGTTTGAAACACTTTTAGCCGATTTCCCTACAATAGAAACGCCGTTATTGGAAAAGAATGCCTTAATCTTGTTTAATACCGAATCGATGGAGATATTGTTTTTCTTCACCAACCTCCAAAGTTCAAGCTTTTCAGATCCGATTTCGAGAGCGATTTGGCTCCCCTTATCAACCATCTGTCGAGCTGCTATATGCTCAGCAAAAGCAAGTGGCATTTCTTTAGTTTCTATTCTTTTGATTTCCATTCAATTTCCTCCTATTCTTATTGTAGCAATACTGAAATACCATCCAGTATGTCGTTTTATAATATTTTTTAATTCATCGTCACTATATCCGACACACCAAACAACAATGCGTCCTTTTTCATCCCTGATACATCGTTCCATGCCATTTATAGCAAGATGTTTTGATACATTCATAATATTTGCCCCCTTTTTTATTTGAAAACAAAAAAGTTCAGAGCTCAATATTGAGACTCTGAACTTTTACGATTATTTTCCACCCTTATTATAGCATATGCCGCTGCTAATGTCAAGAATTTTTTTTGAATAAGCCCAACTTTGTGGGGCTCTTATAAGTCCAAACTCTGATATGTTTTTAGGTGCATCGTATATTTTGAAATGCGATATATGCCAGGCATATACACCGCCATAGTTGCTGATCTCGGCTATTGAAAGTTTTGCTCCTTTTGAAACATTCTGCAATTCACTGTTTTCCGCCCACTTCAAACAGACAATATCATCACAAATGAACTCGCCTATTATATGGCCATTGCATTTGTATATCTTTGTATCTGTATGAAGTTCCATATACTGCTGCGGATCTGAAGTGTTCTTCATCGAGCAATATATATATGCTTTGAATGGTGTTTCCTCTTTGGGTGCTCTTTTTCTTATTTCATATACCTTCTCACCGTTAGCAATAAGCTTACACCAAGTCGGTTTAATAGATATAATAACTTCCCTTTTATTCATAGTTTACCTCCGTCGAATAACCATGTTCCATAAGCCATTCCCTTGATATTTCTTTTTCTTCTTCTGATAGGCTTCCTATCTGAAGTCGAGCCTTGTGTATCGATGGCCAGAAATACGGTTCTGGAATATCATCACATCCGTATTTTTTCATATATGCCTTAATTTTTCCCTCATCAAGAGAACCAAGGGCTTCATTTCTTTCTTGTACGAATTTTCTTATTGTGTCCATAGCGATGCCTCCTTATCTGTATTATATCACATTTCTGCGACGGGCACGTTGTATGCCCTTGCGAGATAGGCGCCCAAAAAAATTTTTGGGTTTTTCTGCAAACCTCTTCTTTTTCCCCCTTATCTGCATCATATACAGCTGCAATAGCAGTGTATTCATTTCCGTTCTCCACCTGAGTATATACCAAGACGGAAGTTTTGGCACTTATTTTTTCTTCATTAAGACGTAAAGTCATAATAGTTTCCTCCTTTTAGATTAATTGCTTTTGAGCAGTCCTTCATAATAACCCTGCTCTTCTTCTGAAAGTCCGTTCTTTTCGGCTGTTTCTTTGTTCTTTATGACATCCCATATCATAGTGATTACTTCTTCTTTCGAATATTTAGTCCAAAACTCTTCGAGTAGCACATCTTCATCAAAATCAAGAAAGTAAAAGGCATAGTCGCCTATTTTACAGCAAATGCCGCAGCAACCGCCCTGATCGGATGTTATAGATATAAGACCTGAGTCCAGCCCTTTTCTTATATTTTCTTTTGAGATCATAGAAATCCTCCTTATCTTATTTTTTATGCAAAAAAAATAAGTCCAGAGTTTTTACACTCTAGACTTATAATTACTTATTTGCTGTATAACTAGCTACGATATTTCCTTTTCAAACAGCTCAATATGCCAATAGTTGGCATTATGATCCGGATACTCTATATATGCACCATACTGGCAAAACGTATAATAGGGCATCTCCACTGAGTGTGTCTGCAAAAGCTTATCAATATCCTTTTCAATCTTATTGGCAGCATCTTCGCTGAACTCAGCATTTTGGGCTACAATTCCAGATGCCTTTCCAATATTAAATAGATCCTCAAGGGCCAAGTTATCGATAAATTCCTTTCTAAGAAAGGCAAGAGCCTTTTCCTCGTCTTTAAAAATTTCCGGCGTATAAATTGCCGTTTCTTCATCGTTCTGACAAATAACATATATTTTCATAACCATTTCTCCTTTTCACTTTATATTTAGAAAACAAAAAAGTGCAGAGCTACGAAAACTCTGCACTTAAATTTATATTTCTATGTGCTCATAATAGCACAAAAAAAGAAATTTGTCAATACCTTTGACCCTAAACATCGAGCTCATAGATACTTCCCAACCAAGGAAGTACGTGCTCATAGTCGTTCCAAAAACCAAAGCAATATGCTTCTTTTCCGTTGAAATAGAAATCATTTCCTTCGAGAGTATGACCCATAAGCAAATCTTTAAGATGTTCTTTTGCCGCATCAATGCCGTTATCATCGTACAGTTTGTCATCTTCTTCTGTATATTCGTACTCTTTCTCATCATATTCTTCATCATCTTCCATACCCTCCCGGTCTCTGAGCCACAAATGGAGAGAGTAGTCTGGCTTATTAGGGGTCTTATTCAGCTTAGCCTTTTTCAAAGCCTTGTCGATTTTTATGATCTCCTCATCGTCATTGCCGAACTGATTGACGAATCCTTCTATCAGATAAGTCTTCGCTTCCTCCTCTTTTCTAAATACCGCAGGCACTTTGGTTACATCAGCGTCATCAATTGTTACTACAAATACTTTCATCATTCACTTCTCCTTTTTTTGTATTTAGAAAACAAAAAAGTGCAGAGCTACGAAAACTCTGCACTTAAATTTATATTTCTATGTACTTATAATAACACAAAGAAAAATTTTTGTCAATAGCTATTGTTGACCATAAGGATTTTGAGTTGGATCTATTTCAAATTTCTCAACAATTTTATCATAAATGTCCTGCATATCATTGTTATCTATTGGTTGACCTGAATTTCTTGCAAATCTTACATGCAACCCTCTCAACGAACATCTGAGATTTGAAGAATTTCCATTATCATAGTAGATAGTGTTATATCCTATATCGCACCTCAAATTTTGTCCGGTAAACATTTCAGTGCTTCCAAAAGAAGAAACATTATATCCGCCTTCACTATAAAGCTTAAATGGCATTGATGACAAATAAGCAAGGAGAGCTTCATTTACCTCTGTATCTTCTGCTGCAAAACAGTTGTCTGCCACATATTCCAGAACATCCTTAACCTGATCTGCAAACCATTCAGCTTGTCCCAAACGTCCAACATCACTTGAGAGAAGAACAGATAATGCCTGCTTAAATTCTTCTCGCTCCTGTTGTTTGCCTTCTTCTGTTGTTGACTGATATGGGAATGTTCTGTTTGTGCTTGTCCAGTATGTATCATTTATCATAAAGAATGGGTCATTCTGGTCACAATGAGGAGCGTAATCTCTCCAGGTCGTGTAAATGATAGAAACAGCACTATACTGATTGTTGTTTCTTAAGATACCTTCTCTTTCCGCAGTACTCAAGTCATTAAATCCGCTATGACTCCTCAAGATGTATTCATATGAACTGTCAGCGATATAGTGCCTCAGCATATCATATGCATCAGAATTAGACAAACCGTACTTTCCAAGCTTATATCTTCCCAAAGCAGAATAGTCACTAGATTCTACATTGCCTATTCTTAAATAATTGCTGGAGCAGCTATCATCGATTATTTGACACGTCTTATCCCACACATCTCTCGCTTCGCTTTGTGAAAGCCCGGTTATGCGAATGTTTCTTCTGGATATCCAAGAGAAGTCTCCCGTAGAATAGGAGTTGTCATTTTCTGCGTCATTACGAGCTTCTTCTATATCCTCAATAAGAGCGGCAGTATTTTCATTTATCTTATCTTGAACAGATACATAAGAATAGCCTATAAACTTTCCTGCAGAATCATATTTCGCCTTTACATATGCTGTGTCACCTTTAACAGTAAGCTGTATGTTTTCACCCTGCGACTCAGTTGAAGTTGTTCCATCGTCGTTTGTAACAAAATTTTGTATTTTTGAAATAATAGATTCTTCCTTTGCAATACCTGCTCCACAACCGCCTTGGCAAGTTCCATTAGGATCTGCCATCCAGTATGAGTCTTCGGCAGAACCTTTACAGGTTTGTGCACTGCCGCAAGAACCACAAGTATATTTATATTTCGTTACATTGTAATAAGCCGGTTGATACTGAACACCATTTGCGTCAAGCCAACGCTTAGAAAGGGACGTAATAGTATTGCCGTTAGTATCTACAAGGCCTAAAGAAGAAACCTTTATAGGATCATCTGTTTCTGGAGTATGCTTAACTCCGTTTTCATCAGTATATTCGCAAAGCTTGAACTCCTGCAGATCATCACTATAATAGTCATAATCATTTCCGTCAACGTCTTTGTATTGACCATAGGCAAACAGTAGAAATATAATGCCGTTCGTATTTACTGGGCTTCCGTATGCACGCATATAATACATATTATATGAAGCTGTTGCAGGAACACGAACTGTCATATCAAATGATCTTGTTACTGTGCCTGTCTCCTCTACAGATAGATCGCCAACGTTTATTGTAAATCCATTTGAATATCTGTTATATGCGTCTTCAAGATTATCATCATTTACTCTTATTATTCCGTATAGATCACTTGCAGAAGGAGTACCATTTGGGCAAACGCATAGGTCATCAAGATAATAACTATATGCCGGCAATGAAGCAAAATTAACTCCATTTTTGCCCAACGAGTCGCCTGAAACGCTTCTATCTTTAACAAGCATACAAAGTATTGGTCTATAGTTCATCTCTCCTGTGTGAGGATTTGTCCCGATTGGAAAATCAAAATATACAAAATATAGTTTTTTGTCATCATCGGATGTACACTTATTGGTTGGAAAATAATTATGGAAATCATCCGTAGTTGTGGAGTAGTTTGTGAAAGCAGAAACTGCCTCTCCATTATCAGCCGTTCTTATTTGTGTACGCTCAGCGGCAATATCAGTAACTCCAACTTTTGCAATATGTGCGTTATTATCTCCGTTATACGCAAGTGCGATCTTGAAAAAGTTATTTATAGTAAATACGCTGCTATCACCTATTGTATCTCTTAATGTATTCCAGCCGAAACGGTTATTTACAGTATCTGTGCTTGAAAGACCATCATAGTCAGGCGGATTCAGTCGCATTTCTCTATGTCCGTCTCTGTCATAGTTTCCCCAGCCAATTGTTACATTACCCTGATCAAGTCTTACTAGGCGTCTGTTGGAATCACTAAACGTGATTCGGTTATTAAGATAGTTATTGTAATAATACATAGCTCTATCTTCGTCAGAGTTATATGTTACAGTAGGCATATCATATGTTGCACCTTGGTTTCCATTCTGGTAGAAGAAATAATCGTCCCTATGGCCCACACTTGTATCATCATTTTTCTGTTCAATGGATAGTTGTGAGTTTAGTTCATATGACTTTGCAACAGGCTTATTAAGCCAGATAAGGCTTCCCTTATCATCACAATCTTCTCTTGACACGTCCTGATCCTCAGAATAGGATACTGATACATTATTCTCATCAGAGTCGTCTATATCAAATTTACGAACATATCTTACAACTTGTCTTTGATAGGAGCCAAGCATTTCAAGGTATGCATTGTATTGAAAAAAACTATTTGTTATGGCGTCTGCATCAACTCCAATAAATGACATGAGATAAGAAAGAATAACATTACCCTGGTCGCATATCCAAGCTATACCTCTAGCAGCGGAATAGATAGGGTTATCACCCCATATTCCCTCTCTGTATTCTTCAGGAACAAGAGACTCGAGAGCTGCTTGAATATTATGGCCTTTCATTCTTTCTGTTATATCCCACCTATAGCTATTAAAGGTAGCTGCGAACCAACTGTTGCTTGATGATAGTGGCAGTTCACACGTTGCCATATTATATGCACAGACGAGATATGCCATATCTCTTATTTGTCCACCGTCACACTGATCTATAAGAGCATCACTGCTTATTTCATAGTTAAAAAAGCTCTCATGTCCTGTTAGATAGGTGTACTCAATGCCGTCATCTGTTTGCTCGTAAGCGAGCTCTCCGTTCGTATCCCTTAAGATAGGCCCATTTGGAAATTGTTCGCTATAGTTATTACTTGCCCAGTTGTCAGCATAAGAATCAACCGCTTCGTGCCCTTCCCCAATATCATAAGGACCGTTGCCATTTTCATCATAATAATACTCAAAGCCATACCTTGTTCTGTAAGTGCGTTGAACAGGGTCATAATAGTGATCGATGTTTGGAGCTAAAGACCAACCCCAATCATTTATATGCTCATCGTCAAACACTCGCCTATCATCGGCCATTGTGTTTCCAAAGCCATAAGCATCTGATACTGCACTTACATCTCCAACCCAGCACGAACGAAGATTATCTTCCCACCGGTTTGTAAGTTCTCCATATGCGTCTCCAATTACTGTCGAAAAGCAATTAGCTATTTCCTTATATGCGTCGTTAGGACAATATTTCTCAAAATCATCTTGTCCTTTACTGGATATTCCCCATTCATTATCTTGTATTCCAAAAATATCTGTAATTATTGCTTTGATAAAATTGACAACAAATTTTAGTGCCGCCATTATAACAGCAAGACAAAGAACCAACATCATAGGAAGAAGTAAAAGTGCAAAGGATATCATTGCTAGGAAAAGCTTTGAAACAAAGGATTTTCCACCACTTGCTGAATCAATCAGTTTATCCGCTCCTGGTATCTTTTTTCCTATAATAGAAGCTAAAATTTTGGCTTTTGAACCCCAGGACTTTTTGTTGTCTTGACTTTCTTGGTTTTTGTGAAGAAGATTTTTATGCTTTTCCGCTGTGTTTTTAACATCATCGACGACATCTCTCGTTCTAGCAGACTCTCCATGCCCCATACTATCTATGCCGTTGTGTAAGGCGGAGGCATCTCTTTCCTTTTTATTATTGTTGCCTTCTTTATTAGCCCCATCTGCGACATTTTTAGAATCCCCGCTATCTTTTTTGGATAGCATATCTTTATGTTTGTTTGCGTATTTTTCTATATCATCGCCGACGTCTCTTGTATGATTGGACGAGCTTCCACCAGTTGCCCCGGATGATGTATTTGCCAGACGTTCTCGTAAACTTTGTTTGTGTTTTCCTTTATCGTTTTCCAATTCTTCATTAGCTGCCAACTATCACACGTCCTTTCTTTCATTTTTTGGTAAATTATATATTCTAAGATTTATGATATAATAAAAGTAGTCATTATGATTATATCACAATTTAATGTTAAAAAGAATATCCGGAGATTTCGAATGAAAAGATTAAAAAGAGTACAATTTAAAATAATGAGTATTTTATGGACCGAAGCAGAACTTAAAAATACGTTGATAATAAATAACGTGTATATGCTTTTGAAAAAGTATATTGATAAGACTAATTCGATCCACAATACAATGAAACGTCTCGAGGATCATGGCTTTATAGAAATGATCGGTGGCCATTATACGAGAAATCAAAAATGCAAAATTTTGATTACAAAAGACGAATACAAAGAAAAAGAAGCTATTCTAATAAATAAAATTTTAAATAAGGGAAATAATCTCAAAAGTAAACTTGACAAAGAAGAAGGCGTGTTGCATAATATTAATGTAGAAAATAAAATGGTTCATTCAATAAAAGAAAGCCTTTCGTATGGCCGTGGGTATGTATATTCGATACAGTATCATATTGTTTTAATGATAAATAATGCCATGCCAATACTCAAAGGGCTTATTGTTGAAGAAATCAAGGGATATCTTCTGGAAATACTGAGGTCGCTGGGGATGATCCCTAACGATATAAAAATAAAGCCTGACTATATTCATCTGTTCGTTGATTGTACTCCGCAGCAAAGATTGTCAGATGCAATCAAGGCTATAAAAGGTCAGATCGCATGGCGTTTGTTATCAAACCACCCCGAACTTAAACAGGAGCTATATAATGGACATCTGTGGAGCCGGTCATATCTCGCTGTTACGCCAAGTGATAAAACTGCTCAACAGATAAAAGAGTATATTAATAAGCAAAAAAATAAGTAAAGGAAGAAATTATATGGTTATATATCTTTTGCGTGTAAACGTCATTTTATCAATTTTATTTTTGCTTTCTTGTGTAATAAAACATACAAACACTTATAAAAAGAACTATTATAAAGGATTGTGTATAGCTACACTCTTAGCAGTGTTCCCGTTTAAAGGCGGCTTATTTATGGAAAAGCTAAACTGTTCTGTCGTGTGGGATGTTCCATTTCCAGAGCCAACTGATGTTATTAAAATAGACCATACATCATCCTCTTTTTTTACTGTGGTTATCGTCTTGTATCTAGCTGTTGTTTTATTTGAGCTTGGCATTTTAATATATAAGAATGCCAAGGTAAAAAACTATATAAACAGATGGGGCATTTATATAGAGGATATCACAGTAAATGAGCATAAATCAATAAAAGCATATAAATGTTATGGAATATACGAGCCAATGTTGTTCGGAATATTAAAGCCTCAAATAATCGTGCCAATTGACCAAAAAGAAGAAGATCTGGCTCTTATTTATTTGCATGAAACCACTCATTATAGGCAGAAAGATCATTTTACAAGATGCTTTTTGCACATATTATCTATTCTATGTTGGTTTAATCCTTTTGTTTATTTATACTTAAAAAATATGATATTGCTTTCAGAAATATCTGTCGATGAACAAGTTGTATCTTCGACAAATCAAAGATATAACTACTGCAAGCTTCTTGTAGACGGCTGTTTCAATTCTCAGAATAGTTCTCAGTTCTTAAGACTTTTTTCAGACAAGGATTTTACTATTACAAGAATTCAGGCCATGTATAGGTCAAAAAACAATAAGAGCCTTTTCCCTTCGCTTGTAGTGTCACTAGCTCTATTACTAACTGTTGGAACAGCAGGCTTTGCGTTTGTAACAGAACCTCATACAATGCAAGCATTTCAAACACAATCAGTATATAACGGATACTCCATAAAGACAGAAAATATTCATTTAAAGAAAGGGCAAGAAGCCAGTCTATCCTTTTCGTTGGACCTGTCAAACGATGATTCAAATAAAGAGGGAGAGATATTGGAAATAGGATATTACATTGGGAATAAAAAGGTTCCTTTGGAAAGAGATAGATATACAGCAGAAACGTTAACAATTACAGCTCCAGAAGATGGTGAATACTCTTTTTACATAAATAACTGGGCTTGTAATTATATATACACAGACAATCTTGAAATCAGAAAGTGAAAGTCAAGGTGATTTTAATGAAAAAGAAGATAGCAGCGTTTGCTATGGTGGCAATGCTTACAATGACAACGGCAATGGGAGTAAGTGCGTCAAATGATGAATTCACTTATACTGAGCCACATCCAGTAATTTTTGGGGTTCAAAATACAAGGGCTACTTCAAACTTTGGCGCCTGTACAATATCTTCAGGCTCTACAATGGGTTTCTCGTCGGGTAATAATGGTTGGACTTTCAGTAAAGGTTCATCAGTGACATTTACGTTCTATACTAAAGAAAAAGCAAGCCTGACTTGTGGATATTATCAGGGTTCCAAATACACAAACGTATGGCACTCCGTATCTTCTTCCGGGAGCGGATATGTTTACACTTGCAAAGCTACTATTCCTTCTGACGGTCAGTACAAGTTCTTTATAAGCAACAAGGATACTAAAAGCATTCACGTTACATCTGCAAAGGTTTCAAATTAGTTTTTTTGCACATTGATTATAGCAATCGAGCCGACAAGTTTAATGACTTGTCGGCTCGACCTTTCTTATTAGCTGTTGTAATGCTTTTAAACTTTACAGATCGTCCTCGTCCCAATCATCATCTCGGCGCCTTGGATACGGTGTTTTTAGTTTTTCTCTATCAAAACTCGTTGGGACTATACGTTTGCTAGAGATAATGGTAGAAACTTTATCAGGCCTGCTGTCGCCAGTTTTAGCGAGCACAGCATTAAATTTAGCCTTTGCTGCGTCTGTAAATTCGACCTTATTGTTTCCCCCTATGGTATATGTGCATGGAGTTGCATTGGAGCTAAAGCCGTCATAGCCAGTTTTCTTTGAACTATTGTCAAAGCAAACATTATCGGCTGTAATTATAACGCCCTTGATATTACCATTTTCGTCTCTTCTCGAAGGAGAAAAAGCAAGAATGCAATTGTCACGAACACGGAATTCATCTGCGTTAATACCTGCAAGGCCTGTTCTTTCCTTGAATCTGTCAAGCCTTTCTCCTGTAAGTGTTTCACCTACATTTTGTGACCATATTTTACTTTCCGGAGCACTTCCCTCTCTGATGCGCATATACATATCAGTATCCTTATCCACAATGTGTGTATATGCTGGATTATTCTCCATTTTTGTAATTTGATCTTCAGGAAGAGTCTGTGTGTCGTACATATCTCTGAGGCATCCTTCACTTCTTGTTACTGTCCGGCCATCATTATAGCTTACAATGTCCATATCGTCGAATATTGCTGAGCCATTTTTTATATCTCCACCACAACATTGAGACCTTGCCATATACACGGTATCATTATCTGGTTTTGCTCTTATGATGTTGCCTTCGTGATCAGGGTCACAGAAGCTTATGCTGCCGTTATCGTTGGCGGAAACATGGCCATTACTTATGCTGTTGCTATGAACTTGCAACTGTCGTCCGTTTACTTCCATTGTAGCAACGTCTGTGTCTGCTATAGATACGTTCTTGCTTGTGCCAGCGGCAATATAGTTCGTATCAATAGCAGATTCATCGCCCAAACGAGAACAATTGCTCATGGCTACAGAAGAACTCTTTGTCGATACCTCCATACTATTATCAGGGTTGTACTTTGGCTCAAAGTACTGCTGTCCCTCAGATGCGGGCGCAGCATTCATCTTATATGTACCATTAGGATCTTCAATAAAGCTGTCTCCGTCTTTTATAAAGCTCTTTTCTGGCTGAGTTATTCGGAAGTTTCCTTCTGTGCCGTCCGCTGCTGTACCAGCGACATACGCTGTTCTGCCCATTGCCGCAAAGTTTTTATCTGATACATTTGAGCTACAATCATTATAATCATAAGCCTTACCATCGGCTGAGAAGTATGAACACCCCGCAGTTCCTTCAGACATCATTACGTTGTTTGCAGTTGATGTAATTGTGCCTGAATCGTCCTGTTCTGCCTTTATAGCCTGGCCAAACTTATCTGTGATCTCATTTCCTTTATAGTCGATAGCATTGCCACTGCTATTAACTCCAACAGCTCCAGGTACAGCCTGCCCTGAGTGGATAAAGCCCTGAAGATCACTTGATGTAGCCGCTTCTGTTAAGTGCCCACTCTCACCATAGTTAGTATCCTTAAGTGATTGTACTGTTGCAAGTCCTTCATGCATAGGAGAACCCTCAGAAGCATTTCTTACTATCTCACCAGCGTCATTTATAGCGTTGCCATTTTCGTCAAGATGTGTAGCTCCGGCTACCGCATTATTATTTGCGTCAAATACGGCTGTGCCATAAACATCGTTTGCTGTGATGCCATTTGCAATAGAATTTTCGCCCTGTGCTTTAAGTCCAAGCTGGGTATTAGAATCACTAAGAGCAATTCCTTCGGTAACGGAACCATCACTGTTTTTCATGTCTCCATATACCTGTTCACCAGTATTTTTATCAATGAGATTGCCTTGACTATCAAAGCCAATGTCTTTTTCGTCCACTGCTCTTCCACTTGCGGTTCTTAAATTATCATAAGAGTCGCCATTATCTTTATCAAACACACCATCTCTATATATGTTGCCGTTTGCGTCAACATATTGTCCTTCCGGTACGTTTGCGGCTGCCGCAATATTATTTGCAGAATTAAGATTAGCTGCATTGTTACCAAATGTTTTATCTACTGAGTGATCACACATAGTTGCGGCGTTTTTACCTTCGGCATTTGTAAGCCTTGCTTTGCCGTCCTGTCCGATAGCATATGTCGCTCTTGTTATATTGCCGTTTGCATCACGCCCCTCAAGAGTAAATGTGCCATTGCGTCCATTAAACGTACAAGCGTCCGTAAGTTTGCCCAGGCCTTTTGTATCTATGCCATAAGTCTTTGCCGCTGCTTCTCCTGTACTTTTGCTTCGGAAGGTCTGCCCCTTTGTTAGTGCATCATTAAGGTCACGGCTATCCATTTTTGATCTTTTAGCCATACTATCGAGCCAGCTAGAAGGTGTAGTCATTCTTGGTCCACCATTTACGGTTGCATTTTCCTGCTTCCTTTGTCTGCTGCTACCAAGTAAAGCTCCAAAAGAAAATGGAGAACGTGGAGCTCCGGGGCGTCCAAATTGAGTGTTATGAGCGTTATTATACCAAGGATTGGCGTCACGAACTCCTCTATCGATACCACCGAGTATACCTGCTCCAAAACCGCCGCCTGAGATAGCCGCTGTCATTCCAAGCATATTCATATACTCGTCCATTCGTTGTCCGACCTTAAGCCAAGCTACAACCATTAGCCAAGCTAGAGGAGCACCTAAGATACTTATATCTATTCCAGTTTCAGCTGAATCAGCTATTCCAAGTAATAGCTTAAACATTCTTGAAACACCAGCACAGAAACCTTTTAAAAATATGACGTTCATGGACATAAGGATCGTCTGAGATATCATCATATTGACCCAGGAAAAACAAATTCTTTGAGTGCTCTTACTTACTGCAGTTGAGATGCACACTGGTGCAAACATTGACAAGATACCGAGAATTACGTATCTTTCGACTGCTTCACACATAAGCTTAAAAAATTCCTGCATTAAAACAGAAAATGCAACGATTATGATGAATGGAAGCAATCCTGAAACTAGCCCGAGCGAAATAACACCAGTAGAGAGCCACGATGATGCTTCTCCCATTAAAGAATCACCTATTCCATTTGCAAAGTGATCTTCAAAGTCCGAAAATGGAGATTCCATAGCCCAGCTACCCATAAGAGATTCAAATGGAACGGTGCCGATATAAAAGAATATTTTGCATAATGTTCCTGAAAAACCAACAAATCCTGCCGTTATTATCATCTTTGCTATAGTTTTTGTCGGAGATTCCGCTTCTGTCAAGTTTCCAAACATAGCTTTAAACACTTGCCATACCGTTATTGTAAAAAGTATAAAATATCCTGCCCAGAGGCACACAGTCCATACGTCATCGATAAACGGAAAAACATAATGAAACAAATCAAGAGTGTTAGCTCCGTCCATTCCGAACATATTAAGGAAACAATCCACTAAAAACTCAAATGCAGCACATATCAGATCTACAAGCCACGAAAGTAACGTATTAATTATCCACAATTATTTCCATCTTCCTTTCTAAATAAACTTCTATTATATATATATCATATTTTATCTTAATATCATATAGACGAAAAAATAAAAGGGCCACAATGAGTGACCCTTTGTTTTTTTGAAAATTATTATGCGTCCCACGGGGTCGATGTATTAGCACCCGATGATGTAGCAACAGCACGTATAATAACAAAGATAAGACTCATCATTAAAAGGATCGCATAAGAGATGATAACTCTTTTCATCCATTCGGTCGCAGATTCAGCAGTTCTTGGATTTTTGCAGAACATTCTTATAAGGAGACAGATTGCAATGATTGCTGCTGCCGCAACACTAGCTACTGCAATTATTGCCACGTATATAGAAGTAAACATGCCTTTAAAAGCGTCCGCAATGGAGTTTATCGCTCCGTCAATGCCCTGTTCCTCAGCGAATGTCATTGACATCGTGCTGAATACTGCCATTATAGCAGCCATTGCGGACCACAACGTGTAGAACAACTTTACGGATAAGGAGTTTTTCTTGTCCGCTGTTTCCTTTATAGCGAAGACCTCTACGGAGTTTACTCCCTTCATACAAGATGTGTTAAACTTACATTTGATTTTATCAATTCGTGCCATTGATAAAAACCTCCTTCTTTGATAAAATAAAATTGTTGGTAGAGCTTTTTCACTCTTAATAATAATATTATCTTATTTTATTTGCAAAAGGAATAGCTCATCGATAAATTACAAATTTTCTACATTTAATCATCATTTTTAAAATCTAGTGGTGCTTTTGTGTACAAATAGCACAAAAATATTATGTGAAGTTATCCAGATCATTGAGCATTGAGAACATATCGTCAGCATTTTTTTCTGAAATAGAGATATCTTCGATTTCATTTTGCTTTTTATCTTCTTGCTTTATGTTGTATACACGAGGCTTCTTATTTGCTTTATTAATTGTGTTCTTCTTTTCTTGTTTTGAAATAGAAACTGGTGGATTTTTTTCTTCCTCTGGCTCTTGTTTTTCATTTGCAGTCTCCTGCGGCTTTATATCCTCATCATTAAATACATTCTCTGTTGTATCTAATGCGATTTTTTCTTTGTTTTCTTCAAAAGCCTGTTGCTCTGTTTCCGTTTCATCTTCTGTGTTTTCCACGATATCCCCTGTTATACAATTAGGAATAAGATCTGGCCTTTTCTTTCCTAAATTTTTAAGAATAGTAAAGTTAATATTGTATTCTTTTTTATCTTCCGTAAGGTCTGCATATTTTGCATAGAAAAGCAATGCTTTTACGATCATCGGAATTTTTCTACCGGCGGGAAGATTTTTCACAAACTTATGTACAATGACATCTTCGTTTTTACGTTTTCTGAAATTAAGCGTTATAGCTAAATATTTACCCATCGTTTAAAATACACGTCCATTCAAGCAATTATTTGCTAGGATTTTTCCCTTTTTGCTTATAATAAGCCATAGAAAGCTGAGTATATCCGAGTGCATTACAGTTTATTTGTCTTATAAAAACAGGCTTTTTTATAAGAGAGTTTCTCTGAATGTATTCTTCAAGAAGGACAGAGCCACCGCCAACAAAAACTGCCTGCGTTGTTTTGGCGTTAACGCCAAATTCTCTTAGCTGATTTATAATGTTGTGTGTATACTTCTCTGCTTCTTTCTTTATGTATTCAACTACCTGAGAACTAAGAAATACGTTCTTTCCAGATATAACGTCCGTTATATCTGACTCCTCTACTTCTTCGTCAAATGCTGTTGCAACTTTAAGCTTTATACTGTTGCACATAGTTATAATGCCGTTTTCCAAAGAGAAGCAGCAAGCGGCATCAAGCCTGTTATCTCTAAAACCAACAACATCTGTTGTATAACCGCCGATGTCTATAACATATATTCTTGAATAAAGCGACTTGAGTTCAGGATTATTCGCAATTGCACTGTAAGCCTGCGGATAAACCTTTACATCATTAAGATTTATTTTTACATCTTTCCCATTATACTTAAAATCTATCATTGGGCCATAGCTCAAGAAATAGTCGCCAAACTTCTTTTTGAGTGAGCTATAATGCAGAGGTGGAAGCCCCACGGCCAGTTCTACGTTATAATACTCCTTATCTGCACTTATGTCGCTATAAGCAAGCTCTTTAGCTATTCCAAAGAGTGTGAGTATAAAGCATTGAACATCCTGTGTTTTATCTTTCTGAAAGAAAGCACGCTTACTAGAAAGATAGTAATAAGTTCCGTCAAATTGTATACAATCCTCTGCCATTGGAATAGCTGTTGATGATTCTATTAGGCCAGAATTGAATACCGTGTGAAGTGTTTTTGTATTTGCATTTCCATTATCAATACCTATAACCATAATATGTTCGGATTTATGATCCGAAGCACCTCCTTGTTTATTTTTAATTATATATTTATTATATCATACGAACAAGGGAAAACAAACACCGCCAGTTATATAAAAAAACAAGAGTGTACCAGAAATACACACTTGTTTATGAGATAATTATTGTTTCGTATCTATTCTTCTGTCTGAAAATATAAATCACGAGCGTCACCCTTATACAAAAACACTTTGCCCTGTGCAGGAGGATAGTCAAAATCTATCTTTTCACGGCAGCGTGTGAGTACTTCATCGTTGCAGTCAACACCGATTATATTTCTGTTGAGCAGCTTTGCTTCAACGAGGGTTGTACCTCCCCCAACAAACTGATCAAGAACTAAATCGCCTTCCTGCGAATATCTGAGAATGATATTTCTCGGCATATATGGCGACCAGTTACCACGCCACTTAGCATCGTGGGTTGCCCAATCCCCACGTTTCGGAAATGACCAGTGCGTAGTCATTTCAAGTTCAAAATCATCGGGCTCCCATTTTTTGATTTTTTTGGTCATAACATTTTTACTATTTCATCTATCGCATCTATACATTCATTTATTCTTTCTGTATTAACCTTAACATTAGCCGAATATACAGAATAATAACCTTGTTTCATGGATGATAGTTTGCTTCCGAGATGAGCGCATACAACACCAACTGTGTTGAAATCCCTAAGTGGTTTTGAATACGAGTTAATAAAATCACTTTGACTATTAATTGAAGTTTTTCTATCTACAAAATACTCTGGATGTTTGGTAAATATACTGTATAAGCTGGAAGCAGTAGCATTTGAAATAGCACCATATGCTTTAGCAGGTCCCTCAAATTGAGTTAATCTATTTCCTATCATTAAATGAATCTGAGGTATGCTAATGTTTTGATTTTTTGCCATTGCAGCATATGTCCAAGAACCATATATTGGGTGCGGAGGCTCAGTGCCATAAAGTAACGCCACCAATGCAGATACAGCTGCCTTTGAGAAATTATCTGCATTTATAGGAATTAAAAGTCTTTCTACCGAAGATATTGCAATCTGAGTATAAATACTAAAGCTAGGATTAGTATCAACAAAAATCATCCACGTATTAGTATCTTCTTTAAACGATTGGATTAATCGTTTAAATATCTCTTGTGTCCATTTCCACGGTTGAGCAGTGGGAGTTAATGCTTTAGCTGAAGCAGTTTCATTTATAGCTGGTGCCATAGGCTCTAAATTACCATCACCACAGAGCAAGAAAATATTCTTTGGAAGCTCATTATTGATGCTGTTAACATTTACAATGAAATCATTAATTTGAGGCGGTGTAGCACCTCTACCATTTGTGATAGTTGTACTAATGTACCCTACAACCGACTTTGGCACAGATTCCGAGCATAATTCAATCATATGTTCTTCTCCGTGTTCTCCTCCACCTAAGAACATCATACTTGAATTAGCCTGTGGACATAAATCAATAACTAAAACTTTTACGTCTGGATGTAATTCAGCATAACGCACTGCTAAATGAAATGTGATCGTACTTTTTCCTACTCCACCTTTATTATTCCAAAGAGCATAACTATTTATAACAGACATATGATCCTCCTTATAAGTTTCTTATTAACCCTTTAAACTGCGGTGTTACGCCAAATCCGCTTTTCATTATAACCATAGCATACGCATTTGCGTCGATCTCTGCACTTTGCAGGTTGTATTGTTCAATGTCGGCATCTGTAGAATTAACATAGTTGCGAAAAATCTCAGGGCAATTCTTCATTTGCCATATGTGTCTTAACTCATGTGCGATTGAAAACATAGTATCAAGCGGAATTTTCCCAGAACGATACTTAAGGATATTATCAGAAGGGATATATTCTGCCAATTGTGTTGGAGTATGCAAAAATAGAGCCTCTTTCACTAAGGGCTTTTCTATTTCGAGATCATTACATATTATTTCTATAAATTGAATATAATCTGCCATATACTTTTCCACTTTTCATTTGCAATATAATAATTATACAAAAAAGAAGCAAAAATATCAAGAGGCAAAATATAAAAAAAAGGCGCCAGAAATTAATCCGGCACCTTTCTTTAGCTATATTGTTGGGTCAAGATTATGACCTGCTTTAAGGTAATTATTTAAAAGGTAATCGTCAAGACCTTTATATTCGGGATCCCATTTGAATATGGAGCATTCCAGCTTTTTTTCTTTCATAACGTCAAGAAGCTTTGTCAGTGCTTTAGCAACGTTTGGATTCTTATACATATCCATATCAAAAGCTATTTTATAACGAGAAACGCCATATTCCGCTAGTTTATCCAGCATTGGTATCATGTTCTGAATAGAATTAACGCCAGGAATACCTAATACAGGTTTTTCGATAAAGCGATATATTATATCACTTTTGAGTGGTCCTTCTGTAATTATCGCTTCCCTTTCGGGATATCCCACAAAGTGAGACCAGGTATATGCCCGGCAGCCCTCTGTGTATTTTTCTTCGTTATAACTACCTGATGAAAGCCATTTATATCTTACATCAGATTCGTTATCAAGTGTATCAAATCTTATCTGGAGACCTTCTATCTTTCCTCGTGGATTTTCAAAAAAATCTTCGGATACTGCTCTTACAGGAATATAAAAGCCAGATTTGTTATATTTAAGCGTCCAATTGCCCTCTTTCTTTTTTAAAAAGCCCGGAACGCCTGATAAAGAACAAGCATCTTTGCTTCTGAGCTCAGAAGCAATATTATCTAATGAACCAAATCCTTCAGGAACACTTTTGTATCCATTTTGAAGAATATCTGAACGTCTCAATCCTCTTTTTATAAGGTTATTATAGTGTTCCTTATTAAGAGTAAGCCTATCAAGCATACATTCATACACTTTATCACGCATAGTCAAGTCCTGAGTGGCAACTGTACTATCCGTCGCAGAAATGTTCTGTGTGAAGTTATATGTATTGATATTAGAAACGCCGGACATAGAAAGAAGTTCTCTTTTGTATTTTAGCATAAGAGCTGTTCTCTTATCTTTTTCAGCTTTGTCAGATGCGTCGCTAAGTTTTAGTCTTTCTGGAGATATTCCATATCTTAACCACGCATATAGATGCACAGCATTGCCACTTGTTGCACAAGCGGCACAACGAAATACGCCCTTTGCTATATTTATATGAAGCCTCTTCTTATTTTTCTTTGAGGAGTCGCATATGGGACAGCCCATATTGCCGGCTGTGTCAATTTGCAGCTTGAGCGAGCTTATGACCATATCCATAAGCTTTGCTTCTTCATTGTTATACATTTTTTACTCACCCCTTATTCAAAAAATTAGGGACTCTAAACGAGTCCCCTCTTTTTTTATTCGCCATATCCATGGCTTATAAGGTAAAGAATTACGTCTTTCCAGAACTTACGCTTCTCTTCTCCTGGCTTGCTCTGCTTATACCAGTTGAGGACACGTATTGCCTTACGATCGCCATTCTTGACTCTCTCAAACATTTCCTTAATAGTCATTCCGGAATCTTCTGCTGTATCCGAGATAGAAGTACGAATAATGATTTTTTCGTATTCTTTTATTTTTTCCTCATCGGTGATACTTGTATCATCAATTGAAGGAATGGCATTGGAGCTGTTTTTGTGAACCGTTGGTTCAGTTTCTTTCGGAACTTCTTCAGATTCATCCACATGTGACGGTGTTTCAGATATAAGTGAAGTACCTGCTACATTAAGATGCAGATGTTCTTCTCCTATCAAAGGTATTGTTTCTTCGAGCTTTTTTTGAAGGAGCTTTTCCGCCTGAGTTATTCTATGATAACTCCGTCCAGGCATTATGGTTGCCTTTATGTTGGCTGCAGCCTGTATAGCAGACTGGCAAATCTCGACTGCTTCACTAAATGTATTTTCATTAGCAAGCATTTCTGGAACGCTTGTGAGCTCATTATAAGCCTTTTTTATAGTTTCATCCATATATTTTTTTATGACATATGGAGACGTGTCCGAGCTGAGTTGCTGGACTTCCTTTACAGGCTTTTCTTCTATTTCCGCCTCGTTTTCGACAGCTGGAGCTTCCACTGTTTCTTCGCTTTCAGCGTCTTTAGCGTCGTCTGCTGTCTCTGTTTCTACGCCAGACTCAGTTGTTTCTTCCTTCGTATTTTCTTCTACAACGTCTGATGTCACCATTTCTTCTGGTGCGTCCTTTTCTGCAGCAGAGGAAACTTCATCGTTGATTTCCTCAGTAGTGCTCTCCTGAAGCTCAGAAATATCATCTTCGGACATAACTGTTTCATTGCCTTCAGTACGCTCCGTATCAGACTCAGCTGATGCTTCTTCATTTACTGTTTCAACTACGGCTGGAGCAACATTTGCCTCTAGCTTAACATCTTCAGCGAACAGTTGCTGACTAATGGTTTCATTGATCTTAGCCATTTCCTCATCAATGTCAGAATCAACATTAGCCACCTCAGCAGGTTCCTCAGTAGGTTTCTCAGTAGGTTCCTCTGCCTTAACTGGTTCTGATGTAGAAACAACATCTGCCGTCTGAGCTTCTTCGGCTGTTTCAATATCATGCTCTTTAGCCTGAATAATATTGAATTTATCAATAGACGAGATTACAGGATTTGTTATTCCTGCATTGCCCAAAGCGGCGACAACAGCAGCGGTCTGTGACCACGCATATCCGTCTATCTTTTCATCACTCTTTTTCTTGGCATAAGCATTTGCAAGAAATGCCTCTGGAGCGTCTGTGGTTTTTGCATAGACCTTACACTCTGTGATATATTCATCAACAGCCGCAGGATCAGGGTTTACCCTCTTAGGCAAACCTACAAAGATACGTCCTTCCGGATACTTTTCTCTGAATTTCCTTCTGAGAACGTTTGCTGTGTAAAAAACATTGCCGTCCTCTCCAATTTCCACCGCTGCTACGGGGATGAGTTCATTGCTTATATCTCTAATTTCGTTCATTTATTGTGACCTCCTTATTATTTATATAGTTTTATTGCCGCAACCATAAAATCTTTTAATGATTCGGCATACGAATTTACATTGCTTGGCTTAAATGATAAATAAAATTTCGTCATTGCCGAGCAAAGTTTTTCGACGTCTTCCTCTGGGGCAAATAGATGCCTTCGAAAAAAACGACACATTAGATCTACATGCTCCTCAATTCGCCGAGGATGCATGCTTTTTGGGGCAGTTTTGCTGATTTCCGACAAACGCTCCAAAAAGAAAATTTTTTCATCGATATTTAGTAGTTCCTGATATACGTTAGGCGAAATCATATCATTAGCGACTAGCTGGGATAGTTCGCCTTGTTTCTTTTTAAGTGCTTCAAAAAAACAACTTTGCCCCTCCTTCTTTTACAAATTTGTTCTTCTAATATATATAATATCACAAATGAATGAAATCGTCAAGTTTTTTGCCGTTTTTATTTTGTAATTTATATATAAATTACAGAAAAAATAAAAAAAGTGCAGTGCTAAGAAACACTACACTTCAATATATTCATCTGATACATTAATTATATCACAAGTGAGTCAACTTGTCAATATCTTTTTTTCAAAAAGAAAAGTTAGGCTACACACATATCGTATAGCCTAACTTTGTTAATTTTGTTCGCATAGAAGTTTTATACGATGTGCTAAAAGAGTCCTTCTGCGATCTTCTCCGGTTGTTCCGTGATTAATGGAATCGACAAGAGCTTTTTTTGAACCAACTATATATACCTTTTCTTTCGCACGTGTAACAGCTGTATATATAAGGTTTCTCTTTTTAAGCATACCATGTTCATTCTGAATATTGAAGATAACTACCTTGTATTCAGAACCCTGGGACTTGTGAACTGTAGTTGCATACGCAAGAACAACATTATCCATATCGTTCTTATCATACTCCACAACTCTTCCGTCAAAGTCTATGGTCACTTTTCCGCCGCTTATTTCAGTTATATATCCAACATCACCATTTGAAACATCATTTGTATTGGATGTTTGCATAACTTTGTCGCCCTCACGATATTTAGTGCCCTTGCTATACATATATGGCTTACCTTCAATAGGCGGGTTTACCTGATCGTGTATTCGAGTATTAAAATCCTCTACGCTTGTTGCAGTTCCTTTTTTTCTGTATGGAGAAAGCATTACAACATTATTTATTCCTACTCTTTTTACTTCCTTAAGAAAGATCTTATCGACTTCTTCTGCTGCTTGTTCAAAATTGTCGGTAACATCAAGGATAAAGTCATCAGCATATTCCAAATCATAATTTCCATTTTTCATAAGAAAAGAATTAAGAATAATGTGACTGTCTCCGGCTTGCCTTTTTGCCTGTGTAAGTCTTGCCAAAGGAATAATATTGCTGTCGATCAGATCATCAAGCACAGCTCCTGCTCCAACGGAAGGAAGCTGATCTACATCACCCACAAGCACTACTTTTGTGCCAGGCTTTATAGACTTAAACAGCTTTTCGGCAATAAAAATATCAAGCATTGATATCTCATCAATAAGTATAAAATCAGCGTCTATTGGTATAGGCTCTCCAAATTCACCGGCATTATCGACTTTAAGTTGAAGCCCCCGATGTATCGTAAGAGATCTGCAGCCTGTTGTTTCCTGCATGCGTCTTGCCGCCTTGCCTGTTGGGGCAAGTAGTAGTATCTTCCCTTTTGGATTTTGTTTAGCATAGATAGTTCTTATAAAATTAAGTATAGTAGATTTTCCTGTACCTGGTCCGCCGGTTATAACGGATATGAGATTGTTAAGTGCAGTTTCTACAGCATTTCTCTGCTCATTCGTTAACGAAAAGCCTACTTTCTCTTCCATAATTGCTATTTCACTGTCCAGATTTGATGCATTACTTGCATCATTTGCTTTTAAAAGAGAAACAATATACTGGGCAGTGTTTGTTTCGGCCCAATACGTCTTTTCTCTTGTTGCATAAATGGTATTATCGCTGTCTCTATCAAGATAAACCTTATGTTGCAATACATATTTTCTTGCAAGTGATATAAACTTATCTTTTTCTTCTTGTGAAGAGACCTTAAGAGTTGAGGCGGCCATTTCTATCCAATCTTGTACTGATACGCAGCAATGTCCCGATACAGAGCCAAACAGTGGCCCACCGCTTTCTGCTTGCAAAAAAACGTCATAAAGAGCTGCATATACCTTTTCGGTATAGCTCGATTTAAGGCCGTTTTTCTTTATAAGAGCGTCAACCGTTTTGAAATTAACATTGCATACTTCGCACATTTGATATGCGTGTTCTTTTGCAGTTGTTACAGCTCCGTCTTTATGGGCATTTATAAGCTTAACAGCCATATATGTCGGAATCCCACACTTTTTTAGTTCCCTCATATATTTTATAGAGAGCCTATTTTCGATATATTTATAATACGCCCTTCTCTTCTTTCTAGGACAGATGCCTTTTAAATTTAAGAGAAGCTTTGGTTCAGCGTCAAGCTTTTCTATGCTTTCCGCTTTATATTTTGAATATACCGCCTCCGCAATTTCTGTATCTTCTTCAGTTATAGAGCAAATTGCATCTATTATGCTTTTCTCATCAACTCCAATAACGGGAAGAAAACCAGTTACATTGTATGCTTCGCCATATTTATCTTTTTTAAATTCGCCCTCAGCGTCAAATACTGTGCCCGAGCAAAGCGGAAGCCCGCTGCCTTTTACCATTATATCTTCTTGTTTCTCTATAGCAAGAGCAAACATAATGACAAATCCTTTATAATCTGGCTCAGGACTTTTGGGATATATCACTTTCTTTACTTTCAAAATCATTTTTTTGCCCTTTCCTATATTATCTTTTTCCACTTGCCATTCTGTTTGAATAGGCATATTTCTTTTTCACCATAGTTACAGCGGATATAACACGTTGCAGTGAAAGATCCATTTGAGTTTTTTACAATACATAACTTACGATATGGTTTGCCGTTCTTGTACAAGTAGTTGTAGTGGTTTTTAGCCTTATGTTTTGCAATTATATATTGTTTGATCTTTGGTATTTCGTCTTTTATGTTTGACATACTTTTATCCTCCTTTTTAATACAAAAGGGCCGCATGATGCAGCCCTTTATGTTATCTTATTTTCTTCTTTTTCTGGAAGATAGTTGGAGAATCATAATCCTCCCACTTAAATCTTCCTGTAAGGAGCCTTGAAGCAGCTTCTTTCATACTAAGAAGATTTTTTGATATGTTTTCTTTCTTTACTGTTTCAGCTATATATATAGCCTCCTGCAGGAGAAAGAATACTTCTGAGGCAGTTTGCGGCGTATCACTTTCGAATATATCGCAGAAATTTTCTGTTGCCTTTGTTATTGCCGATATAGGGATCCCTATATCTCTTGCAATGTTTACTGCACAATTAACAGGGTACGATATTGGAATATCGTAAAGTTTCTTAAGGGAGTCTATACTCTCTTTGTATTTTGCATACAGCCCCTGCAGCAGGTCTGCAAACTTCTCAATACTTGCGGTACCTGCATGTTTTAGTTTTATCGGATTACCGATGTTGATGTAGCGTTTGCCGTCTGTAATTCCAGCAAAGACTGTTGCCGTTGAGTCTCCGACGTCACTGGTCGAGAACATTATGACTGGCTGGTACTGGTCGTAGTTTAAAAGTCCAGTTTTTTCAAAAGCCAAATCTTTGTAGCTTTCTATGATTTCATCGTCATTTGACACCCAAGAAGCCTGGACTATTTCGTGCGTCCAGGTTCCGCCTGCAAAATCAGTAGATTTGAAAGACTTAGCAATTGCCTTCTGCACTTCAAAAAAAAGCTTTGAAGGTGGCAAAATACGATATTCTGGGCCGTGAACAGCCCAAACTTTTTCATCTTCATATTTGGCTAGTGCACTCTTGCCATCAAGGGATTTTACACCATCGTTTATAAAGTCAAACGCCTCATCAATACTGACTTTCCAGATGAGTGGGCAGTCTGCTCCACATCTCTGTGTGTAGTCCCGTCTAGCGGAATTTGACATTAGCCAGACTTTGTGATCTCCGTCCTTGAGTCTTGTCTGGAGAACCATATGGGACAGATCGTCTATGTCGATCAGACCCACCGAAGCAATTGCTTCTTCTGAGTTTGTGACACCGAGCTTTTTTGCTTTGTCATAAAGGTACATTGGTCCTTCGGCCAGACTCTTTGCCTGTGATAGGCTCAGCTCAAATTTGTACCATACAGCCTCTGAATCTTTCTTCTTCAGAAACTGCTGCATCTCCTTCTCCTCATTTTTAGTAAATGATTTGGATGAATTTTCATTGTATAAATCCATATATATCTTCCTTTCCTTTTTTATTAAAAATAAAAAAAGTGCCAGAGACGATACTCTAGCACTTAAACTTTTCTTTTACATTATAAGTATAACACAAGATTATTCTTATGTCAAGCTTTTTTTTACACTACTCCAAAACCTGTGATAATCCTTTTGAAATTCGTTGCGAGTTTTACTCCCCAATAAAAAATACACTACTCCAAAACGAAGATGTCACTTATTGATATCTTGTGTCAGTTTTACTACCCTATGAATTTACACTACTCCAAAACCTCAAAAGAGGATATTTGAAGCTGCTACCAGTGTATGTATCACAGGACATTCAATTGCATTTTATTATATCACTTCCCTTTTGTCAGAAAAACATATTGAGTGCCATGCTTGTGCAAATTTGTTCAACTACCCTGCGATCTTGCACCTCTTCAAATGCTCAAATAGGCATCTAAAGTTGCTACCGGCACAAAAAGCACGCAAATACACTACTCCAAAACTCAACTTCGACCTACTACCCTATAAAATTATACTACTCCAAAACCTTCATATTTGACTTTAAAAGAAGCCGAAAGTTTTACTACCCTGTAAATTAACACTACTCCAAAACGGGTAACCAAAAGAGTATTTCAACCTTGTAGTTTTACTACCCTATGAATTTACACTACTCCAAAACCTGAAAAGAGGACGGAAGCTGCTACCAGTGCATATATCACAAGGCTTTTCAATTACATTTTATCATATCACCTTACTTTTGTCAGAAGACCATATTGACTACTATACTTGTGCAAATTTGTTCAACTACCCTGCGATCTTGCACCTCTCCAAATGCTCAAATAGGCATCTAAAGTTGCTACCGGCACAAAAGTCACACAAATACACTACTCCAAAACCTTTTACTATATGATATTCTCGTAATTTGTTGTTTTACTATCCCATGAATTTACACTACTCCAAAACCCACTCCCAAAGAAGCTGAACAGTTTTATTGTTTTACAGTCCTATAATAATACACTACTCCAAAACCTCAAAAGAGAATATTTGAAGCTGCTACCAGCGTATGTATCACAGGGTATTCAATTATATTTTATTATATCACGTCCCTTTTTTTAAAAAAACATATTGACTACCATATTTGTGCAAGTTTGTTCAACTACCCTGCGATTTTGTACCTCTTCAAATGCTCAAATAGGCATCCAAAGTTGCTACCAGCACAAAATGCACGCAATTACACTACTCCAAAACCTGTCACAAAACCAGTTGTGGATAATTAATGTTTTACTGCCTTATGAATTTACACTACTCCAAAACATATACTGCATAAAAAGCATTTGTATTTTTGTTTTACTACCCTATGAATTTACACTACTCCAAAACCTCAAAAAAGGTACTCAAAGCTGCTACCAGTGAAAATATCATAGGGCTATAACTGCATTTTATCACATTCTGTTTTTTTTGTCAAGAAAAGAGAGCAACATAGTTCTTTCTGCTTTGCTTATTTTAGAATAGCGTTAATTGTTCCGGATCGGCTACGTTCCGAAGAAAACTACCAGCTGAAGGAACATTTTTTACAACAAATTTAGCATATTCCTTCTTTTGTTCTTCTGTCAGTATGAACACATCTTCTACCGCTGATTTAGCTTTAAGTGTGATTGCTTGTACTCCTTGAGTTGTTCTTGAACTCTTTTCTGAAATTGCTGATGTATTGAAAACTATGGCCCTGCCATTTGTAGACTTGATCATTATGTCCGTGTCTGCCAGTATATAAAACATTCTTATCAGTTTGCTCTTATCTGAATAGGCATTATTAAGCTTCTTTCGATTTGTTTTTGTTTCATATGAGTTCATAGGAACTTTAGCAATTTTACCATTTTCAAAAATATATATCATATATCCTGAATAGTCGGCAGTATTAGCCATATATACAATATCTTCATCGCTGTCAAAGGCTAATTTTGCAGGAACATAGTCTCCCAAAAGACTTGCTTTTGTATCTTCAAAGGCGGAAAGCTTTGATTTGTATACTTGCTGAGCACTTGTGAAAAATAGCACGTCTGAATTGTTGTTTGTTTCAAGTTGCTGAAGAAGATCGTCACCTTCTTTATATTTTTGCTCGCTTGCCATGCGAAGCGATTGTGGCGTTATCTTCTTAAAATATCCACTTTTACTTAAGAAGATAGTACAAGGATATTCAGGAACAGTCTCTTCTATCTTTGATGTATCTATATCTTCTGGATAGAAGAACTGAGTCTTTCTTGGCTCACCATATTTCTTTATTACATCTTTCAGTTCAGTTATAATAATATTCTTGACCTTTTTATCGTCATCTAAAATACTTTTAAGCTCATTTATCTCTTTTTCAAGTTTTTCGGATTCTTCAAGTCTATCCAGTATGTACCGCTTGTTAAGATTTCTCAGCTTAATTTCAGCTATATAGTCAGCTTGTATTTCATCAATTTCAAAGCCCGCCATAAGGTTTGGAATAACTTCTTCATCTTTTTCTGTTTCTCGTATAATACCGATAGCTTTATCAATATCAAGCAGTATCTTGCTTAAACCGTCCAACAGATGAAGTTTTGCTTCCTTTTTATCTAAATCAAATTTAGTGCGTCTCTTTATACACTCTGTTCTGAACTTTGTCCACTCTTTTATTATGTCATATACACCCATAACCTTAGGATATCCGTGAACAAGAATATTAAAATTGCAGGAGTACGAGTCTTGCAGTGGCGTAAGCTTATATAGTTTCTGCATAAGAGCGTCAGGATCGACACCTTTTTTGATATCTATGCCTATTTTTAAACCATTGATGTCTGTTTCGTCTCTTATATCGTTTATTTCTTTGATTTTGCCAGCTTTTATAAGAGCGATCATCTTTTCTTTGATTGCTTCTATCGTAGTAGTAGCAGGTATTTCAAGAATTTCAAGACAGCGAGCTTCCTTATCATAGTTATACTTTGCTCTTAGTTTAACGGATCCTCTTCCCGTCTTATATATCTCTCCCAGCTCTTTTTCGTCCCACAAAAGAAGTCCGCCGCCTGGGAAGTCTGGCCCCTTAAGCGTGTCCAAAGCGTTATGTGCAGGGTTCTTGATAAGGGCGATAGTAGTTTCACATACCTCAGTAAGATTGAATGAGCAAACAGCTGAAGCCATAGATACGCCAATACCCACGTTATTATTTACTAGAATAGAAGGGAACGTCGCAGGAAATAACGTTGGCTCAAGCATCGTATTATCGTAGTTGGGTACGAAGTCAACAGTATTTTTATCAATATCTCTAAAGAGCTCGTTGCATATAGGATCAAGTTTTGCTTCAGTATAACGTGAAGCGGCATACGCCATATCTCTGGAATAAGCTTTTCCAAAGTTGCCTTTTGACTGGACATAAGGATGAAGAAGCGTTTCATTTCCTCTCGCCAATCTTACCATGGTTTCATATATAGCACTATCGCCATGTGGATTAAGCCTCATTGTTTGTCCTACAATATTTGCACTTTTAGTAAGGCCGCCTGTAAGAAGGCCCATCTTGTACATTGTATAAAGTAGTTTTCTATGTGAAGGCTTAAAGCCATCTATTTCTGGAAATGCTCTTGAAACGATAACGCTCATCGCATAAGGCATATAATTTTTGTCTAGAGTATCAACTATCTCTTCTTGTTCTATCTTTCCTGCGCCCGCTATATATGCGTCTATATTTGTAGCAGCAGGTGTATTTGAAACTTTTTTCTTCCTTGCCATTAATATTTGTCCTCTCTTATTACGAAATATCCGCTAAATCAAGATATTCGTGGCCATTCTCACTTATGTATTCTTTTCTCCCCTGCAGGTCATCGCCAAGCAGCATATCAAACATATATGCTGTCTTCTCAATATCTGACGGTGTTATCTGTATCAGCCTTCTTGTCGCAGGGTTCATAGTAGTAAGGCTCATCATATCAGCTTCATTTTCGCCAAGACCTTTTGAACGCTGTATTGTATATTTCTTATTTCCGATCATCTTAAGTATTTCTACCTTTTCGGCTTCATCATAAGCAAAGTATTTCTTTTCTTTGCCTTTTGTTTCTTTTGCTGTTATTTCAAAAAGCGGAGATTCAGCAATATATACATATCCTTTTTCTATAAGAGTCGGCATAAGACGGTATATCATTGTAAGTATAAGTGTTCTTATCTGGAAGCCGTCAACGTCAGCATCGGTACATATAACTACCTTATTCCATTTGAGATTATCGAGATTAAATAAAGAAAGATCTTTATTTGCCTTTGTTTTAACCTCTACGCCACACCCCAGTACTTTAACTAGGTCTGTTATGATAGGGCTTCCAAATATCTTGTCATAATCTGCTTTGAGACAGTTAAGTATCTTTCCTCTTACAGGCATAACAGCCTGGAAGTCGGCGTTTCGTGCCATTTTTACAGAACCAAGAGCTGAGTCACCCTCTACGATATATATTTCTCTTATGCTTGTATCCTTAGAGCGGCAATCAACAAACTTCTGCACCTGATTTGCAAGATCTATTGTGCCAGAAAGCTTTTTCTTTATATTCAATCGAGATTTTTCTGCACTTTCACGGCTTCGTTTATTTAAAAGCACTTGTTCGGCTATTTTTATAGCTTCATTTGGATTTTCTATAAAGTAAACCTCAAGATTATGCTTTAAAAACTCTGTCATACACTCTTTTATGAACTTATTTGTTATAGCTTTCTTTGTTTGGTTTGCATATGACGTTTGAGTGGAAAAAGAGCTAGAAACCAACACGAGGCATTCTTCGATATCCGCAAAAGTTATCTGTTTTTCGTTTTTGGTATATTTATTGTTATTTTTCAAATAAGCATTGATCTGAGAAGTAAAAGCTGCTTTTACCGCATCTTCAGGAGAGCCACCATGCTCCAGATAGCTGGAATTGTGGAAGTATTCCAGATCCTTTATCTGATTTGAAAATGTAAAAGATACACTTAGCTTTACTTTATAATCTTTCTTATCTTCACGGTCACGTCCAATTCTTTCTCCCTCAAAATACTGGATAGAAGTAAGGGCACTCTCCCCTGCTATTTCAGCTACATAATCAGCAATACCATTTTCATAGCAAAATACCTCTTCTTCAAAATTACCGTCTTCGTTCTGATAACGATATATAAACTGAATATTGGGGTTTACTACCGCCTGCTTCTTTAAAACTTCCTCAAAATACTCTTTTTCTATCTTTATATCTGTAAAGACATCAAGATCAGGTTTCCAATGTGTTTTTGTACCGGTTTTCTTTTGCTTTGTTTCTTCTTTTTTTAGTCCACCGATATTTTCGCCTTTTTCAAAGTGAAGGTCATATTTGTATCCGTCTCTATACACCTCAACATCCATATATTCAGATGCGTACTGAGTAGCGCAAGCACCCAGGCCATTCAGGCCCAACGCAAATTCATAATTATCGCCTGAATTATTATCGTACTTTCCGCCGGCATAGAGTTCACAGTAGACGAGCTCCCAGTTAAATCTTTGTTCTTTTTCATTATAATCAACTGGACAGCCACGGCCAAAGTCTTCTACCTCTATACTATTATCATTATAATGAGTAAGTATTATCTTATTTCCGTGTCCGTCTCTTGCTTCGTCTATCGAGTTGGACAGTATTTCAAACGTAGAGTGTTTGCAGCCTTCCAATCCGTCTGAACCAAATATAACGGCAGGACGTTTTCTTACACGATCTGCTCCTTTTAACGCTCTTATTGCGTCATTTCCATATTCCTGTTTTTTTGCCATTAAAAAATCACCTTCCGATATATCCTATTTGATATTATTTTTATTATACACCCGATTTTAAAAAACTGTCAAGCTTCAGCACAAACAAAAGCAGGCTTTTCACCGCAAAATGCGACCTAAAGCCTGCTTTTTAACTTGTTTTAAAAATTATATTTCGAATTTTTCTCCCGGCTTACAAGTGATCTAGAATTTTACCTCTCTAAATGCGTTATGCAGAAGATATGATTTATCTTTTATCATTCCATATACATTTGCTGTTCCCACTGTTAATGCCGCAGCTATTATGAACTGCCAACAGTATTCCATGCCTAAAACGATAAATATGAGTAAAAGCCCAATTACAAACAGCGGAAAATACATAAAGAGATTTTTAGTTCCAAACCTTTTTCTTGAAGAACGTATATAGGTCTCGAACGCACGTACAAGCCAAAGCATTATATATGTATACATATATAATGCAAACTCCGATAATGTGAATAACAACACTTTTGCAATAATACCTATAAGTGTTGATTTGCAATGTACTATATTCTGCATAGATACAACAATACATGTGACACCAATGAAGAAAGAAAGAAAATATTCTGCTAAAACTATTAGTCTTTTGAATAATACTCTTTTAGTACTCATCTTCTCCATTCACCGGCTTTCCATTTATGTATTCCCATTTCCAATCGTCTGTGTAGGCGATTGTTACAACAATGAGTGTTGCAATACCAACAAAACTTGAACATATACCTGTTATTAAAGCTTTTGGCCAATAAGCAAAGACTTTGTTCTTCACAAGCTCTGAGTATTCGCTGCGTATAATACTTTTTTCTTGTTCTTTAAGCTTATTGGCGTCTGTCCCCATCATACAAACAATATTGTTTAAGTGTATGCCTCTTGTAGACCTTTCATCATAATAGTATTTTATATCAGGGCAACTTACAGTATAATAAGAGAGCTGTTCTCCTATTTCTGCATTATCATATTCTTCTTTTGTGGTTTCCACTTCATAATTGTGTATTCCATCTCGCACGGTGACTAAATAGTTTCCATTATTTATAGCCTTGCTTTTTATTTCTGCGGTGACGTTTTCTTCGGTAAAAGGAAAGTTGTTGACAAATTTTCTTAGCTTTTCTTTTGTTTGGCCGTCATATTCAGCCCACCATATCCAAACGTTAAATCCGATTATAAAAAGGATTGCGACTATGAATATCATTGCGGCATCAAGCTTAGTTGTTTTTCTTATCTTTTTCAAGGAACTCCCCTCCTATTATCCTTTCCAACACAATTATATCAGAATTTCCATGCCTTGTCAATTCAGCAATCGAACACAGCATTTCTAACCGTATCTATAGATACGGTTAGAAAAAATCAACACGGACGTTGAAATATCTTCAGTAGCTATTTCAACTTCCGTGTTGATAGATTTGCACTTATTTGTTTTTTAGTGTGACCTTAGATGAATGATATTTCAGCATTAGGACTTTTTTTGAAGGCATCAGCTTCTATTGCTTTCACTTGTTCTGATACAAGAACTTCTTTAAGATTTGGACATTTTTCAAAAGTTCCGTTCTTTATTTCTTTGTTGGATTTCCATTCTACCTTCGTTAAACTTTTGCAATTACTAAAGCAGCTTTCTCTTACTGTGGTGCCTTTCTCTATATGTACGCTTGTTATTCCGCTGTTTGAAAAAGATTTTACTCCTATGGTTTTTAGCCCATGAAAATTGAAGTCTATTAAAGCAGTGCAATTCTCAAAGCAACTTCTAGGGACTGGTTTCTTGGAGTTCCAAATTGCATTTTTAAGTCTTTTGCATTCAGAAAAGGCACCTTCTCCAATTCTTTGCAAATTTTCATCAAGTTGTATTTCTCTGAGCCCGCTTTTGCTAAATGCACACTTGTCTATTCCGGCAGCTTTTGAAAGGTCTATGTTTTTTAATGACGTACAAGATTTAAAACAATCCTGTGGAATCGACTGTGGACAGTTCCAAATGACGTTAGAGAGCTTTTTGCAGTTAGAAAAAGCACCTTTTTCAATACGTTCTACTTTTTTATCTAGCTGAATTTCGATCAAACCACTTTTGCTGAATGCCTCTTCGTCTATTCCGGGAGTATTTGAAAAATCAAATTTTGTCAATGACACATTATTATAAAAGCAGCCTCTGGTAACTTGATTATTGCAGTCCCAAACCACTTCTTTTAGCCATCGACAATTGGAAAAAGCATAATCTCCTATACCTCGAATATTTTTGCCTAGCTGGACTTTTGCTAAATTTGAACCACGAAACACGCCATTCTCTATATATTCAACATTATTAGTAAGTTGAGCCTCTTTAAGCCCACTTTCTTCAAACGCCAAAAGTTTTATCCCAGTGACGTGTGAAAAATCAAAGTGATGTAAAGCAGAACATCCGGCAAAACAATATTCAGATATGGACAGGTCACAATTCCACGCTACATCATTCAGTTTGCGACAGTCTTCAAAAGCATAATTGCCTATATACTTTATGTTCCTTTCAAGATTAATATGAGTAATGCCACTTTCAGCAAATGAAGCGTTTTCAATGTAACGCACATTTTTTCCAAGCTTCACATTCTTCAAGTTTGTATATTTGTAGAAGGCAGCCTCTCCTACTGTGGTCACAGGAATTCCATCTATAGCATCTGGAATAATTATCTCCGAAACTGACTCTTTATCCACTAAGCCTGTTATTATTATTCCTTTTTCACTGTCTTTATAAGTGAATATATTATCCGACATTTTTATTTTCCTCTTTTCCCATTGTATAACTTATAGCCATTTAACATGGCTATATATGTATTATATCACATAACCCTGAGGATTTTGATTTGTATGGAAAAATCCCCTAGCCATTTGGCCAGAGGATTTTTTCGGAAAACGTTATATTTTTAAAATGTTTTTGAGCGAAACCCAGTTTTCTCCGTGCATATCTTCAGTATACACTGTATTGTTTATGTAGAGTTCTTCATCGATATCACGCACAAAGCCCCAATGGAGCTTATATCTTTCAGCATACGATTTAAACGCATTGAACTTGTTTTCAGCCTGGCGATCAATATTTTTTGATTGATCCGATTCCATACCGCCTTTCGTTTCGATAATCCATACATTATTATCTTTTGTTTTGACGATATAGTCTGGATAGAAAAGCCATTGCTTTCTTAGACCATTAACATATACGATTGAAAGATACTGCTGTCCGGCGTCTCCATTTTTGTATATCCATTCCACACTATCAGAGTCTTCGCAGAATCTTTCAAATAAGCGTTCAGGCTTACTCTTTCGTGCTTCTGATGACAGGAACTCATTTGTATATCCTTCATATACATTCTTTTTCATCAGCTCTACTTGCTTTACTTCCGTGTATTTGTAGAGTTCTGTGTCTGGAATGGTGAATTTACTTGTTTTTGCATCACCAATAAAGGACAGCTGCTTATCTTGGGTGGCCATGATCTCTCGGAATTCTTCTTTAAGCTGTTTAATATTATTGATTATAAAGGCATAGAAATCGCTTGTATCGAGAGATAAGAGCTTTCTGGAGTTTCTTTTTCCTTTACGGAAAAGCCTTTGCAAAATATTTCTTACACGTTGTGCAGGAATAGTTGTTATCTTCTTGATTTCGTCTACACTGTGCATAAGCTGAATGCCGTGTGTATGAGTATTTATTCTGGTCTTGACAGATACTTTCTGAGAGCTTGTAGCATTTGAAAGTGTTTCATCACTTCTGAACAATCCCTGAACAACTTTGCTGTCCACCTCATGTGAAAAGTTATATCCGTTCATAGCAAGTATTTCTTGATTTGCAGCTTTTGATGTCCCAAGGTTATACTTATTCGTATAATGATTATATATGAGCTTGAGAAGTTCACGTTCGCCAAGTCCATTATCATTGTCAAGATTACGCATTTCTTTAACCAGAGTAAAATCTTCAAAGCCTTTTTTGAGAAAAAGCTTACGAACTTGATAGGCCTTATCTAACTCGCTCATCAATCCTTGCTTATATCTATCGTCAAGGGTATAAACATAACACAAGTCAAGATATGCAGGAAAGTTATAGTGTTTGTGCTCTGGCATACGACGAATTCTGCCAATAGTCTGGATCTGAAAATCTTCACTGCCGCCTTCACGGAGTTTTACAAGGATTTTTGCTCGTGGACAATCCCAACCGGTAGATACAGCCTGTTTCATTAGAAGAAATGCTGGTGTACCATTGTTTTTGGTTAGATCGTCACTCACTATTTTGTCGTCACTCATCCAAATGTTGACCAGCCCATTATCGTAAGTATACCCCATTGAGGCGAGCTTTTCTTCGACCGCCTTTATTGTTTCGGAACGTGCTGCCGGAAATTGAATGAGAACCAATGGCCTTACATCTGCTTTAACCATTTTATATCCTTCAAGTAGCTCTTGGCGCTTTGCATCTGCAAGGTCAATCAGATAGTCATAATCGTTTTCAATTTTATCATTTTCCATGACACCTTCATTGACATAAATTGCACGAGTTTTCAAGCCAGCATTAATAACTTCATCTTCTGGGACCTCATAGTATTCTTGATGTGCTACTTTGTTTGCCGTTGCAGAAACACGGATAGTATAAACCGGATCGAATTTGTCGATAATGTCCTTTGCTTTTTTTGTATTGTTAAGGTGCTCTTCGTCAATGATAAGGAAGAATTTAATTCCTTTACTATGTGCCTCATCAATACAATCAAAGAGATTCTTTTTTTTCGCTTTCTTTAAGTGCGTTATTTTTTCTGTTTGTTATCAGTTCCCAGTTGATAAAAGTAACGCTTCTTTCATTAAAACCCTGAAGCAATGAATAAGGAAGATCTCTCGAATCAATGGAAGGCATCAACCTCTCCATTTTCTTCAGACTTTGTTCTTCAAGGTTTCCTTTTCCAGGACAAAGCCATATGAAAGCTGTTTTTTCGTTTGTATTGTTAAGATAGAAGTTTACATATTTTATAAGGATAACGGTCTTTCCTGCTCCTGTTGAAGCCTTAACCGTTATTACCTTTTTCGAGTCGGCTGATGTGGTCTTATCAAAAAGATAGTCCACACAATTGTCTTGAAATTCGTAATCTATTAATCCGTTTACCATAGCTCGCCAGCCTCCCTAAGTTCAAAATCAAAGTAATAGTCTGGAATGATGTAAGAGTTTATGCTGTCAAGAAGTTTTTGCTGCGTTGATGTAAGAAGAATATCCTGATTCACAAAAGCAGCCTTTAGATCTGCATATTTCTCGATATCTTGTTCAAACTTATCCATATCTTCATCTGTAAGGATTATTACATATTGCTGATTATCAACTTTAATGCCGTTTTCAAGTTCGATCATTTCCTTTATATGATTAAGCAATTCATCGGATAGGTCCTCAGAGTTCTTATCAACAAAATCGGTTTTAAAGTACTTCAGGTTTGCAGGAATGCCCTCGGAATATTCGCTGCCATCAGCACGTTTGCCTGTAATAACTGTTTTCAGACGTTGGTAGGTCACTTCTTCACAGATGTTATTTTCATTGTTTGTGCAGAGAATAAACTTTCTGTGACCGCCGTCCTGTTTATTCAGTTCCATTACTGCGTGCCCTGTTGTGCCTGATCCTGCAAAAAAGTCAAGAATAATGGAATCTTTTTTACGCAATGTTGAAATTTCAATCAAATATTTGATTAGTCCCAACGATTTAGGAAAATTGAACTTCTTTTCTCCCAAAATACTTGTAATTTCTTTTGTTCCATCCTGTGTCATTCCAACTATTTCAGATGGTAGATAGGTACTTGCCGCAACAAGCCCAAAATCGGCTCCAGCTTTTTTTACATCATCTGATTTCCAATAACGAAGTACTGGTTTTGAAATTTTCAGAAAATCATAATCTCCAGGGAAAATGATTCTTCCTTGTTTATAATAATAGTCAAAAGTTTCCCTTGTAATTGCCCAACTTCTAAGAGGATTAACTGGATATTCTTTACCTGTTTTAGGATTGACTATAGAAAAATTGGAGTTTGGTCTTTCTTCTATGGTTGTTTGCTTAGTAAGGTCATGAAATCTCCAAGGCTTCCCTGGAAAATCTGGGGTTTCATAGTATTTTCTTTCTTTACCCCTAACTGCGGCCTTAAATAATGGATTTGCATAGCAAAGAATACTCTCACAATCTTGGGATATTCCATATGGCACGTCAGACTTTGCGGTTCTTTTTCTCCAAGGAATTAAGGCGACGAATTTCTGTTCACCAAAGATCTCATCACATAACATTTTCAAAACTGCTTGTTCATTATCATCAATCGAAATAAATATGCAACCTCTTTCAGACATTAGCTTTTGGGCTATTCTTAATCGTTCCTCCATAAATGAGATCCACTTGCTATGTCTAAATCCGTCATCTTCACCAATTCTGCAATCATTATACATAAATTCCCTATTTATGGTATTATATGGTGGGTCAATATACGCCACATCAATCTTTCCCTTATGTGTCTTTTCGAGCAAGTAAAGACTATGAAGATTGTCTCCCTCAAGCAAAAAATTATATGCTCCACTTTCGTCAGCATAAATTTCTCTTTCCTTGACTTCCGTAAAAACAGGAATCTGTGTTTTCATCTGAACGTCAACAGCTTCCTCATGTTCTTCCCACACAAGTCCGTACTTTTTCGCTTTCAGTTCCTTTTCAATTTCGCCGATCGCAATCAACGAATCATCATCTGTATGCTGCTCTTTCAGCTTTTCAAGAAAAACAAGCATTTTTTCTCTTTTCAACTGTGATAGATTTGCCATTTTATCCTCCTGTGTATGTGTTTTGTTCTGTCTTGCTCAAACATAAATGGCTGAGATGACATTTAGAACAATTTTCTTTACTGCATTTTTTGTATAACTCATTTTTGCGTATGTGCTGAGCTGCCTCACGAATGTCATCTTTAACAGCAGCTACCGTATCTTGAGTAATAGGTTTTCTTGCCGTGTTTTCCGAGTCGAGATGATAGATCTCCATATAATCAGCGGTCTTTCCTGTTAGTTCTTGATAGCCAAGTGAGTAGATTTTAAGTTGCTCTGTATTTATCGCCTCAACAACATTTTTATTTGCTGTTTTGAAATCTACTATAACCGTTTTCTTTTTGCCATTGACCATAGTATCTTTTACCATATCTATTCGGCCATTAACGGTAATACCGTCCCCTATATCTATTTCTATAGCCGACTCAGCCAGTCGTATATCTCCCAGTGTTGTTTTGTTGCGTTCCAAGTATTTTTTTATTGCACGTTTTGCACTCTCTGTCATACGCTCTTTTAGCTTTGTGCTTGTGTATGGTAAATAAAATACCTCATCAAATAGATTATTCACGTATTTATCTGTAATAGGTTTTCCTTCTATTGCACTTTGATTTATGCAGCGAATAACTTCATGCAATGCGTTGCCATAACCCATTTGTTCCGGAATCGGCTGCACAAAGCCATAAAACATCGACAGCTTAAAACGATATGGGCATTCAAAATAATCCTCAAGAAGCGAAAAATTAAGAGTAATAGGTACATTTTGCCTCTTTAAATCAGGCAAATGTGAAGAATTATAAGCTACATTATCTTGATATGGGAGCATAAACGGTGATTTTTGAGCTTCCATAAAGAATATTGATGTTGCTTTATCTTTCTCGTCCTTTGCACGAGTAATAAAAAGATATTTTTTTGATCTTGTAACAGCAACATAAAATAATTTTCGCTCATCTTCTAAATCGCTATCAAATCTACTCGAACCGCTTATCCAGCTCCTGCTTATGACATTCCATACTCCTTTACCTCCAACTTTTCGAGCTGGGAAAAAATTTTTGTTCAGGTTAGGAATGAAAACGGCTGCAAATTCCAATCCTTTGGACTGATGAACTGTCATAATTTGAACTGCATCTGGTTTGGTTAAGGAATTATCTAAACTTCCCTCCGGATAGTAATCAGCTGCCTTGTATTGCAAGAACGAACAGAATCCAGATAATTTGGACTTAGGTTTTAACGTATAATTTATCGTTTCATAGTCGTTGATTACTTGTGAGAATTTCCCGAGATTATACAGTATGAGCTCAGTTGATTTTTTACCATCTTCGATAAGATTTATCTTTTCCAAAAAGTTGTGATAAATCTTTTGAAGATTAAAATCGGGATAATGTTTTATTTTTGATATATCCAGACACATTAAATCATTAAGAGCACTGGCAAGTTCTTTTTGGTTAAATGGATAGTTTACTGCAAGCCAATGATTGAAAAGTTCTTTTAAGTCACATATTCCATTTATATAATCAAAAATGCACTTAGCAGCCCTACATTCAGGCGTATTCATCAGCTCATTCATACCCTCGACAATAAATGGGATATCATGGTGATTAAGTGTTCTGGCAATATAGGCACTGATTTTTCTTTTGCGGAGCAATATAGCCATCTCCGAATACGGAACACCTATATTATGAAGCTTTTCTATATTAGCAGCGATAAATTCATACTCTGCCTGTGGATAATCAAATTCTTTATATACAATATCTCCTTTATCGTATACTGTCGAACAACCTGATTCCATAAATTTAGGTAGTCTTCTCGAGTTATTGGCGATAACGTTTTGGGCAACATCAACTATTCCTTCTGTGCTACGATAATTGGTACTAAGCACAATAAAATTTGAAATATTATATCGCTGCATAAAGGTCAGAATGTTAGTCGAATCACTGCCCCTAAACTGATAAATGGTTTGATCATCGTCTCCAACTACGCAAAGATTCGCCCCAAGCTTTTTTATAAGAGATATAAGCTTTTCTTGCACAGGGTTCGTATCTTGATACTCATCAACGGTTAGATATTTTACTTTTTGAGCAATTATATTGCTAAATTCTTTGTTGTTTTCAAGCTGAGTGACCATTTCACGAAGAATAAGAGAATAATCAAAATGTTTTTCTGAATACATCTTATCATGATATTTTTGGAATGCAGTTTGGACATCTTGACTCCATTTTGTCGAGTCAGACCAATTTTCATTAAGCAATCCCATAATCTTTATGAATAGATCAGTTTCAAGGTACTTCTGTAAGCCTAAATCGAACATACCAATTTCGGCATAGTATCGTTCTACAAATAATTTTGTATGTATGTCATCCAAAACAGTAAATGTTTGAAACTCAGGCAGATATTCCTGAAGCATATTCAAGCAAAAACCGTGTATTGTCCCAATATACATTTTAGCGAAGCCCTTTGTATCTCCGAGCTCGGCTTTTCCAATAGAATAAATACGTGTTTTTAATTCTTCCGCAGCCTTTCTAGTGAATGTAAAAGCTACAATATTTTCAGGCGTTATATTTTGATTGCACTTTAAAATATTGATTATTCTTCTTGTTACAACACCTGTTTTGCCGGCACCAGCACAGGCTATTATTTCCACATCACTATCAATTGCATTAATAGCATCTATTTGTTTTTGAGATAATTTAGCCATAATAATCTCCCCTATCGTCTGTTGTCCTCAATTCTTTTTTGCTTAATGATCAATAGCTGAAATCGCTTAGATAATCATTGGGTGCCCCATCATTTCTTCGTAATAGGCATAAGGATTTCTCTCATAATCATAGACCAGACGAATGCTCGGTTCTATGTTCTGCTCTTTTTCTCGCTGTTTTTGCCTTTACTGAGTAAGTTTCGAATACTTTTGAAGAATTTCTTTAGCTCTTTCCTGTGAGAAACCTTCCTCTAACAATGATTCAAAATCCATTATAAGTTCCTTTCGATATTTTCCCCTGATTTTGCAGACTTTCTAAAGAATTTCTGGCAATGCTTCCTTCTCATCGGAACAAAGAAAAGGAATTGCCTGATATTCCTTGCGTGTTAGTGCTCTGCACTGATGATTCGGTATAGTGCGGATGCCCTCTGCGTTTGTTTTGAAGTCGTCCAATGGCTGAAAAACTATGCGTTGATCTTCCCATCTTATCAGCCCATTTGTTCCGTCTGGCATTTTATACACTGTTTCCCATATATATGGCGTGCCAGCTTTTGTTTTCTCGGACCGCAGACTTAGTTTTGCAATCTCATCGGCTATCTTAACCTTGCCAATTGGACTGATCACCAAATTCTTAGATTCCTGAAAGAACCCCTCATTTTTTAAATAGTATACCATCAAATTGGCTACATACTGTGGGCATTGTCTGATGCCACGCTCCCAGTCCTGTAATGTTCTTGCTGGTATACCTAGTCGGCGGGAAAATTCTGCTTGAGTTAGTCCTGTACGCATACGCATTTCTTTAATGGTCATCTTAAACACCCCACATTATCAGTTTTTTAGTTTATCTATTATAATAATATCACGCATTGCGTGCTATGTCAACCAAATTTCAATACATTGGCAACATAATTACGAATCTTTGTGTTTTCTTACAAATTTAGGTTTTAAAATTTATGCAAAAAAAATAGAAGGACACATATAAATGGTCCTTCTATTTAAAAATGTTACACACTACTCCAAAACCCTACTTTATATTATATAAGGATTGTTTAAGTTTAACTACCCTAAGTTTTAACACTACTCCAAAACAAAGTGTGATATGGTATATATGTGAGATTCAGTTTTTTACTCTGTGGTTTTGCCCCTCTTCAAATGCTCAAATAGGCATCTAAAGTTGCTACCGATGCAAAAGACACGAAATTACACTACTCCAAAACACTAAGAGCCACTTAACAAGTGCTTTTAAGTTTTACTACCCTATGAATTTACACTACTCCAAAACCTCAAAAGAGGACTGAAGCTGCTACCAGTGCATGTATCACAAGGCTTTTCAAATGCATTTTATTATATCACTTCCCTTTTGTCCGAAAAACATATTGAGTGCCATGCTTGTGCAAATTTGTTCAACTACCCTGCGATCTTGCACCTCTTCAAATGCTCAAATAGGCATCTGAAGTTGCTACCGGCGCAAAAGTCTCGCAAATACACTACTCCAAAACTGTGAGATGGTTATTGAAGGATAACTTCAGTTTTACTACCCTATGAATTTACACTACTCCAAAACACTATCAAAGATTATTTAACTTTATTATTCGTTTTACTACCTTATGAATTTACACTACTCCAAAACGAATTGATAAATGCCATAGATCTTATGGTTGTTTTATTACCCTGTAAATTTACACTACTCCAAAACCTCAAAAGAAGACTGAAGCTGCTACCAGTGCATGTATCACAGGACATTCAATTGCATCTTATCATATCGCCTCCCTTTTGTCAAAAACATATTGACTACCATATTTATGCAAGATTATTCAACTACCCTGCGATTTTGCACCTCTTCAGGCCCTCAAAGAGACATCTGAAGTTGCTACCGGCGCAAAATACACGCAATTACACTACTCCAAAACCAAATCTTGTACTGGTGTTTGCTTTCCTTGGTTTTACTGCCCTATGAATTTACACTACTCCAAAACTTAACAAAGGCCGAAGCACGAGTTCCAGATGTTTTACCACCCTATGAATTTACACTACTCCAAAACAGGCCAACAACAGTGGACTTCCTGACGAGAGTTTTACTCCCCTATGAATTTACACTACTCCAAAACCTCAAAAGAGGGCTGAAGCTGCTACCAGTGCATGTATCACAGGACATTCAATTGCATCTTATCATATCGCCTCCCTTTTGTCAAAAATATATTGACTACCATATTTATGCAAGTTTGTTCAACTACCCTGCAATTTTGCACCTCTTCAGCCCCTCAAAGAGACATCTGAAGTTGCTGCCGGCACAAAATGCACGCAATTACACTACTCCAAAACTTGTTTTAATTTACTTCAACAAATGTTTCCTGTTTTACTACCCGATGAATTTACACTACTCCAAAACTGATTATGATTGTTATATCAGTAAATTAGGATTTTGCTACCTTATGAATTTACACTACTCCAAAACCTCAAAAGAGGATATTTGAAGTTGCTACCAGTGCATGTATCACAAGGCTTTTCAATTACATTTTATCATATCGCCAACCTTTTGTTAAAAACATATTGACTACCATATTTATGGAAGTTTGTTCAACTACCCTGCAATTTTGCACCTCTTCAGCCCCTCAAAGAGACATCTGAAGTTGCTACCGGCGCAAAATGCACGCAAATACACTGCTCCAAAACACCCGTGACTACGTTCAGCTCGTTCTCAGCGTTTTGCTACCATATGAATTTACACTACTCCAAAACCTCAAAAGAGGACTGAAGCTGCTACCAGTGCATATATCACAAGGCTTTTCAATTACATTTTATCATATCACTCCCTTTTTTGTCAAGAAAGAATCATATTAATTGTCACAACGTCCAAGAAAGAACTGAACACCTGTGTGAGATATTTCTAAAAGAATATTCAAAAGTTGCTTTTTGATAGTTTCTCTTAATCCTCTATCAAAATCATCCCAAAACACGATCGTGCCCGGGAGAAAGAAACCATTTCGGATAAGTTGATACAATTGAGCTATTTTCTTTTCTTCTTCAGAACACAAGCTCATTTCCAACTTATATTTTCCTCTTTTGAGGTAGAATATTCCACCTTCATACTCGAGAGTTCCGTTCAATAGCTCTGTTAGCCGCCTTAATAATTTTATTTCAAAGCTGCTCGGTGACAGGTTTCTGTGGGGGCCAAGTATATGCCGTGCGAGCTCATATGTTGCACTTGAGATATTAATATGATATTCTGGGTACAGTCCACATATATCTTTTGCATACTCTATCACGCTTCGAGAAGGAATATATAGAGATGTGAACTCCTCGTCACTTGAAGTTATATCAGGCTGTATGGTTTTGATTTTTCTGCTAAGAGCAAAACTACATACCCCTTTGCTGTGTTCAAGTTCAACCTCAGCGGAAACACTATCTTGAGCTATCAACTTTCCTATCGAGTGGGTAGTTATTGGGAATACGCTTATAAGCTTTTCATTTAGCAGTCGCCTTTTTTCCTTAACTGTTGTTTCTCGTGTAGACTCAATTATTGAGTACATAGTTTTTAGGATTGTAGTAGTGCCCGCTCCGTGCGGCAAAGAGATATTATTCATATCTGCTGAAAAGTGAAGTTCTAGATTCTCAAGTGGGGCATAGTTAGCGGCCTTGAATGATTTAATTTGCATATTTTTTCTCCTTGATTTTTTGTTTAATACAATTATACCATGTTTCTATATTTCTGTTTGCAATTTTGCTGACACAAATTTTGTAGGTTTGTCAATCATATTGGACACTATTATTAAGA
>ULTN01045650.1_pt1 | contig 56659 bp, 71 predicted proteins | sample 1957681 | NCBI WGS metagenome assembly ULTN01 (sample SAMEA4835736, study PRJEB28245) | human gut metagenome | biome: gut microbiome; material: fecal sample | place: Denmark | collected 2008
TTAAGATTATTGAGACTGTCATTAAGCACCTTTGGAAGATTCTTTAAATAATCCCCATAGTCCCTAATCATTAAAATTAATACTTTCTTATCATTTATAATTGACATTGCATGGTGCAAATCAAATTCATTTACCTCAGGAAATACAATTTCATCCTTTATGTCGTCTGTTTTGCCTATCTTACAGTCAGGCAGGTGTTTTTTAATGATGGTTAACAGTTCCGTATAACTTACGGGCTTACTGATGTAATCATCAAAACCTTCCCTGATGTATTGTTCCCTTGCGCCTTTAATGGCATTGGCTGTCATCGCTATTACAGGAACGTTCTTACATAAGGTCCTGTCATCATTTTTCATTCTATGAAGGGCTTCTATACCATCCATCTCCGGCATCATATGGTCAAGCAGAATCACATCAAAAGTGTGATTTTCGGTAATTTCAAGCATCTCTTTCCCACTGCGGCAGGTTGTGATATTCATTCCTGCCTTTTTAAGCAGCCCTCCCGTAACAGACAGGTTCATTTCATTATCGTCAACAACAAGGACATCTACATCTTTTGCAAGATAACCTGTATCTAAGGTACTGCATTTATAATAATTATTAAGTTTTTCTTTGTAATCCCCAATCGAAGTATCGTCTTCTACCTTAAGCGGTATGGATATATAAAATTCGGAACCCTCTCCGTATTTACTGTCAAAAGAAATCGTTCCACCCATAATGCCCAGATATTTTTTCGTTATGGACAGTCCAAGACCTGTTCCCTCCACACTGCTCATAGTATCGGCACGTTCAAATTTATTAAATATCTTGTCTTTAAATTCCTCTTTGATACCTATTCCTGTATCGGTAACCGTTACATTAAGAACATACTTATCTTCCACATAAGAACCTTTCATAATCAGTTCTATACTGCCTTTTTCTGTATATTTTACAGCATTGCCAAGTACATTTGTAAGTATCTGCCTGATTTTCACTTCATCAGCTTTAAAAGATGACGGCATTTCTTTATCTGCCTTCACAATAAATTCAAGCCCTTTATTCTCCGCTTTTCCTTTTATCATCATAATAACATCGTTAAGCATTGATATGGTACTGAATGTATTTTCAACAAGCTCTATTTTACCTGATTCGATTCTTGAAAAATCGAGAATATCATTAATAATTGACAAAAGAGTATCTCCTGCCGATCTAATATTTCCCGCATATTCCTTGATTGCTTTGTCCGGGTCACTCATAAGTATCATATCATTCATACCCATTATCGCATTGATAGGAGTTCTTATCTCATGGCTCATACTAGCAAGGAAGTTGGATTTTAACTGGTTGGCTTTAAGCGCATAGACTGCCTTCTCACGTATTCTGATATTGTTTTTTGTGAAATTAACAACAGCCATTATAAGCAGAAAATACAAGCCGATAATCATAAACATACCATCAGTATTTCTGTTATTTCCAAAGTTAATCATTATAATCTCAATAAGAGCACATATTGCAAATCCCAGGAAACCTTGGGCAATAACCTTATATTCTTTTATATATCCTTTTATCAAATCCATTATAAGGGTATATGCAACGCTTGCAATCTGTATTGCAAGAACAATATTCATTGGTAAACGAGAACTGTAAAAATCTACGACTCCCGTAAAGTGAAGTGTTGTGAATACTATAAAATTCAGAATTACAACAACTATGGACACCGTATAAAGACGGCAATACCTGTATTCCTGTTCCCGGTTAAGGTAATGGTCAAAAAATGCCGGTGCAAGCATTATAACAAGATATCCTAATATTCCATCTATATAATAAATCTTGAATATGTACTGATACAGCATATTATCAAATATGAGCCAGCTTGCAACAGCAAGAATCCCCACGCTCAGGGATAAAATACTTATATCTTTTTTTCCTTTTATATGTAAAATAAGGTTTACAACAATACTCACAAATGCAAATATAGCAAGAATTATAGATGCATTCATCTGGACGCCACAAAGTTTCTGATATTCCTCATATATGCCATAGGCATTACCCAGAAAAACTTTTGATAAGACAAGAACATTATCCCTGGGTACATTTCTGACAATTCTTATGGTCTTGCCTGAGGCCTGGCTTCCCAAATCTATATAAACAATTCTGTTTTTTTCCATTAACCCCGGTAAAGGATTATCATCATTTCTATACTTTCCCACAAGAACATCATCGAGATATATCTTTGTGCTTCTCCCCAGAGTCAACGACAATACGGAATCATAAGGAAGATTGTCCGGAAGAACATTTTCCACAACAATATCTTTATTTCCCTCTTCAGTTATACTGACAGGATAATCAAGTGGCTTTCTTGTACCATCTTCATACACACGTTCCCAGCCTGTCTTATATAATTCACACCAGCCCCCAAGCCCGTTACCATAATGTTTTTTTATGTAAAGCTGAAAGACCATGCCAAAAATATATACTCCTGCAAGCGTGCAAAAAACAATTCCTACAAGTATTTTATATATTTTTTTTCTTGTATCTCCGTTATTCATAATTACCTCTGAATCTTTTTAACATTATTACCCCTGCGGCTGTAGTTATAAACTCCGTCACAGGGAAGGTACACCAGAAATATTTAAGTCCAAGCTTTGAAAACAACCAGCCTAAGGGTACAAACAATACCACCGTCCTTAAAACCGTCAGCAGCGAACTTTTAACAGACTGTCCGATTGCCTGAAAATATACAGGAAACGTAAGTGACGTTACAAGGAGTATAAAAGACATACCTATAATGTGAAAGGCATTAACTCCAATCTCAATTACCTTTGCATCCCTTGAAAATACCCTTAACATCGGCCCCGGAATTATCTCAAAGCAAAGGGTTCCTATAATCATAAGAGTCCATCCAAAAATTACCGCATCTTTTAACGTCTTTTTGCATCTGTCATACATACCGGCACCGTAGTTGTAGCTTATGACGGGAACTATACAGTTCTGCATTGCCCCTAACGGAATAAAGAAAAACGACTGCCATTTATAGTACAATCCCAGTGTCGTTACTGCCTGGTCTGAAAATCCCTTTAGAATCATATTAAGCCCAAATATATAAAATGTATACGCCGACTGCATTAAAATATTAGGGAATCCAAGATAATAGATTTTTTTGACATACTTTTTATAAACTGAAAGTGGTGGAGATTTTCTGAATCCCTTAGTCATTACGATTACAGCTGCAGCTATCTGCCCCGTTACCGTGGCTACTGCCGCACCTGCTATTCCAAGTGCCGGAAAAAATCCTATTCCGAATATAAGGAGGTAATCCAATATAATATTAATTACCGCACCTGCTATCTGGGCTATCATAGGAAGCTTCATATTACCTTCTGACTGCAATACTTTTGTCCATGCACTTTCAAGAAAAAGCCCTATGCTTAATACGGAAACTATCCTCCCATAAGTAACCACTTCTTTAATTATCTCCGGTGATTTGGTTGACATTCCCGCATATTTCGGCATAAGAAAAAAGCTGACTGTAGCAAAAACAGCCCACATCACAAGTGCAAGCAATGTGGCTGTTCCTGCTGTTTCATCTTTTTCTTTTACTTTACCCATTCCGAGATAATGTGCCATTAAAGTGTTGATACCGACGCCCGTTCCCACGGCTACCGCTATCATTAAAAGCTGTATCGGATAGATTATCGATAATGCCGTAAGTCCGGCCTCCGAGTATCTTCCCACAAATATACTGTCCACCATGTTATATAACGCCTGTATAAGCTGTGCTGCCATTACAGGAGGCGCCAGTTTAAATAATATTTTCCATATTCCGTCTTTTCCGAAATCTATTCCGTTATTCATATAATACCTTCTTATGTATATCACCAAATGGTATTATAACACATGTCACATTATTTTTACCATCCCAAATCCATAAGCCAGTTATTAAGACAAGATATAATACTCTTTTACACTTTGCCGCAATCCCTGCGTCATGTTCAATGCTCCTGTAGGCTCATCGGCAAAAAGTATTCCCGGATTACTTAACGAACAATTCCATTATATCTACTGCAAGTTTTGTCTGTTTTTCGGTTCTGCCGATTGACATCTGGTATTGTATGCCGTGGGCGCAAAAATATACGGTCTGATATTCATCAGGGTCATGCGTATTTCTAACACCTTCCATAGGCTCATCCTTTCCTTCCCAGATAAAATATGCTTTTGAACCGTTACTGAGCGTGTATACAAATGACGCTTTTACATTATCACGACCATCACCAAGTTCATCTCCGTCTTTTACTTCATTAGCAAAGAACTGTGAATTTATTAATGCGCTCTGACCTGTGGATATCTGTCTGACGGTCATTGAACACCGCACAATATTATATTTATCAGAAAAGCCTACCATCATATCTCTAAATACAAAATCTTTATCTTCCGGCAACTTCATTCCTGTATAATCTTCTAAAAGATTACCATCCTCAAATGCAACCCAGTAAGATATATGATCTTTGTATTTAATTTGTTGGACATCCTCTTTTGATATGAATCTTTCAATATCAAAATACACCGGCTCCATAGGCTCCATCTCCACCGTCCTGTTTCCAATCACAAGGCTGTATGAGTTGTAAATATTTTCGCCATACGTAATTGCTGACGGAACTCCGATTGCCACAATAATAACTGCTGCCACTAGTCCTGCAAGGGCATAAATTTTTCTAAGGCTGATTTTCTTTTTAGGCGCTTTTTCTTCACATTTCTCAAGAATCATCCTGTCCAAGCCAATATTATGTTTTATTCTGTCCTGTTCTATTCTGTATTCTTTTTCAAAATCCATATCCACGTACCTCCTTTTCCGATAACATTCCTTTCAAACGTTCCCGTCCTCTTGACAACTGACTGGCTATTGTATTCTCTTTTTTCCCAAGCATAAGGGCAATCTCTTTGATACTGTAGCCTTCATAATAAAAAAGATGAATTACTGTCCTATATTTTTCCGGCATATCCTGCACCAGCTCTGTAAGATACCCATTTTCCTGTCTGTTACCGGCATCGGGTTCTTTTTCTTCATAACTGACTTTCCTGTGCCATGATGATTTCCAGTAATCTTTGCAGCAATTAACGGTTGTCCTCATAAGCCACGCTTTAAGGTGTTCCTCAGGTTCTATTCTATTGTCTTGTTTTATAAGCTTCAGGAAAACATTCTGGTAAATATCATCTGCTTTGTCTTTATTTTTCATTTTGAGATATGCCAGCCTGTAAACGCTGTCGCCGTATTTTTTAATAATGTTTTCTAATTCATCGCGACTATACAAACCATTTTTCTCCTTCCTCTGTTCTTTCATTCATAAAACCGGTTTCACTATATATACGATTCAACCCGGTAAAAAATTGCATTGCCTATAATTTTTTTACAATAATATTTTCACTTAGTCAAACCAATAAAAAATACCACTTAATGAACCTTCTATTCATTAAGTGATATTAAAACTTTTACATTATTCTTATTCCCACTCATCTATTTTGGTTCCTGAATCACCGATTAGAAAGTGCATCTCTCCGGTATCCATATCCATTCCTATATTGTCTGACATTTTCATCATCATATCTCCGTCGGAATCCATGTACATATTATCAGAGATTTTATGGCAAAAATCTCCATCGTTCATATCAAAAAATAAACCCATAATTTATCTTTCCTTTCCTAATTCAATAATTTTATTTGCCAAATCATTAAGCTTTTCAACTAATTCTTTTATCGGTTCTTTTTCAGGAGTTTTTTCAATACTGATTATATTGGAAACCATTCCTTCAATTACACCTCTTTTTATACCATAATAATACGAAACTATTTTTTCATCAGAATTATATTTAAATCCACACAATACATTTTTAATTGCTATATCTCTGTTAATTTTCTTAAGTTCCGGTGTTATCCAATCTCCATATTCTTCATCAGCTTTTGTAATAAGCATCTGCATATATGTATTCAAATTCTCCGACAGGCAGTTAAAAACATATTCATTGTGTATAATGCTTTTTTCTAACACTCTTTCAACATTTTTGTTGCCGTTTTCAATCATAATCTCAATTACTTCAGATAAATAAGGGTAAATAAATCTATTCGTATGATTAAGTCTGTCTTTTACATCATATTCATCTGAATAATATTCAATAATATCGTCCTCCGATTCCGCAATTTTACAAATTAAGTCTTCATTACGTTGTCTAATCAAATCATCGCCAAATGTCCCACATATATTAATATTATACATTGCCGGGTTCATCCTCGCTCTTAACTTTTCTAACATTTCAAAATCTTTTTTTTCAGTTGCTAAAGCAAGAACTCTTGTCCTTAGAACTTCCTCATAAAAAAGATTATCCGGTTCATAATACGTATTTGGAATAGGCCATATATCTGTTTTTCCGATGTCACGTCGTTTGATATCGGTTTTTAATCCAAACGAAATTCCATTTCCCATTGCACTGTTATCGTCAAATTCCAAATGTCCATTTTCCATGAGAAATTTTATAAAATCATAATTTTTAAACTCCAGTGCATAATCCACAACAGATTTACCATACTCATCATAATTCAGGAACAGATTATCTTCCCGCTTCATATACGCTTCCCATTCTTTACAATTTTGTGAAAATGCCACTTCATAATTTGTAATATGATTCTTTATCGGTCTATAACAATCTCCACAGCTAAGGATCTGTTCACAGGACACTTGCAACAATTCACAAAAAAACGGTAAATCATCTACCTGAACTGTTGCCCTGTCACCCTTAATTATCTGATTCACTTTGTTGGTTGTTCTTCTTATTTGTTCTGAATCCGCTTCATCAAATCCCATTTTTTTAATGTACTCGATACAAAACTGTCTCTGACTGGGATATTTACTATAGATTAGTTTCTTAATGTATGCACCTATCTGCTTACTATCCTTTACTTCAAACATCCTAAACCCTTCTCTCCTTGTTTTGATGTCCTAATTATATAACTTGGGATAATTTTTGGATAGTATCCAATTATCATACAGTTTTTGGGGTATTATTGGGGGATGGTTGGTTTTGTATGATTTTATCATAACCTGCTATAGGTTTTTTACAAATTTTCGCGTTATTTATTGCAGCCTTGACAACTTTAATTATCTTTCCGTTCTGATTGTTTGTAATAATATTTATCCTACCACAATTTTTATAAAAAAGCACCCCAGACCAAAGCCTGGGGTGTGAATACACATCTGTGTGAAATTATCTCTTTGATAACTAGAATTAACGTTTTGATATCCTGAAAAGCCCATAAATAGGGGATTTGTGTATGACAGTGTTGCATATGTGTTGTATGCGGTTGGCTGCCCACACATTCCCAGGACTACTCATTACTTTAGCAAAGAAAGGACTAATACTATGAAAATACATTTTGCTTACTATAACCAATACAAGAACGGAATTGATATTGCTTTTGACGACAATGTGTTTCCGTTTATCTCATGTGCTGAAGCAGAAAAGAATCTCCATACTACACCTAATTCTCAAAGGCTTATTGATAATCTTGCGATTGATGAACCGCTCAAATATGCTGCATTGGCTCTTGATTGTGAGTTGCAGAATTGGGCTGATGCTATGGATGAGGATTGGAGTCCGTAAATAAAATTATTGTATTCATCCATATAAACAATGCTCAATACTTTATATCATTGGTATTATAGCCTTTTATTCTTTTAACCTTTAACTTAACCATTATCCTGCTCTATAAGTATCTTCATATTTCTTTCTGCAACCCTATGATATTTTATCCAATCCCATATAGCTATACATTTTCTCATAGCAGAATCAGATTGATTATGTATAGCCTTATCTAAACTTAATAATGTTGAGTTATCTTTTAATGCCTTATCAATGAAACTATATAACTCATCCGGATCAATTTCATTTGGATTCATTAATGGTATTTTTGATAATGTCTTACTTAAATTATTATACTCATAATATTTAAGCATAGACAACTCCATTTTAAAATAACCTTTTTTCACCTGTTCTTTTTGATTATCTGACAAAAAATCCATTAATGAATCTTTCATGCACCATTTTGCTCTCTCACTTATATGTTTTATATTATCGCAATTGTTAACTAACTTACATACTGGTAGCACTGACTTTCCATTATATAATTCCGGTATTGTCTGTTCTAATAGCATGTTATCATCATATTGAAGATCTGATTGTCCTAATACATATCTATATAATTGATTTAAACTTAATCCTTTATATCCGACTTGTCCAAATTTACTATATACTCCAACTCCCACCACAAAATCAATATCATCATTAGTATCTTCTAATCCAGTCGCTATATATAACTTATCAGTTGGTTTATTTGTTTTTACCAGTTCATAAAGTTGTTCTTTTATTCTTCGCAATTTCTTTACTTCATATTTAACATTATTTGATAAAATTGCATCATACAAATCTCCATAATTCGATAAATAAATGCCATTCATTGTGATACTTTTGCCATTTTCAAAGGTAAATGTTTTTTCAGATATTGTATCTTCTTCATCAGTATCATTCCATTCAATAAATATTAATCTGTCTTTCAGTTTTTCCAACTGTTCTTCTTCAAGGCACTCCGCTATTGATGATAATATTCTTCTCACATTTGCATCATTAAGACTATATCCTATAAAAATGATAGGATTTTCTAAAAATATAGTCAATAACTTGGCACTTAAATACGCACTTTTTTCGATAAAATTATGATAATCTTGTTTGTTAATAATAATTGAAGATGGTTTCATACAGCATCCATGTATTTTATATATTTCTGCCATTTCCAATAACTGTGAAAATAATAGTTCGTTTTGTCCCACATATGTCTGAAAATCACTTCCAAAACAATTTTCAAAAAAGAGATCATAATTTGTTGTAATTATACTACTTATATGTTTATTTCCAATTTTCTTTAATTTTTCTATCTCTGCACTATATCTGTTTGATAGCTTACTACTATTCTTTTTAAAGTAATCCGCCATTGCTATTTTTAATGCAGATGTTCCTAATTTTATTTCGTTATCATACTCTTCTCGCTGTTCTTCAAATTTTTGACTATGAAACCACACCTGATTGAAATCTTTTTCTATTTTTGTAGCAACCACAGGAAGTAACATATCTTCATTACCATTTATCTCCAATTTTGCCTCTGATACATAATAGCCGTATGGTTTATCTAGGTAATCTGCAAATATTTTCAATAACTCATCCCATTTGGGAAGCCCTAAATATCTTCTTGAAAGGCCAGAACCAACAAATAATGTTGGAAGTGCATTTGACTTTGATAATATATCAACTATTTGCTGTGTAATTTTTCCCATATTGCATAACTCCTTTTTCATTTTATACAATGTCTTGTGTGCTGAAGTGATAAAAGAGAATCCTTTATTTTATCATATAAATCTTGTGCCCCAATTGATTGAAGTACTTTATTGTCGAACTCTCTACGTGCCGGATCTTTTAATTCATCTTCAATATCCATAACTTCTCTGTTCTTAATAATATCAAATAGTCTAATAATCTCTTCAGCATCCGGTTGAGATATTTGATCAATATCTATCATATACATATTTTTCAGTCTAGCACTACTTGCATCAAGCACTCCCAACCCTCTTCCGAATCCTATCGCTTCCATTGCAAACATTCCATATATAGAATTTAAAACAGCATGTACCAAATCAGAATCAAACCTTTCGGATTTTAATAACATTCTAGTAAACCGCTGATCCACAAAAGTTCTTTCCTTAAATTTTGCCACAAACAGCCTTTTGTCAGGATTCAATGCCGTAACAAAATCAGCTCTTGACGCATCATCCATTTCATACCAATAACACCCAGGTTTTTTTAATGCAACTGGAAGGGGTTTTCCAACACCATTATTTATGTGTTCAAACTTTTCTATCCAAGTAAGTGCCCCTTCATGCCCCAACTCTTCCAATTCTCTTTTACTTCTATGGCAACAAAATGCTTCTATGTCTGTTTCTGCATCGTATGATTTTAATCTAGCTGGATTTTTTAGAACCGGACGTATATATTCTTCTTCAATTTCATTTATATCAGAAGGGTAAAATAAATCATTCCAGCCTCTACGCTCTCCACGCTTAACATCTAAGAATTTTGAAACAGGTACTAATTTATTCACCAACTTTTTCATCCATAACACATCATGAAAAAGAGTATTAATTGTAAGTCCATAATTTGTTATATTATTAATCTCCTCATAACTGTACTGTTTAAATGTTGCCAACTTAGGATCCAACATTTCGTTAAGAATAATGCTATTTACTAACACTTCAACTTCGTCATCCCCTATACTGTGTATATCTTTTCTTACTAACCAAAATGATATTTTATGTTGTATGTCAGGTTGTGAAATAATTTTCTTCCGCATTATCAATAATGTACCAACAACATCAGCATTTTTAAACCATCTCTTATTGTCACTTGCAACTACCGCTTCTATATCATAATAATATTGCAGTGCATCAAAAAATTTTCTTCCAATGTCTGTCCCTAACCATGAATTTGATAAGATAATTCCAAGTTTTCCATTAGTATCTAATAATTCATACAACTTAAATGGTATAAAATTATATAAATCTGTTTTACCTAACGTAAATTCTATACCTGTATTATCTTGTATATTCTTTCTTATTTGGGTAATAAACTCCTGTTCATCTTTTGCGATTTTATTATATTTAACAAATGGAAGATTAGAAATAATTGCTCCAAACTTCGGAATAATCCTTTTTATTTCACTTCCGTCTATTGGACTTTTAATCTCAATTTCATCTCCAACATTAACAGAAAAAACATCTCTTTGAAACATATTTAATGGTATATTTATTGCCTGAATATCTGTTATTGATATATTAGCAATCTGAAGTGGATATGCGTATTTATCCGAAATCCAAGTACTACCGAAAGCCTTTTCCGTCATTGCAAATCTTTTAGCTTTATTTTTAATTATAGCTTTTGCGATTGTACCAGTTCCAGCACATAAATCTGCACAATCTTTATTCCAATCATCTACTGTGATTCTAGACAAGAAATCAGCCAATATTGTAGGTGTTGCATATTGTCCTCTTATCTCTCTTTTGGAAACATTAACTGTTTTCTCTAGTAATTCCTGTAATACTGATTGATCTATTTTATCTATATTGTTATCAACTAAAAATTGATTAAAATCCACAATATCAATCCAGGTATCCTCTGGTACTAACTCATTAAAATCAACTTTTTTGAATATATTATAAAAGTCTCCTTCATCAATTATCTGTTGAATAATTAGATTTCCATTCTCTGGTGATGTTGTAAAATCAATTTGATTAATTTTATATGCGCAATTATGATATTTCTTTATTGCATTAGCAAACATAATTCTGTTAGTCCAATTTAACAATATTGTTTTTGCATATGCAGAATACATATTGTTTTCATCTTTATCATACTCTTCATGAAAAACATTCCACCATACTTTAATCCTACTTTCCATTCTTGTATTGTGACTTGCTTCTATTGTGATATTTTCTGCAACTATCTCCTTATTTCTCTGTATCAATTCCGCCATTATTGACTCTGAAACAGTTCCAGTTATTGATGATATAGTAATTTTTCCAGTAACTAAAAAATCATTTACGGTTAATACAATATCTTTAATAATTGGCAACCATTCGTCCTTATATGTACTAACATCTTCTCTTGATTTAATATGACTTGTCCCAGCCCATACTTTAGCTTCCTCAAAAATGCCTTGCTGATTCTGTAAATATAATTTACCATATGTAAAATTCCATATAACAAAACTATTTAATCCTAATGCCTTTGCCTTTCTTGTCGCATCTGCAATCAACGCCTCATCTGTAATTAATACATCGGGCATTTTGAGTTCCCAGCCTTGTAATATTTTAGTCTGTGCCTCATCTTCATATAATAAAACATCTGGAAACATACTCTTCTTATTTACAGAGAGTGTGCTTTCTCCACCTGCACTCTTAATCTTTAATCCCAATCCATTCAGCATTACTTTTATCTCTGAAATAATTACAATTGCCCAACTTCTTTCATTTCTTCTGATAATTGTCCCCATACATTTCACCTTCATCTTTCTTTAAATTCTGCTATAAGATTTTCCTCTTTTATATATTTACGAGTTTTTTTATCTAATCCTTCCCATGCTAAGAATAATCTTCTTTTTGCTACATCAATATAATCTATTTCTTCTTTTTTAAACAATGCAACATCTTCATTCTTTTCAATTCCAATAAAATTTCGCCCTTCCATCAATGCTGCCACTAAAAATGATCCGCTACCAAAAGTATTATCAAGTACTATATCCCCTGGATTTGTATATGTCCTTACCATATATCTGCCCAGTTCTATAGGCTTTTGTGTAGGATGAAGAACTGCACCTTCTGATTCTGCTGTTTTAATATAAATAACATCTGTAGGATAACGGTCTCCATCACTTGCTACATGCACTGGTTCAAAGTCTCCATAATTACCACTAAGCTGATTTTTTCTTATTCCTTTATCATATGGTTCTCCCTTTGTCATTTGAGGATGATATGTTGGCTGTTTTTTATAAAAAACGCAAACATCTTCATGTTTTCTTAATGGTTGCTTTTTAGCATTCAAAAAATTAGTTGGCTTTGATTTTTCCCATACCCACTTATACTTATAAATATTAGGCTGGCTCAAAATCAACTTTGCAGTAAAAACTCCATTAGATGTTAAAACAATTGCCCCATTGGGTTTTATTATTCGATTATATTGTTTCCATAACTCATCTAAAGGAATATAACTATCCCATTTATTTTGTGTCATACCATATGGTAAATCACACAAAATCATATCCACACTTCCATCTGGTATCTTTTTCATATACTCTAAGCAATCACCTTCAAACAATTTGTTGATCATATTACTCATATCTATATTATTCTTTTCACTATTCATGTCTTATCTCCTCGAACATATTTTCTATTCATAATATATCATTTTATTTTGCCGAACACAAGTTCTTATGCCTTTTTTTATAAAAAAATCCAAAATAAATTTTAACATATATCTTCCGTTTTTTCCACTTATAAAGAAAACACCTTTATTGCACTTTAGGAGTATCACAAAGGCTATTAAAACTTCTTTGGTCGCAATAGCCTTTGATAATTTTTATCTCCCCTCATACACCTTCCACAATCTCCTCTATTCCGCTCCTATTCTCAATATTTCCTGCAAATCTCTTGCCATTGCCTCAACATTAGCGTCCATCTGTTCAACAGTACCAGTACGATTACCTGCTGTAATCTCCCATTGAGCACTCTCTTTAGAGTAATATTCCTTAGTATCCACATTCATATATCCATACAACGAATATGAATAACCATTACTTTTCTCTAGAAACACCGGTGCCACTTCTCCTTTAGAAGTTTTCCATCTCATCAACCTTGGGAACCAGCACAAGCCTTCTTTTATCAGTTCTTTAAATATCTCAAGCTGATTGCCAAGCTCATTCAATATTCCACGGAATGAGTTTCCTGCTTCTATTGTCTTATCCGCTTCTACCTGATTAGCATATTCTTCTATCGTAGGTGCAAATAATCTGAACGACGATACAAAATTCTTGATTCTATCAAGCAATTTTGCAGCATCTTCTGCTTTTTCAATAGCACTTGCCAGCTCTTCATTTACCGATTGAAGTTCTGATCTCTTTTCGACAAGTTCCATTGATATCTGTTTTGATTCTCCACTATCTATTTCTGATAGCGACTTACTAATCCTCCGCATACTTTCCAGATATGAAATATCAGACTCCAGTTTTTCTTTTTTATCCGTATATTCTTTTTCAATGGCTTTGTTTGTCTTAACTGCCCTATCCTATTCTTCCACCTGCTTTTGTAATTGTGTCAAATGCTTTATCCCCTGAGCTACCTTATACTCTGCAACAGATAAATCGTGATTTCTACCTTTCGACGTTTCTTTTATCTGTTCTCCAAACCAGTCCTCGACTTCTTTATTCGCCACCTCTCAAAGTTCATCCTGCAGCACTCCCGATAACACATCTTTAGTGAATACCTTCCTTTTTGATACCTGCTTGCTAATACCCTTCTTATATCCATCTGCCACAGGGGCTCCGACAATGTGCATATGCGGACTGTCCTCATCAAGATGAACCACAGCATTTGCAACTACAAACTGTGGTAACCGCTTTCTAAGCTCATCAAGTATTATCTGATATGACAATTTCATATATGACTTCATACCATCAAATTGCTTCCAGAACTCCCTGTCACCTATCTAAATGATTATTTCAACTGCTATATCCTGTTCCTTACCAGCCACATGTTCAAAATAATCTTTGATTTTCCGGTCTTGTCGTGTCTGCTTTTTATTAGTATCTCTTACCTTCTCTTTATCAGAAAGCCTTAATATCTGACGATATACTTTTGCTTTCTCTCTAAATATACTTTGATATATCTTATCAGTATAAATTCCATATTTGGCATTTCCCATATCTACATAATCTCTTAATGCATCAGTAAATTCTCGTCTATAATTTTCTTCCTGCAAAAAAGCCCCTAAAAATTGACTATCCCTTTGATTGATATATTTAGTTCCACCACCAGCTTTTTGATTTATAAAATCAATTACAATATCTAACATAATCTGACGTAAACTTTTTGCAGGTTGACCTTCTACCAACAACATTGCTAAATCCAAAAAAGAACGAAAATCAAAGATTGCCAATTGTGGTGTACGCTTGCTGATGTTCCCGACATTAATGTCGGGAACGTCCATTTTTTCAATTTCATCAATAAAATTTTCAATCGTTTACCCTTAATAATCTAATATCCATTAGAGGAAAGTTCATCTATATTCTCACTAACATATCTTTCAATTGTCCTAACATCTACTTCAAAATATGTTGCTACCATCATCTTTGTAAAATAGACTTTATTTTCAAATATAACCCCCTGAATTCCAGTCTGTTTTTGAATTTCATCTAAAGCTTTTTCATTATTAAGAATATTTTGCCTATCTAGTTTTGAAGTTGTCAAATTTTTGCTCATTCTAATCGCCTTCCTGATAATCTGATGACAATAATATTTTATATGTAAAATCTTCTTTATTTATTGTACCACAGTTCTTACAAAAAAACACCCCAGAACAAAAAGTCCTGAGGTGTAATATACTTTTCTGAAACGTCGTAAGACGCACTGAATTGTTGAAATCCTATCTCTTTGAGAACTGTGGTGCTCTACGAGCTGCTTTGAGACCGTATTTCTTACGTTCTTTCATTCTTGGATCTCTTGTGAGGAATCCTGCTGCCTTAAGTGTTGGTCTGAAATCAGCATCAACTTTAAGGAGTGCTCTTGAAATGCCGTGCCTGATTGCTCCGGCCTGTCCTGTTGTTCCACCACCGTGAACGTTAACTGTAACGTCATATTTATCTGTAGTATCTGTAGCTACAAGTGGCTGTCTAACGATAACCTTTAATGTCTCAAGACCAAAGTACTCATCTATATCTCTCTTATTGATAGTAATCTTACCTGTTCCGGCTGTTACATATACTCTTGCAATACTGCTTTTTCTTCTTCCTGTTCCATAGAACTTTGCGCTAACTGCTTTCTTTGCTGCCATTGTGTTTTCCTCCTTCTAAATTAAAATGTTAATACTTCCGGCTTCTGAGCTTCATGCTTGTGGTCCGGACCAGCGTAAACGTGGAGTTTAGTATACATTTCTCTTCCTAAAGGTCCCTTTGGAAGCATACCCTTAACTGCAGATTCAATAACTCTTTCAGGATGCTTGTTAAGCATTTCTCTGAGAGTTGTCTCCTTAAGGCTTCCTACATACTCTGAATGTCTGTAGTAAACTTTCTGATCAAGCTTCTTACCTGTTACTTTAACTTTTTCTGCGTTGACTACGATTACGTAATCACCTGTGTCCATGCTTGGTGTATATGTTGGCTTATTCTTTCCTCTTAAAACCTTAGCCACCTCTGAAGCAAGACGTCCTAATGTATATCCTGTTGCATCAACTACATACCATTTTCTATCAATTGATGATGCACTAGCCATGAATGTTTTCATTGGTTTACCTCCTTGAGATTATCAAAATCAAATTATTTGTTAGCATCAGCACCTCAGATGTGTCCGTCACCCTTGGCACTATATATTAAAAATGTTTCTCCGGGGCTTGGTGAAACACTTTATTCCTAATGTCGCCACAGTTAAATATTATATAATAGTGGTTAATTTGTGTCAACCGTTTTTTCATAATTTATTTCAACAAGTGCAAGCCCCCGCGCAGGAGCTGTAGGTCCCGCAAGTTCACGGTTTTTCCCGTCAATAATTTTGGGGATTTCTGCAGGTTCAAGCTGTCCCTGCCCTACTTTAATCAGTGTACCCGCAATTATTCTTACCATATTATATAAAAAACCGTTTCCTGTGACTCTTATTGTAATAAGCCTGTTATTTTTTTCAACAGAAATACTATATATTTCCCTGATTTTACTTTGAACCTGGCTGCCTACCGAGCAGAACGAGGTAAAATCATGTAATCCGATAAAATAACGGCATGCTTCATTCATTTTTCCGATATCAAGATTTCCGTAGAAAAAATGACTGTAATATCGAACTAAAGGATTTTCAAATTTATCATTCCATATTTTATATTCATAAGTTTTGCGGCATTCTACATGACGTGGGTGAAAATTTTCACTTACCTGCCTGCTCTCCACAACGCGGATATCCTCCGGAAGTCTGCTGTTAAGTGCATAGGAAATCTTTTCGGCGGGTATCCTCGTATCCACATCAAACACAGCTACATTTCCGTATGAATGTACTCCTGCGTCCGTCCTACTTGCTCCGATGATATCTATATCCTGGGCAAAAAGATTTTTACAGGCCTTACACAATACTTCTTCAACTGTAACTGCATTGGGCTGTTTCTGCCAGCCTGAATAGCCGGTGCCGTCATACGCAACACGAAGCATAACTCTCATGTTAATTCTCCTTTACCTTAGGAAATAATTCCAAAGTATTTTTGCGGTAATAATAATTCCAAGATAGACTAAAAGAATGGCATACGCCACAAAATCTTTTCCGGTATATTTAAGAGGTTTCATTTTAGTTCTGCCCTTGCCGCCCCTGTAGCAACGTGCCTCCATGGCAGTTGCAAGATCGTAAGCTCTTCTTATTGCCGATACAAAAAGAGGAATGAGTAAGGGCACTAAAGCCTTTGTTTTCTTAAAGATTCCTCCATTATCAAAGTCAGCACCTCTCGCCTGCTGCGCTTTCATTATTTTATCCGCTTCTTCCACGAGAATCGGGATAAATCTAAGGGCGATTGACATCATCATGGCAATTTCGTGAACCGGGAATTTGATTACGTTAAGAAATCTCATTGACTTTTCAAGACCGTCCGTCAGCATATTCGGAGTTGTTGTAAGTGTCATTATTGTTGAACCCATAATGAGGAACACAAGTCTTATTCCCATATATGCAGCCTGTATCAGTCCTTCGTAGGTTATTTTGAGTTTCCAGACTTTTACCAGTACCCGGCCATCCGTTCCAAATATATTGAAAAGAAGGCTGAATGCCATCAATACCATAACCGGCTTTAGTCCTCGCATAATATATTTTACAGGCACTTTTGATATATATATACAGGTAAAAAGAAAAGTTGCGGCAATACAATATACAGCAGGATTTTTTGCCAGAAATAAAGACACAATAAAAACAAGGGTTCCAAAAAGCTTTACTCTCGGATCCAGCTTGTGTATAGGTGATTCTGTTGGATAATACTGTCCTAATGTAATATCTTTTAACATCAGAATATTCCTTTCTCTTGAAGTCTTTCTGTGATTTCTGCTATGCCCTCTTCTATTGTAAGTGCATCGGTTTTAACGTCAAAACCTCTTTTTTTCAAATCATTCATAATATATGTTATCTCAGGTGCCGCAAGTCCGATTTTTTCAAGTTCTTTATAATGTGAAAAAACATTTTGCGGTGTATCATCAAAGGTAAGCCTGCCGTCGTTCATGACAACAATTCTGTCCACATATTTTGCCACGTCCTCCATACTGTGGGACACAAGCACTATGGTATTCTGTGTTTTTTCGTGTACTTCTTTTATCATTCCGAGAATCTCGTCCCTTCCCACAGGGTCAAGTCCCGCCGTTGGTTCATCAAGCACAATATATTCCGGCTTCATAGCCATTACGCCGGCTATTGCAACACGCCTTTTTTGTCCTCCCGACAATTCAAAGGGCGACTGGTAAAAAAGTTCACTGTCGAATCCTACCATTGTCAGTGCTTCAAATGCCCTCAGTTCACATTCTTTTTGTGATAAACCCATATTTTTAGGTCCGAAACACACGTCTTTGAATACTGTTGTTTCAAAAAGCTGGTGTTCAGGGTATTGAAATACGAGTCCGACTTTCTGGCGTAATTCCTTTTTATTGAAATTCTTTTCCTTGGTATCAAGACCTTCAAAATACATATTTCCTGTTGTCGGTACTAATAATCCATTCAATATCTGCGTCATTGTGGACTTTCCCGAACCGGTATGACCTATAAGCCCTATAAATTCATTTTTCCTGATTACAAGGTTGATATCTTTAAGAGCCTGTTTAATATAGCCTTCGTTCTGTCCGTATACATAACTGACATTATCTAATATAATTGACATACAGCCTCCACTAATTCATCTCTTGTTAAAATATCTTTTGGAATATTATATCCTGCTTTCCTAAGCTCGTATGCCATTGCCGTAGCTACCGGGACATCAAGCCTCAGTTTCCTTATTTCCTCCACATGGGAGAATACCTGCCTTGGAGTTCCCTCCATTGCAATTTTACCTTTATCCATGACAAATATTTTATCTGCTAAAACTGCTTCATCCATATAATGTGTTATAAGGATTACAGTGATTTTTTCAACTTTATTTAATTCAATTATGGCACTCATTACTTCTTTACGTCCCAAAGGGTCAAGCATTGCCGTTGCTTCGTCAAGGACAATACATTTTGGCTTCATTGCAAGAACTCCGGCTATTGCAACCCGCTGTTTCTGTCCTCCGGAAAGTTTATTAGGCGAATACCCTCTGTACATTGTCATATTTACCGATTCTAATGCTTTATTAACTCTTTCCCAGATTTCGTCCGTCGGTACACCGAGATTTTCCGGTCCGAATGCTACATCTTCTTCTACAATTGTAGCTACAATCTGGTTGTCCGGATTTTGAAATACCATGCCTGCAGTCTGTCGCACAGACCACACATTATCTTCCTCCGAAGTACTCATTCCGTCTACGGTCATTTCACCTTCTGTAGGTTTAAGAATTGCATTAATGTGCTTTGCCAGTGTTGATTTACCGGAACCATTATGTCCTAATATGGCAATAAATTGTCCCTGCTCCACATCAAGGCTGACATGATCAACCGCCTCTGTTACATTTTCCACATTGCCTTCTTCATCCCTTCTGATATAGTCAAATACCAAATCATCAGCTTTAATAATTCCCATTTTTCAACACCTCTTTTCTCTTTCTAAAAGAAAAGAGCAAATGATGCCAAGCACCATCTGCTCTGATATGCATATATCTTCAAAAATTAAACTAACTCAAGAAGAACTTCCATAGCTGCATCACCTTTACGCTGACCAATCTTAACGATTCTTGTGTAACCACCGTTACGTCCAGCATACTTAGGTGCAATTTCGTCAAATAACTTATTTGCGACATCAACTGTCTTTGTATTTCTCTTCTTACCAGAGTTGTCTGTTGGAACATCTGTTACATTGTAGAGAACTTTCATCATTTCTCTTCTTGCATGTACTCTTGAAGGTAAGTCTTTCTTGATAGTCTTTTCAACACTGTCATATACAGTCTTTTTCTTACCATCAACTACTTCTTTAACTCTCTTACCATCTTTATCTTTACGTGCTACCTTAACAGTAACTGTAACATTCTCAAAGTTATCTTTTTCTTTAACTGCTAATGCAATTAAACCATCAGCAACTTTGCGGATTTCCTTAGCCTTAGCTTCAGTAGTAACAATTTTTCCATTGAAAAGTAAAGCTGTTACCTGGTTTCTGATTAAAGCTTTTCTCTGAGCAGATGTTCTGCCAAGCTTTCTATAACCTGCCATTTGTTGCTTTCCTCCTTGTTATTCTTCACTTGGACTAAGTTCTAATCCAAGTTCTTTTAATTTGGCAAGTACCTCTTCTAATGACTTGCGTCCGAGGTTTCTTACCTTCATCATATCTTCTGCTGTTTTGCTACATAACTCTTCTACAGTATTGATTCCGGCTCTCTTTAAACAGTTGTAAGAACGAACTGAAAGTTCAAGCTCGTCAATGTTAATTGCTCCGGTCTTAACCTTTTCATCTTCCGGCTTCTCAATGAATGTGCCGACAACATCTTTTGTATTATCTGAAAGATCAACGAAAAGATTTAAGTGCTCACAGAGTACCTTTGCTGCAAGGCTGACTGCATCGTCAGGTGCTAATGTACCATTTGTGTATACTTCTAATGTAAGTTTATCAAAATCTGTAACCTGACCTACACGTGTGTTCTGAACTGTCATATTAACACGTTCAACAGGTGTGTAGATAGAGTCTATTGACAATACACCAATTGGAGTATCTTCGTGCTTATTCTTTTCCGCACTTACATATCCTCTGCCGTTAGTAATTGTAAGTTCCATAAATAACTTGCAATCATTTCCACCATTTAATGTAGCTATTGGCAAATCCGGATTCATTATCTCGATATCTGAATCAGTATGAATATCGCCGGCTGTTACAACGCCTTCACGTCCATCACATTCAATGTACGCAATCTTTGGCTCATTTGAATCACTGCTGTTCTTGATAGCAAGATTCTTAATATTCATAATAATATCACTAACATCTTCTTTAACTCCCGGAATAGGACTAAACTCGTGTAAAACGCCATCGATCTTAACCTGACTAACTGCTGAGCCTGGGAGCGATGAAAGCATAATTCTTCTAAGAGAATTGCCAAGTGTTGTACCATATCCTCTTTCAAGAGGTTCTACTACAAATCTTCCATATCTTTTATCTTCAGATATTTCTTCGATTTTAATTGTTGGTTTTTCAAATTCGAACACTAAAAAGTCCCTCCTTTTATGGGTTGTGTCGTATCGAGTCTGTCATATTCTAATGAACCTTATCCATGGCATCATCCGCCATGATTACATCCTATTATTTTGAATATAACTCGACGATAAGCATCTCGTTAACCGGAACATCTATCATATCTCTTGAAGGAGCTGCCTTAACAACGCCCTTGAGATTATCCTGATCTGCATCAAGCCATTCCGGAACAAGTCTTCCGCCTGTTACTTCAAGGATATCTTTATATCTCTGAGAAGACTTAGCCTTCTCCTTAATTTCTATTGAATCACCAACATTTACAAGGTATGAAGGAATGTTTACACATTTTCCATTAACTAATACATGCTTATGATCTACTATCTGTCTAGCTTCTTTTCTTGTTCTGGCTAAACCTAATCTGAAAATAACATTGTCAAGTCTGAGTTCAAGTAATGTCATGAGGTTATCACCTGTCATACCATTCATCTTCTCAGCTCTCTTGAAATAATTTCTGAAAGGTTTCTCAAGAACTCCATATATGAATTTTGCTTTCTGTTTTTCGCGAAGCTGAAGTCCGTATTCACTTACCTTCTTGTTGGCTCTGCCTGATTTTCTGTTTGATTTCTTATCTATTCCTAAATAAACTGGATCAAGTCCAAGTGTTCTGCATCTTTTAAGAACAGGAACTCTATTAACTGCCATACTTTATTACACCTCCTATTAGACTCTTCTACGCTTTGGTGGACGACATCCGTTATGTGGTACCGGAGTAACATCCTTGATGCTTGTAACTTCAAGACCGCATGCCTGAAGTGCACGAATTGCGGCTTCACGACCTGAACCAGGTCCCTTAACCATAACGTCTACTGATTTTAAACCGTGTATTAAAGCTGCCTTAGTTGCAGTTTCTGCTGCCATCTGAGCTGCATAAGGAGTAGATTTCCTTGAACCTCTAAAACCAAGACCACCGGCACTAGCCCATGACAATGCGTTACCTTCTGTATCAGTTATAGTAACGATTGTATTGTTGAATGATGACTGAATATGTGCCTGTCCGCGTTCAACGTTTTTCTTAACACGCTTTTTTGTCACTTTTTTTGTAACTTTAGCCATTTTCTAAACTAACCTCCCTTATGGGTTCCCGTTTATTCATCGGGTATTATTTTTTCTTATTTGCTATTGTTTTCTTAGGACCCTTGCGAGTTCTAGCGTTTGTCTTTGTCTTCTGTCCTCTGACAGGGAGACCTTTTCTGTGACGAATGCCTCTGTAGCATCCAATTTCCTGTAATCTCTTGATATTTAAGGCGATTTCTCTTCTAAGATCACCTTCAACTGTCTGACTTGCGTCAATAACGTCTTTAATTCTGCCTACTTCTTCATCTGTAAGATCCTTAACACGAGTATTAGGGTCTACTTTAGCTTCAGCAAGAATACGATTTGAGCTGACTCTTCCAATACCATAAATATAGGTAAGTCCAATCTCAACACGTTTTTCTCTTGGTAAGTCTACACCAGCGATACGAGCCATGTGCGTTACACCTCCATTATCTCTTAATGTTGTTAATATATTTATTTAAAGTGGCTGACAACTCACCCTGGTGGTTCGCCACTGCAGCCGCAAATTAGCGGGGTTTCCAAACATAAAAAAGCCGGGAATTATCCCTGTCTCTGCTTATGCTTAGGATTTTCGCAGATAATCATTATATTTCCTTTTCTCTTAATGACTTTGCATTTTTCACAAATAGGTTTTACTGATGATCTAACCTTCATGGTAAATCCTCCTTTCCACGAAAAAGCAACTTTTATACCAAAATAAAAGTTGAAAAAAACGTCCGAGTGATAGTATATCACAAGGGTACAACTAATACAAGTAGTATTTTATAAATTTATTTGTCTCTCCAAATGATTCTTCCTTTGGTCAAATCATATGGTGATAACTCAAGTGTTACTTTATCGCCGGGAATTATTCTAATGTAATTCATTCTAAGCTTTCCACTGATGTGTGCCAGAACTTTGTGTCCGTTTTCAAGTTCTACCTGAAACATCGCATTTGGTAGTTTTTCAACTACTGTTCCTTCAATTTCTATTGAATCAACTTTTGACATCTTTTCCTCCTGCTATTTATCTAAGTGAGCCAGATATTTTTTTATAGAATATTTAATATTTTCATTTTGCAGTCTGTTATTCTCAATCATCCGGATTATTTCTTTATCTTCATAATCAACAATCTCAAGATGTTTTAAATTTTTGACTTTGGGATTAGATAACGGTCTGTACTTTCCGTCACTGACTTTTATCACATTTTCTGTTTCTACTATAATATAGTAGGTTCCTTTATCATGTCCGGCTAAAGATCTGCAAATGCTTCCTTTTTTTATATCAGCCATTTCTTCACTTCCTGTCAGATACTATAAGATTGAAAGGATTTCGCATCCTTCTTCAGTTATCAGAATCGTGTTTTCATAATGTGCTGACAAAGAGCCGTCATATGTGACAACTGTCCAATCATCATCCAGCCAACATACTTTATATGTTCCTATATTAATCATAGGTTCAACTGCCAGTGTCATTCCCGCAGCAAGTTTTATGCCTCTTTTTTTCTGAATGAAATTAGGTATGTCCGGGTCTTCATGAAGATGTGTGCCAATACCATGACCGCACAAATCCCTGACAACACCATATCCGAGGTCTCCGGCATATTTACCTATTGCATTGGAAATATCATGTAAATAATTTCCTGCTTTTGCTTGCTCTATACCGGCAAAAAAACTTTTTTTTGTGTTTTCTATAAGTAGTTCTGCTTCTTTACTGATTTTACCTACTCCATAGGTTCTTGCTGCATCAGAATGATATCCTTTGTAGATAACACCTGCATCAAGACTGACGATGTCGCCTTCTTTTAATATTCTTTTACGGGAAGGTATCCCATGAACAACTTCCTCATTTACTGAAACACAAATCGACGCAGGATATCCGTTATAATTAAGAAAAGAAGGTATACAGGAAAAACTTCTTATAAGTCTCTCGCCTTCTTTATCTATCTCATACGTTGATATTCCCGGTTCTATTATTTTTCCAAGTTCTTCATGAACCAATGCGAGAATCCTTCCGGCTTCACGCATCAGCTCAATCTCACCTGGTGTCTTTATTGTTACAGACATATATTATTCTCCTAAAATTGAGACGATTGATGAAAATACATCTTCCATCGCTTTAGTTCCATCAACTTCATGAAGAACATTTTTAGCTGTATAGTAATCAATAAGAGGCTGTGTCTGCTCATGATATACATTAAGACGATTTTTAACCGTTTCAGGCTTATCATCATCTCTCAATATAAGCTCTGCTCCACATTTATCACAAACGCCATCAACCTTTGTTGGTATATGGACAATATGATATGTAGCACCGCATGCAACACATGCTCTTCTACCTGACATACGGTTAATTATGTTTTCATCAGGAACTTCAACATTAATTGCATAATCAACTTTATCATTGATTGCCGCAAGGGCTGCATCTAATGCTTCTGCCTGTGGAATAGTTCTTGGAAAACCATCCAGAACATAACCGTTTGTGCAGTCATCAGCTTTTATTCTGTCTACTACAAGGTCAACAACAAGTTCATCCGGAACAAGTTCGCCTTTATCCATATATGATTTGGCTTTCTGACCAAGTTCGGTATTATTTTTAATATTTGCCCTGAAAATATCTCCGGTTGAGATATGAGGAATATTGTACTTTGCACATATTTTATCTGCCTGCGTACCTTTTCCTGCTCCAGGAGCACCTAACATGATTATTTTCATATTGCATTCTCCTTTACTCATTTAAGAAGCCTTTATAATCACGAACAACCATCTGTGACTCAATCTGTCTTATCGTTTCAAGTATAACACCGACAATAATGATAATTGATGTTCCACCGAAAGAAACATTTGCATTAAACAGTCCTGAGAACACAACAGGAATAAGTGCCACTACTGTAAGTCCGATTGCTCCTATAAAGATAATTCTGTTAAGAATTTTTGTTAAGTAGTCTGATGTAGCTTTACCCGGTCTTATACCTGGAATAAAACCACCGCTTTTCTTCATATTGTTTGCAATCTCTAATGGATTGAATGTAAGTGATGTATAGAAATATGCAAAAAATACAATAAGTACGATGTATAAAATCACACCTAATGTCAATATCATGTTATTTCTGTTAAACCAGTTATTTGATGATAATGCTCTGATGATTTTACCACCAACTGAGCTGTAGTCAAAATTAGGTTTAACAATCTGCATTATAATGAGTGGGAACGTCATTAAGGACTGGGCAAAAATAACCGGAATAACACCTGCTGTATTTACCTTAAGTGGAATATTTGAAGAATTACCACCATAAGTTCTTCTTCCCTGAACCTTCTTGGAATACTGCACCGGTATTCTGCGTTCGCCACCGCAAAGCAGAACTGTAAACAGTATAGTTCCTACTACTACTGCAAGAATTACAACAATTGCAATTGTTGCATTTAATACACTCTGTCCTTTTACGAAAGACTTGTATAAAGCTACGAAGTCTTCAGGTAAACGAGACACAATGTTGATAACAAGTATAATAGATATACCGTTACCTACGCCTCTTTCTGTGATTCTTTCACCGAGCCACATAAGGAGAGTTGAACCAGCTGTAAGAATTGCTACGATCATAACAGAAACCCTTACTCTTTCAAGAGCTGCCATTGTTGAATAGCCTTCAATAAGACCACTCTTTCCAAATCCTACAACCATCGCAATACTTTCGATTAAAGCAAGTGCTACTGTAACAAATCTTGTGATTGTCTGTATCTTTTTTCTTCCGTCTTCTCCATCTTTCTGCATCTCTTCAAGCTTTGGAATAGCTATTGTAAGAAGCTGAACAATGATGGATGATGTAATATATGGTGTAATACTCAATGCAAACACCGACATCTGAAGTAATGCACCACCTGTGAATGCATTAGCTAATGCTGAGCCATCTCCCTGGAAGATTGATGCCAGCTGATCACGATTTATGCCAGGAATAGGAAGAATACTTCCTATTCTGACAACAATTAACATTATAAAAGTGAAAATAATTCTGTTTCTGATTTCTTTCACTTTGAACGCATTTGCTAATGTTTTAAACATTAAATCACCTCGCAGGTTCCGCCAAGAGCTTCAATCTTTTCCTGAGCCTTTGCACTAAAAGCGTTAGCCTTTACAGTGAGTTTCTTTGTTAACTCGCCGTTTCCAAGAATCTTAACGCCGTCTTTAGGATTCTTAACAATTCCTGATTCAATTAATGAATCAATTGTGATAACTGAACCATCTTCAAAGCTTTCCAAAGCCTTTAAGTTAATTCCTACGATTTCAAGGCTGTTTCTATTTGTAAAGCCTCTCTTTGGTAATCTTCTATATAATGGCATCTGACCACCTTCAAAGCCTGGTCTTGGTGCTCCTGAACGAGCTTTCTGACCTTTGTGTCCCTTGCCGGCTGTTTTACCATTTCCTGAACCGTGTCCACGGCCTCTTCTGAAATTATCACTCTGCTTAGATCCTGCTGCAGGCTGTAAATTTGATAAATCCATTTTTACACCTCCTTATTCAGATATAATGTTTATGCTTCTTCAACCTTAACTAAATGTCTTACCTGTGCAATCATACCTTTTGTTGCATCATTGTTAGGTAATTCAACTGTTTTGTGAAGTTTTGTAAGTCCAAGTGCTTCAACTGTTTTAACATGTTTTGGAACAGCACCAATTGTTGACTTTATTAATGTTACTTTTAACTTATCTGCCATTCTTCGCTACCTCCTTATTTGTAGAGCTCTTCTACAGTCTTACCACGAAGTTTTGCAACTTCTTCCGGAGTCTTTAACTCAGCTAAACCATTAATTGTAGCAAGAACAACGTTCTGTTTATTGTTTGATCCTAATGATTTTGTACGGATGTTTTTGATTCCTGCTAATTCAATTACGCTACGTGCAGGACCGCCGGCGATAACACCGGTTCCTTCTGGAGCCTTCTTTAAAAGTACAGAAGCACTTCCAAATTTTCCAACATAATCATGTGGAATTGTTCCATTCTCATCTACAGGAACAGAAACAAGTTTCTTAATAGCATCTTCCTTTCCCTTGCGGATTGCTTCAGGAATTTCTATAGCTTTACCAATTCCGGCACCAACGTGTCCGTTTCCGTCTCCGACAACTACAAGTGCAGAGAATCTCATATGACGTCCACCTTTTACTACCTTGGTTACACGCTTGATTGATACTACTTTTTCAGTAATTTCTAATGCGCTAGCATCAATTATTTCATGTCTCATTCGTTTCTCCTCCCTGCTTAGAACTCAAGGCCAGCTTCTCTGGCTGCCTCTGCTAATGCTTTTATTTTGCCCTGATATATGAAACCGCCTCTATCATAGACAACAGTTGAAATTCCGTTTTCGAGCGCTCTCTTAGCAATTACTGTTCCTAAGTAAGCTGCTGCTGCAACGTCATTTGTTTTTTCTAATTCAGCCTTAACAGCTTTTTCTGTTGTTGAAGCTGCAACGAGAGTTTTACCAACTGTATCGTCAATAATCTGAGCGTACATATGATTGTTGCTTCTAAATACTGCAAGTCTTGGTCTTTCAGCTGTTCCGCTGAAACGATTACGAATTTTTCTGTGCTTGTTCATGCGAACTTCAGCTCTTGATTCTTTACTAACCATCTTCGATACACTCCTTTAATTATTTCTTACCAGTCTTACCAACTTTACGTCTGATAACTTCATCAGCATACTTAATACCTTTACCTTTGTAAGGTTCTGGTTCTCTCTTGCTTCTGATTTCAGCTGCATACTGGCCAACTTTTTCTTTATCGATACCTTTTACAATGATTGTAGCCTGATCCGGTACTTCTACTTCAATACCTTCTGGGTCAACCATATCAACCGGATGTGAGTATCCAAGGCTGAGATTTAATGTCTTACCACTCTTCTGAGCTCTGTAACCTACACCGTTTACTTCAAGTTTCTTAGCATAACCTTCTGTTACACCAATAACCATATTATTAATCAATGTTCTTGAAAGACCGTGTAAAGATTTCATTCTCTTTGTTTCATCCGGTCTTGATACGTTGACAACATCGCCGTCAACTTTGATTTCGATTCCTTCAGGTAATACTCTTTCAAGTGTTCCCTTAGGTCCCTTTACAGTCACTTTATTATTTTCTGCTATAGTGACAGTTACACCTGCCGGTATAGCGATAGGCATTCTTCCGATACGTGACATGCCGTTACCTCCTTAATAGTATTGCAGACTTAAAAATCTGCTTATTAGTTAGTTACATTTTCTATCTGATTACCAGATATATGCAAGAACTTCGCCACCAACATTAAGCTTTCTTGCTTCTTTATCAGTAACGATACCCTGATTAGTTGAAATAATTGCTATTCCAAGTCCTCCGAGAACTCTTGGTAATTCATCTTTACTTACATAAAAACGAAGACCAGGTTTAGAAATTCTCTTAAGTCCTGTTATAATCTTTTCGTTCTTGTCTTTTCCATATTTTAATGTAATACGGATATTTTTGAAATTGCCATCTTCAACAAGTTCGTATTTCTGGATGAAGCCTTCTTTATAAAGGATTTCAGCAATAGCATTTTTCATCTTTGAAGCAGGAACATCTACTGTATCATGCTTTGATGTATTCGCATTACGAATTCTTGTAAGCATATCTGCAATTGGATCTGTCATCTGATTCGTCCTCCTATTTATATCATCATCTAACATCGGTAAGACAAACTTAATTGTCTTACCTACGCAATTAGGTTAATCTTACCAACTTGCTTTCTTAACACCAGGGATCTGACCCTTGTATGCTAATTCACGGAAGCAAATTCTGCAAATTCCATATTTTCTCAAATAAGCATGTGGACGTCCACAAATCTTACATCTTGTGTATTCTCTTGTAGAGAATTTTGCAGGACGCTGCTGTTTAATTTTCATCGCGGTCTTAGCCATTGAATTTCCCTCCTAAATTACTTTTTGAACGGCATATTGAATAATCTCAATAATTCACGTGCTTCTTCATCTGTCTTAGCAGTTGTTACAACTATTACATCCATACCTCTGACTTTATCGATTTTATCATATTCGATTTCAGGGAAGATGATCTGTTCCTTAATACCAAGAGCGTAATTTCCTCTTCCATCAAATGATGCTGAGTTAACGCCTCTGAAGTCACGTACACGAGGTAAAGCAAGATTAACGAGACGATCAAGGAACTCGTACATCTTTTCGCCACGGAGTGTTACTTTACATCCGATTGGCATACCCTCTCTGATCTTGAAGTTAGCTACTGAATTCTTAGCCTTAGTAGTAACTACTTTCTGGCCAGTGATTGTCTCAAGTTCTTTAACTGCTGTTTCAAGAACCTTTGAGTTATCTTTAGCTTCTCCAACACCCATATTTATAACGATTTTATCAAGCTTTGGTACTTCCATTATGTTTTTGTATCCAAATTTCTTTACCATAGCATCTACTATTTCACTTTTATATAAGTCTTTGAGCCTGCTCATCGTTACAGACCTCCTTTCCTAAATTAGTCTATAACCTCACCGGTAGATTTAGCGATACGAACTTTCTTATCTCCTTCAATCTTGAAACCGACTCTGGTTGTTTTTCCATTGTGTACATACATAAGGTTTGAAATATCAATTGGAGCTTCCTGATGTACGATTCCACCATTCTGATTCTGTGCACTTGGTTTTGTGTGCTTTGTAATCATATTTACGCCTTCAACGATTGCTTTATGATTCTTAGCATCAATAGAAGTTACTTTGCCTTCTTTGTCTTTATCTTTACCGGCGATAACTCTTACGAGGTCACCTTTTTTAATCTTCATTGTTGACACAGTAACACCTCCTTATAATACTTCCGGAGCTAATGAAACAATCTTCATAAACTGTTTGTCTCTTAACTCTCTTGCTACTGGTCCAAAGATACGTGTTCCTTTAGGGGTCTTGTCATCTTTAATTATTACAGCAGCATTTTCATCAAATTTAATATATGATCCGTCTTTACGACGAGCGCCTTTTACTGAACGTACAACTACGGCCTTTACTACATCGCCCTTCTTAACAACACCGCCTGGTGTTGCATCTTTAACAGAAGCAACGATAACATCGCCGATATTTGCATATCTTCTTGTAGATCCACCCATAACTCTGATGCAAAGAAGTTCTTTTGCACCTGTGTTATCAGCGACCTTAAGTCTTGTCTCTTGCTGAATCATGCAGGTAATCCTCCTTCAAATATTAGATAAAAATTACTCAGCTCTGCTGATAAGTTCAACAAATCTCCATCTCTTATTCTTTGATAAAGGTCTTGTTTCCATAACCTTTACAATATCACCGATCTGGCATTCGTTATTCTCATCATGTGCCTGTAACTTATAAGTTCTCTTAACGATCTTGTTGTAAAGAGGATGTTTTACATGGTCCTCAACTGCAACTACGATTGTCTTATCCATCTTATTGCTTACGACCTTACCGGTACGTGTTTTTCTTAAATTTCTTTCTTCCACAACAAATTCCTCCTTCCCGGATTATTGAGCTGTCTTTTCAGCTATAACTGTCTGAATTCTTGCAATATTCTTACGAACATCTTTGATTCTGCTTGTATTATCCAGCTGATTTGTTGCGTTCTGGAATCTTAAATTGAAAAGCTCCTTTTTAGCAGCTACTAATTCTTCATTTAATTCTGCAGGAGTCTTTCCTTTTAACTCTTCTACATACTTATTAATTTTCACTGTTGTCACCGCCTTCTAACTGTGCACGAGAAACTATCTTACATCTAAGAGGAAGTTTGTGCATTGCAAGACGTAATGCTTCTCTGGCTACTTCTTCAGGTACTCCAGCGATTTCAAACATTACACGTCCTGGTTTAACTACTGCTACCCAATATTCTACTGAACCTTTTCCTTTACCCATTCTGACACCTAATGGCTTATGAGTATAAGGCTTATCAGGGAATAATTTAATCCATACTTTACCACCACGCTTGATGTATCTTGTCATGGCGATACGGGCTGCTTCTATCTGTCTTGAAGACACCCACTTTGGTTCAAGAGCGACAATACCGTATTCACCGTATACGATTTTATTGCCTCTTGTTGCTTTTCCGGCCATTGAGCCACGGAACTGCTTACGATGTTTAACTCTCTTAGGTAATAACATTACTGTTCGCTCCCTTCCTTAACTGATTTTGTTGGAAGAACTTCACCCTTGTAGATCCATACTTTAACGCCAACTTTTCCGTATGTTGTATCTGCTTCTGCAAATCCATATTCGATGTCAGCACGTAATGTCTGAAGAGGAATTGTTCCTTCACTGTAAAATTCTGTACGAGCCATATCTGCTCCGCCAAGACGTCCTGAAACTGATGTCTTAATACCTTTAACACCTGCTGTCTTCATTGTTCTTGACATAACTGACTTCATAGCTCTTCTGAAAGAAACACGGTTTTCAAGCTGGAGTGCAATGTTTTCAGCTACAAGCTGAGCATCTCCGTCCGGTCTCTTAATTTCTTTAATATCAATTGATACTTTCTTTGTAGTAAGTTTCTGAATCTTAGCTTTAAGCTTTTCAATATCAGCTCCACCCTTGCCGATAACAACACCTGGTTTTGCTGTATAAATGAACACTTTCACTCTGTCAGAAGCTCTTTCTATTTCAATCTTTGAAATGCCGGCACTGTAAAGTTCTTTCTTTACAAATTTTCTGATGTTGTAATCTTCTACAAGATTATCAGAAAAATCTGCCTCAGCATACCACTTTGAGTCCCAGTCTTTGATAACACCGACTCTCATGCCATGAGGATTTACTTTCTGTCCCATGTGTGTTCTCCTTTCTACTTTTCGTTAAGCACGATTGTGATATTGCTCATTCTCTTCTCGATTCTGTAAGCTCTACCCTGTGCTCTAGGTCTGACTCTCTTCATGATTGGGCCTTCGCCTGCGTAACATTCTTCAATGTAAAGGTTTTCAGCCTTCATGCCGTTGTTGTTCTCAGCATTAGCAATTGCTGATTTTAAAAGTTTCTCTATAACTGTTGAAGCATATCTTGGGTTATATGAAACAATAGCAAGTGCTGTTGTAACATCTTTTCCTCTGATTGCATCTAAAACAAAGCATGCCTTCTGTACAGACACTCTTGCGTAAGAAACCTTAGCAGATGGTCTTGTATCTTTATTGGCATTTCTCTCTCTTTTAATCTGGGATCTATGTCCTTTAGCCATGGATTAAACCTCCTTCCGAATCTGTTAATTAACGAGATTTTTTCTCGTCTTTTCCATGTCCTCTAAATGTTCTTGTGGCAACAAATTCGCCAAGCTTGTGTCCAACCATATCTTCTGTAATATATACAGGAACATGCTTTCTGCCATCATGAACTGCAATTGTATGTGATACCATCTGAGGATAGATTGTTGAACGACGTGACCATGTCTTAATAACTGACTTATCACCTGCTGCGTTCATAGCGTCTACTTTCTTAAGTAAGCTCTCATCTGCAAATGGTCCTTTTTTTAATGAACGTGCCATCTTTTGACCTCCTTAACTATTTGATGCTTTTACCGTCTCTTCTTCTTACGATAAGCTTGTTAGAAGATTTATTCTTCTTTCTGGTCTTGAGACCAAGTGCTGGTTTACCCCATGGTGTCATAGGTCCTGAACGTCCTACCGGAGCTCTACCTTCACCACCACCATGTGGATGGTCATTAGGGTTCATAACAGAACCGCGTACTGTTGGGCGGATACCCATGTGACGGATACGTCCTGCTTTACCATAGTTGATAAGGTTGTGTTCTACGTTACCTACTGCACCAACTGTTGCACGGCAGATAATTGGAACCATTCTCATTTCGCCTGATGGAAGTCTTAACGTAGCGTACTTACCTTCCTTAGCCATAAGCTGGGCACTTGTACCTGCTGTACGAACAAGCTGTCCGCCTCTGCCTGGGTAAAGCTCAATGTTATGGATTTCTGTACCTACAGGAATATTTTCAAGTGGTAAGCAGTTACCTACTCTGATTTCTGCTGTTGCACCATTCATAACTGTCATTCCGTCAGTTAATCCCTGTGGTGCGATAATATATGCTTTTTCGCCGTCTGCGTAGCAGATTAATGCGATATTTGCTGTTCTGTTTGGATCGTATTCGATACCGATTACTTTTGCAGGAATACCGTCTTTATTTCTCTTAAAGTCGATAAGTCTGTATTTCTGTCTGTTTCCACCGCCATGGTGTCTTACAGTGATTTTACCCTGATTGTTACGACCAGAATTTTTCTTCTTTGAAGCAAGAAGTGATTTCTCAGGTGTCTTCTTTGTGATTTCAGAGAAGTCTGAGCCAGTCATATTTCTTCTGGAAGGGGTATATGGGTTATAAGTCTTAATTCCCATTTTTGTTTCTCCTTTCGATGTTTCAAGTTACACACGGCGCAATATTTTCATCACTCTTTCTGCGCCGGACTTCACCGTCAGAGCGGATACTCTGAAGTGGTCTTCAAATTAAAGACCTGCGAAGATTTCAATATCAGCACTGTCCTCAGTAAGCTGTACAATTGCTTTCTTCTTAGCTGCTGTCTTACCGAAAGTCATTCCTCTTCTGCGAGTCTTGCCTTCTAAGTTCATTGTGTTGACGTTTGCTACTTTTGTTCCTTCAAACATCTTCTCAACAGCTTCTTTAATCTGAGTCTTATTTGCTTCCGGATGAACAAGGAATGTGTATTTCTTAGCGCTCATGTCTTCCATACTCTTCTCTGTAATAACCGGTTTAAGGATTACATCATAATACTGTACGTTTGCCATTATGCATACACCTCCTCAATCTTTGAGATTACATCCTTAGCTACAACCATCTTGTCATATTTTAAGATGTCGTAAACATTAATTGTGTTAGTAAATGCTGTCTTAACACCAGGAATATTTCTTGATGATAATGTTACATTCTTGTTGTCATCATCAGTTACTACTAATGCTTTCTTAACTTCAAGATTCTTTAAAACATTTACCATATTCTTTGTCTTGATTTCATCAAAGCTGAGTCCGTCAACTACGATGAATTTGTTCTCAGCTACTTTAGTAGTAAGAACTGATTTAAGAGCAAGATTCTTTTCTTTCTTGTTCATCTTGAAAGAATAATCTCTTGGCTTTGGTGCGAATACAATTCCGCCACCTGTCCACTGTGGAGATCTTGTAGAACCCTGTCTTGCATGACCTGTTCCCTTCTGTCTCCATGGCTTTCTTCCGCCACCGCTGACTTCTGAACGGGTCTTTGCACTCTGAGTGCCCTGTCTCTTATTAGCAAGCTGGAGTACAACTGCCTGATGTACAAGGTGAGTATTAACTTCAACACCGAATACAGCATCGTTAAGTTCCATATCTCCAACTACTTTGCCTTCAATATTGTAAACAGATACTTTTGCCATCTGTGTGGTCCTCCTTCCTTAAAATCCGATTACTTACCGGATTTTACTGTCTCTTTTAATGTTACTAAAGATTTCTTAGGTCCAGGTACTGCACCTTTTACTAAGATTAAGTTATTCTCTACGTCAACTTTTACTATTTCAAGATTCTGAACTGTAATCTTCTTAGCACCCATATGACCAGGCATTCCTTTTCCTTTGAATACACGGCTTGGATCTGATGAAGAACCGTTTGAACCCTGATGACGATGGAATTTAGAACCATGAGCCATAGGTCCTCTGTGCTGACCATGTCTCTTAATTGCGCCCTGGAAACCTTTTCCCTTTGCAATTGCTGTTGCATCAAGCTTATCGCCTGCTGCGAAGATATCAGCTTTGATTTCGTCTGCTACTGTATAATCAGCTGCATTTTCAAATCTGAATTCTCTTACATATCTCTTGTAAGATACTCCAGCCTTGTCAAAGTGACCTTTTTCAGCCTTTGTTACTCCATGTCTGTTTCTGATTTCTTTGCTGCCGTTTTTGTCAACATTAACGATTTTTTCTTTCTTGTCAACAAAACCAACCTGAACTGCTGCATAGCCATCATTCTCAACTGTCTTAACCTGTGTTACTACACAAGGTCCGGCCTGCAATACAGTTACTGGAACAAGAACTCCGTCTTCATTGAAGATCTGAGTCATTCCAATTTTTGTAGCTAAAATTGCTTTCTTCATTAATAAATTCCTCCTGTTTAAATCTACAGCGGTTCTCATTTACGAGAACATCCTAGAAAGTTAAATATAAGTGGAACTATCTGTTGCTTCTATATTAAACCATTCAGGACTTTCCTACTTTGCTTTGTGAAGACTTATTTGTTTTTCATTTTGATGTCGATGTAAACACCGGCTGGCATTTCTAATCTTGTTAATGCATCTCTTGTCTTCTGTGATGGCTCGATGATATCGATTAATCTCTTATGTGTTCTCTGCTCAAACTGTTCTCTTGAATCTTTGTACTTATGAACAGCTCTGAGAATTGTAACTACTTCCTTCTTAGTTGGAAGAGGTACCGGACCACTCACCTGAGATCCTGTCTTCTTAACAGTCTCGATAATTTTCTTAGCTGACTGATCAACCATCTGATGATCGTAAGCTTTAAGTGTAATTCTCATTACTTGACTTGCCATAAAAAAAGCCGCCTCCTTTTCGTACTTTTGAAAATGATACGTTGTTATCTCGTATCTCAGTACAACAAGTGGTGACTGTACACATCCCCGCGTGTGTCGCATCTGACTGATCAAAAAAGAAGTGGAAAAACCTTCTTCTATAATGCAACCTCAAACGGTCATCTCTGCCATGTGCAGATGGTAAGTTGTACAGTGACTTGTCGTCAGTTTCCTAACTTGACATTCGCTCCACGGAAAACCTGTCTTACGACAGCAACCTCACGCTTCACAGCTATCATGTCACAGCAATGATTAGTATATAGTAGATGCAGAAAAAAATCAATTATTTTTATTGCACTTTTTTTAATACAATATAAAAATATTGTTTTTCTTCCCACATTACTTTATTATATCATATAGGTGGTTCGGTTGCATCATACGAATCACTATATAATATAGAAGAAGCAGGATTATAATTTATGTGGATAGCAGATAAATGGAAAGATTACGAAGTCATTGATACCTCATCGGGAGAGAAACTTGAGAGGTGGGGGGATTATATTCTCGTCCGTCCCGACCCTCAGGTAATATGGAACACTGACAAGAACGATAGCAGATGGAAAAAACATAACGGACATTACCACCGCAGTAATAAGGGCGGGGGCGAATGGGAATTTTTTAACCTTCCCGAACAATGGTCCATTAATTACAGGGAACTGGAATTTAACCTCAAGCCTTTTTCTTTTAAACACACAGGACTTTTTCCTGAGCAGGCTGTAAACTGGGACTGGTTTTCTGATAAAATCAAGAATGCCGGAAGGCCTGTTAAGGTGCTTAACCTTTTTGCATATACGGGAGGTGCCACACTTGCTGCTGCCGCTGCCGGTGCAAGTGTAACCCATGTTGACGCTTCCAAGGGCATGGTTATGTGGGCAAAAGAAAATGCCGCATCCTCAGGACTTTCAGAAGCTCCGATACGCTGGCTTGTGGATGACTGTGTGAAATTTGTTGAGCGTGAAATCCGCCGGGGCAACCACTATGACGGAATTATTATGGATCCGCCTTCTTATGGAAGGGGACCTAAGGGTGAGATATGGAAAATTGAAGAAAGTATTTTCCCATTCGTTGAACTATGTGAAAAGCTTTTATCGGATGACCCGCTTTTCTTCCTTATTAATTCATATACAACCGGACTTGCACCCGCAGTTCTTACTTATATGATAGGAACCGCAATCTGTAAAAACCACGGCGGTCATGTTGAATCCGACGAAATCGGACTTCCTGTAACATCAACGGGACTTGTGCTGCCTTGTGGTGCAAGCGGAAGATGGTGCAGATAACCGAAAAGGATTGCAAATAAAGCCTTCACTTAGGGATTGTATGAAAAACAGTTTTTGAGTGACGTCTTCAAGCGATTACAAAAGAAATAACGACCATACAAGAGTAGAAATGCTCCTGCATGGTCGTTTTCTTATGTTCTAGTACCAAAATTGTATGCGAGATATTAATTCTCTATATCCAGCTTGATTTCGTTATTCAGCGATTTTAGATATATATATTCTCCCTTATGTGTGTTCAGCGTTCTGTGACTAATTATCTTGCGTTGAACAACATTTTTATCTTCATCCTCAAGTTCACAAGTGAACATCTTGTAATTTAGTATTTCCAACAGTATATTGACACTGAAGTGGTTATGTCTAATACACAAAAAACCTAACGTTACAAAAAAGACGAGAAATAATACTACCTGATCCCACTTTGTAAAATCGAAAGCAAACAAAGGAAGAATATATGACAATAGATATTCAGATGTTATTGTTTTATCATCTGCAGCATCCTTTACCATAAGCTTTGTGCTTCCTTCCTTTGAATTAGTAGCAAATGCAAATAGCAATACTACTAAGGAAATAAGACTTGCTAATAAAATAACGGAAATACTTATTCTCTCTGTCCATAGATTTTCAGTATTCTCAAAGTGACTTTTAATGTCAATGAAAAGAACAGAAATCCATAACGGAAAAAATGAGGTGAAGTAAAGGCAACTTGACACAAGTTTAGACATTTATCAGCCTCCTTATTCCCATTTTTTTGAGCTTGATACTTCCATAGGATTGTCATCAAACGGGTCAACCATACCCCTGTCACATAATAGCTTAACAAGTTTATCGGCTGCTCCTGGCTGACTCATATCAAATTTATCCCCGTCCAGAGGAATATTAAATTTCTTGCTCATTTTCTTTCTACTATTTGCATTCTTCAGCTTTTGTAAATGTGACTCGTTAAACGAAACAAATTTTCTCGGATTGTGTCCACAACTTGCAACACTGCTAAACGCTTCAGCATCATTAATTATGTTTGAATCTATGATATTAGTGATTTGCTTTTCGCAAACAGCCTTATAAGCTCTCTCCATATTAAATAAATTCTCTCCGGCAAATGTGAGCATATAGACAGTTTCATCAACAATCACAACATCAATGGCTGTTCTCAGGGAGATGACCTTATCAGAAATTTCTGTAAATGTTCCATTAGAACGCAAAAACTTGTGTTTTAATGATGTAACAGGATTTTGCATTGAAATCAGTTTTACTGATAATTCTTCTCCATCGTAAGAAATCACACCTTTAAGAATATATGCTTGTGCAGAAAATTCAAGAGGGTCAGCCTCAGAATCAGGATTTCTAATTGCTTCGATTAAAGCCGGATATTCTGTTGAAATCAATTCGTTGCTAGTAGTCAACTTATAAATCGTTTTATCAACAGTAGATCCATCATAATCAGTTACTCTCTCAAACATTTTTTCTAATCCTTTTTCTTGAGAGCAATATCTATCAGATATCTCAGATAAAAAATTTGTAAGAGTACCTTCTGGAGATAATGTGATTTCTCGACCACAATATGTAGTTCCATTTCTCTTTGAATTCTTGATTTGAAGAAGTTGTAACGACCAAGCTTCGCAGGTTGCTACATTTTCAAATATACCTTTTATTTTTCTAATTGACATTTAAACACCTCGCTTAATCGTTTTTTCTACCATAAGGAGCAGTATCCTCTGCCACCATACTCATTGTTACTTGTGGTTCTGAATATCTAATTATCTCACTAAGACTAGCCGCATCTTTTAGTATTTCAAAATCAGCATTGAACTCTGATTCTCGTACCTCTCTATTAAAGAAATGGAATCCCCAAATATGATAATTATTATCGTCCACAAAAGTTTTGATAGGTATAGCTTTATCTTTTAACTGAAGCAAGAAATCTTCCTTCCATTTATCATTTTCAACAAGATGTGTTCCTTTGGGTTCGATAAACACCTGTAATTGTTCAAAACCATCTGTTTTATCTTTTTGTAGGAAAAGAATATAGTCTGGTTCAAAACGTTCGCCACCATCAAATGAGTAAATGTGCATCTGACGTTCATTTCTCATCAAATATACCTTACTGTAGATTGTTTTTAATTTATCAACATAATCATGGAAATAGGATACAAAGGCTTTCTCCTCTGATGTACCAAAATTATCTGTGAAAGTAAACCACTCTTCATCCTTCAAATTGATACGTATAGCAGCAGGAACAGTAGTATCATTCTGTGACACACCAAGTCCACCATCTTTGATGTCAGTGTAGTTGACAATCTTGTTTTTGAACACATCACGAACATTTACTGCACAGAATTCTTTTGTTCCTTCATACTCTTCTTCAATTGCAGAAATTGAAGTAGCTATTTTTGTGATTACTGAAACCACTGCAGTTCCTAAAACTGCAATAGGAGGTTCTTCATATTTGCTTCTAATTTCAATTTTTATATTTCCAAGATAATCAGCACTTGTTATAAATTCTCTTGTGGATTTTAAATTTGGAAATCTACTTTTAAGAGTATTGAATTTATAAACCGGAAGTCTTGCAAGAGCCTTATTTACAATGGCATAGTTAATGTTTGCAATATCTCCTATGGTAGTGCTGAATAATTTCGTCTTTGCTTTACTGTCAGTAGAAGTTCCTTGTCCATCATCAAGAATAATATCTTCTCCTGATTGACCAGTCGCAATCATTACAGTATATATTTTGTCTCTTACAGAAGGCAATAAACTAGTAACATCAGCTCGGCTTTTTACGACTCGGTCATTCATAAACACGATACCTGTTTTATAAAGGTCATCTTGCTTGAAATCATCTTTAAGAACATAATGTCTTGTAACTGTTTTGTCGGGGTCAATACCAATTTCACGCAAGGCTTGATGTAACTCAAAAATATATCGACTGTCATTTTGGCAATGATAGTAAAGTTCTTCACAAATACGGAGTTCGTTATCTACATCATTATCGTATTTTCTTTGAAACTTAGGCTGTTCATCCTGAACTTTAAATGGACAATATCGAGCCCCACGACCAATTAGCTGTGCCTCTGATACAGTGGCTGCAGAAACTTTTTTACCGCTTTGTCGTGTTTCATAAAGTCGTACAATGTCAAATAAATTCAGGACATCCCATCCTTCATCGAGTTTCTTAACCTCGAATATGGCACGATATGGATTTGATGCATCTTCCAAAGAATTGAGAAGAATCTGGTTTGTATCAGCTTCTTTATCGTCATTTACAGAAACACAATGTTCTTCAGAAAAATCATCTCGAAGTTCTTGTGCTAACATATCAAATGATATTCCCTTAGTTTCAAAGTATTTATAAGCTAGATCCATTGTATGATTATCAATTAAGCCAGATATTCTTTCAAGTGTGCTACCAGAAAGAAAGCGTATACTTTCTATAAAAGCACCCATGAACTCTTTACTGTCAGCAATTTTGGCAGATTTGAATAGCACCACAGGTTTTATCGATAAATGATTATCCTGAAAGACTTTCAACCTGTACTGGCTAAGGACAAGTGCTTGAATTGCTCTGTCCATGATGTCCATATCCGAACGGAGCGTTTTTATTTCTTTTGAATAAAGATCAGCACGAAACTTGTGCAACGGATAATCAAAAATGATTTTATTTTCATATTCAGCACGAATTTGTGAATTTGCTAAGTCACAGGTTGCAGTAAACTCTAATAGGACATTTTCATTATTCCTATCAAAAATACTTTTAACTGTCTGTTCCCATGAGTGCTTACTTTCTTCTTCGTCCTTGCTCAATTTCTTTGTGCTAACATTCAAATGATGTGCTTCATCAGAAATGAGTACAGTCTTTATAGCGTCAAAGTCATCAAAAGAAATACCATTCTCTTTGGTTAACCACATATCCGTATGGAGTCCCTGTGTTGTAGAGAAACAGATATTAATCGCATCTGGGGTAGTTGCTTGGAAATTTTCTACTTTCTTAACATGCACCCGCTCGCCATCGATTACAATTTCATCAGCAAATAAGTATTTGTTTGATGCAGCATTAAGGAAATTATCCTCTGTCTTTTTTACAATAGTTGAGAGGTTTACGAAAAACAAGAAATTCCTGTAACCTTTTTTATATAGATAAAGCATTAGTCCAGCCATAATCAAGGTTTTACCACTGCCTGTTGCCATATGGAAAAGCACCTGTGTAGGGTGTGGGCATTTGGGACTTTCAAAATGAGTTATAAAGTTCTCAAAAGCAGTTTTCTGATATGGTCGCAACTCAAAAGCCGGATTTAGATTAACTGGGATATACGATGGTACCTCAGATGTGCATCCACTTTCACGCAGAACATCTATTTTTTCGTGTAAAAATGCCATCGACTATACCTCCCCATAAAAACTTCTTGTAAATGCTTTATCATCATCACTGATACCATACTCTTCATCGTCAATGTCGCAATAATTCACATACAGTAAATTCTTATCAAGCAATTCCATTAAGAAACGCTTTTGGTCATCAAGTGAAAGAGAGGCAAATTCATCCACATTAGCATCGATTTCTTTTGGATTCACTTTACTGCTGATAAATCCCGTTTCAATAATACGAGTATAAATATCCTTAATTTCATCCAAGGAAGAAGCAGACTGAATTTCGTCTACAAAGTTTTGATTAGCCTTTGCGAGTTCACAGTAAACGAAAGAACCACCACCTTCATATCCTACTTCAGACAATAAATCATTTTCTTCACCTGAAATAACTCCTTTTATTCTTGGTACTGTGATTGTGTCAACATAATCCATTTGCTCACAGGTAACAAACTTTCTGTTCATTTTTATCGCAACAGCTGCAGTAGTTGCCGAACCAGCAAATGCGTCTAATACTATATCTTCTTCAACTGTAAAGATATTCATTAAATAGGCAATTAAATCTTCAGGCTTTTTTCCATTTCTAAATTCTACAATTCCCTCATTATTAACAGTATTGTAACTTTGAACAAAATCTAAAAAATTCGGATATGGTTTATAAGTTACATTTGAGGATGTAGGCATCCCTTGTAAATATGCACCATTTTTCTTCCCTACAGGTGGCAAATAGAAGTATCTATAATCGTACATATCATCACCTATACCATCTACCTTGAATAAGGTCTTATTTGGATACTTACTGGCAAGCGGTTCAAGATATTTTACATAAAATCTACCTGAAGAATTTTTCTCACGTATGGATCCTCGAACAGTCACCACTTTATAGTTTTCTTTGGACGGCTTAACTTTTTTTAATTTATATTTGTCCGGTGTAAAAATATATGCTTTTCTTCCATCAAAGCTGATTTCTTCTCCATCAGAAAGTTCATCAACAACATACTGATAATCATAAACTGTTTTTTCTTCGGCAATTTTTGGCATTTTAAATTCTTTGCTTTTAGAATAAACAAGAACATATTCTACAACATCATTAAATTCTTTATCCCCAGTCAAAGTTCTATCTGGATGACGAACTAAAACATTAAAAGTCATAACATGATTGCCTATAACTTCATCCAATAAGACTTTCAAATATGCATACTGGTGAAAACTACACTGAATAAGAAAAACACCACCTTCGTCCTTTATAAGGGGAAGCACTTTTTCTACTCTATTTTTATAAATACCAGCCAAGTGCTTCTTGAAAATTTATCATTATATCCAAAGCTATCAGACTCAGTATTGTAGGGGACATCCCAATACACCATTCTGATTTTATTATGGAATCTCTTGTGAAGTGATGATAGTGCTAATAGATTATTTCCCTTTATAACAAGTCCAGAACTATCAACAAAACTATCAATTTTCCTTTCGTTTGAACAATCTATCAATTTCGCATTACAGAAAGTTTTAGGGTATAAAAGTCTGTCTACTTCATTAGGAGACAATGTAGTATTGTAAAAGATTTCGCCTCTATTTTTTTCTTCCTTAGTTTGACCGCCTTCAAGCACGCAATCCTTATAAGGAAATACTAGCTCTACTTTTCCTGAGTTAGAGATTAATTCTCCATTTTCATCAGCCAATCCAATCTTGTTCTTAAATCTTGTATAGCTATCTGGAAGAAATTCTCTGTTATTTACAACCCAACCAAAAGCAACCTTATCAAACACAACCACACCAGTAACTTCTTTAAAGAACTGTGCTTTTGTTGTTTTGTTTGCAAGTAACATAGAAATAAGATTTTCATCCATCTGCATTGCAGCCTCATATACAGCATTTCTTAATAAAACGCCATCATTTGTAAAGAAACGATTGTCCTGCTTGAGAACATCGATTACTGTTTCATAAAATTTAGTCATTGTCCGTAACCTCCGTATGTTTTTTTACTTCAAAATCAAGCCATGCCTCTTCAACATTTGCGTATTCGATATCATTTTTAAGGCAGAACTCCTTTATATTTTTCATCGCAATAAGGTTAGGCTTTGCTTTACCGCCTTCCCATCTATTAACAGTAGCAAATGCCACTTGTACTTCTTTGGTAAAATCGTGCTGTGCTAAAAAGCATCTCTGTCTGATTCTTTTAATTTCTTCCGGAAATTCCATGTTGCATCTCCCTCTCTTGAATATCTCGAAAATATAGCATTATTATACCACAAAATTATGAATTTTTCTACCCCTCCGGTCCATCTGTAACTTTTGCAGATGGATTTTTTTCTAGAAAAAACGTCCTTTTGATACTTTCCCCAGTACTAAACATTTAGAAGGGCAGAAATTCTTTCAAATGTATCCGCTCAACCTTAAAAGCTTTCTCCAGTGGGAAAGTGTAAGGACGATACAGGTTACTATCCTTAGTAAAGAGGTCATACAGATGTATGGATAAAACAAATGAGAAACTGAATGTGGACTCGTTTCTTAAAGCGGTACGAAAATACACTGATATTACAGAGGATACTGTTGAAATCGTAAGAAGTTTTGTGGAAAGAATTGATGTTTACAAACCTGAAAAGGTTCTGGGAACAAGAACTAAAAAGCAGACCATCTGCATTCATTGGAATTTCATTGGTGCAGGCAATATCCTGGCAGGCAAAGAAAAAAAACGGCATAACCTACATTATTGTAAGTTATGCCGCTTATTTCAGAGATTAAAAATCCCTAATTGAAGTCACCAACTTGCTCTCCTTTATTTATTAATTATTGCTGTCCATTCCTTTTGCATATTTTTTCATAAGAAAATCTGCAATGCATTTTGGCCAGTATCTTCTGTATATTCTTATATCATCATTGTATCTGCTGTTGTCCGCAATATTTTCAGTTGTTCCCGATTCCGCATGTATTCTATGTCCTACAAGAGGTTCACCGATATATACGAACCGGCCCTTTTTTCTTGCAAGCCTTGACCATGCGTCCCAGTCAAAAGAATTTTTAAAGTCATGGCTGAACTGGAAACCCTCACATTTATCCATTGCAAAGGTCACGGAAGGACAGCATATTGGATTACCCAGTGACAATACCCGGTTTCTGATGAAACGGCTGCTCTTTGACATCTTAAACCCGATATTCATAAGACGTTTTATTTTTAACAGCTTATTCTTGTATACTTTGCCTTCTTTTCTTATCTCATAATAATCGGTAAACAGAATAATGTCCTTGCCGGGTTTCATGCGCTTCTTTATATTTTCCACATACCATGGCTCATACACATCATCCTGATGACAGAGAGTAATATAATCGGCTTTGAAATTTCTGAGGGCATAATTGAAATTATGCTGTGCCCTGTTTCCGTCTTGATGGGAAAATACCTTTATGCCGTATTTAGCTGCTATTTTATCAATAAAATCATTAGGTGTGGATGTGCATATCACAATATCTGCTGTAACAGTCTGGTTAAGCAATGATAAAAGACATTCCTCAAGATACTCGCTTTCTTTGTATGCACAAAGTACCAAAAGATGGTTAATTCTGCTCATCCTTCTTCTCCTTCTCCTCAAGTTCTTTTTCAAGAATTGCTACTCTTTGTGTCAAAAGTGTGATAGTCGCTGAATGTTTGCTTATTGCCACAGTCAGTACATATATTATAAACAATGCAATGCAAAAGCCGCATATAAAAAGCATATTCATAGGAGAGGCAATTCCCACTAACCACGCAACCCTGTCAAGAATTACAGGGAAACAGGTAAGTATTATACATACCAGTATAAAAAGCATCCACGGAAGGCAGAATTTAAAATCCAGTTTTTTCTTATTTATATGAAATATCATAAGTGCAAAAACAAGAACTAATGCTGCAAGTATTATAATCTGTATTCTGGTACTCATTATCATCTCTCCTTTCTGTCTACGCTCTTCATTTTTTCTGTAAAAATGGCAAGTGTCACTTTAATCATATAATATATTGAGCCAAAAAATTTAATAGAGGAACTTCCGCCCTGTCTCTCTCTCATTATAACCGGAATTTCCTTAACTTTTTTATGAAGTTTCAGAACATGGACAACACTCTCAGGTTCCGGATAATCCTTAGGATAATTTTCATCAAATTCTGCAATAAGTGACCTGTTAATCATCCTGAGTCCGGATGTGGGATCCGTAATTTTCGTTCCTGTAAGGAGCTTTATAAGCCCGGTAAAATAACCGATTCCCACCCGCCTTATTTTTGATGACTGAAAACCTTCTTTTTCAAGGAAACGTGAACCTATAACCATATCTGCATGTTCATTGATAATTGTATCCGCCATTTTCCCAAGAAATGCAGGGTCATGCTGCCCATCAGCATCAACTTGTACAGCAATATCATATCCTTTTATTCTCGCATATTTATAACCGGTCTGTACCGCACCGCCAATTCCCAGATTCGCCGGCAAATTAATCACATTAAAACCGTGTTCTTTGCATATCCTGCCGGTATCATCGGTGGAACAGTCATTAATTATGACATAATCAAAGTCAGGAGCCTTTTTTTGTATGTCTTCAATAGTTCTGACAATGTTTTCACTTTCATTATAAGCCGGTATGATAATAAGTTTTTTCATAGCTTGTACCATTGCAATTCCTATATAATCATCCCTGTGAATAATGCGACAGGAATTGTATTGTTCTCTCTTCCCTTGGATTTTCTATAACCTGTACAGGGTCACCCTGTTCAACAATATATCCGTTATCCATAAAAATAATTTTATCTGCCACATCTCTGGCAAAAGTCATTTCATGGGTTACAATAATCATAGTTGTATCTTTATCAGCAAGTTCTTTAATAACCTTAAGGACTTCTCCCGTAAGCTCAGGGTCAAGTGCCGATGTAGGCTCATCGAAACAAAGAATATCAGGATGAAGTGCAAGTGCCCTCGCAATGGCAACTCTCTGGCACTGTCCTCCCGAAAGCTGGTGAGGATAATTATCCATTCTATCAGCAAGCCCCATCTGGCCCAGAAGTTCCTCTGCTTCTTTCCTTATCTCTGAAAGTATTGCCTTTTTATTGGATTTATAATCAGGCTGTTCCTTGGCCAAAAGCTGTCTTGCAAGCATAACATTCTCAATCGCTGTATATTGCGGAAAAAGATTAAAAGACTGAAATACAAGTCCGAAATGAAGTCTGTTTTTTCTCATAGCGGAATCCTTAAGCTTAACTCCCGACTTGCTGTCAAAAATCACTTCATCGTTAACCTTAATTATTCCCGAATCAGCTCTTTCAAGGAAATTCAGGCATCTGAGCAATGTTGTCTTGCCGCTTCCGGAAGAACCGATAATCGATAATACCTGACCTTTTTCAAGTGTAAAACTGATGTCTTTAAGTACCTCTGTATTTTCAAAAGATTTTTCTATGTGTTCTACTTCTAATATGGGCATGGTATTCCTCCTATTTAAAATACTGAAGTTTCTTCTCAAGTCTGCCTAAAAGAATAGTAAGCAATCCTACAAAAACAAGATAGTAAACCGCTGTAAAGAATAATGGCCATATTGCACCGTAAATTCCCTGTGAGCCCTTCATAAATGCCTGTCCGGCCCAGATAATCTCCTGCAATGCAATGATTCTTGCGAGGGATGTATCCTTGACAAGGGTAATAATTTCATTGGACATAGGAGGCACAATTCTCTTAATCATCTGTTTAAGCTTGACTTTAAAGAAAATCTGGCTTTTTTTCATACCAAGCACAAGACCTGCTTCGTCCTGTCCCACCGGTATCGACTCAATCCCGCCCCTGTATATTTCAGAAAAATAACATGCGTAGTTAATTATAAATGCAACCGCTGCTGCCATAAACCTTCCTGATTCTCCGCCTCCCCACACAGGGTTATTAAGCACAAGTCCCGGAAAATAAAAGATAATAAGCAGCTGTATCATAAGCGGAGTACCGCGGATTATCCATACAAATATTTTAGTTATATATTTTAAAGGTGGAAATTTAGAAGTTGAGCCAAATGTAATGATAAGTCCAAGGGGAATGGCTCCTATAAGTGTCACTATAAATAATTTTAATGTCTGTAAAAATCCTGTGTTAAGTGCTTTAACAACCACAGGAAACTGTTTTGCGAATAATTCCATTATTATGTTCCTCTGTTAAGAAAGAAAAAGAGTGTGGAGCTCCACACTCTTAATGTCTTTAAATTTACTGTTCAATAAGTGCAGCCTGCACGCCATATTTCTCAGCGCATGTCTTCATGCTGCCGTCATCATAGCTTGCTTTAAAAAATTTATTTAATTCTTCTGCAAGGTCAGAACCTTTTCTGAAGCCTACGCCGTATTTCTCGTCGTTCAAACCTACTGTATATGTAAGGTTCTCGTAAGAAGTTCCTTCTCCTACCATTGCTGCAGCCATAAGTGAATCAATAATTGCCGCATCCGATGTTCCGCCTGCAACTTCCATAAGTGCGTCTGACTGTGCTGTTACCTCTGTAACCTTAAGTCCGAGTTCATTTGCCACTTCATTGCCTGCACTCTTTGATTCAACAGCATAAGTCCATCCAAGGTCTTTAAGGCTGTCCTTATCTTTTATTTTATCAGCATTTTCTTTTTTTACAATAACAATCTGCTGATTATTGCAATATGGCTTTGTACATTCCATTGCTGAAACAACATCTTCTGTTAATGTCATTCCGTTCCATACACAGTCAATTGTCTTGCCTTTAAGTTCCATAAGCTTATTATCCCATGTAATCTCTACAAATTCAACCTTTACGCCAAGGCTTTCTGCAAATGCTGCAGCCATATCAGCGTCAAAGCCAATCCAGTTGCCGTTGTCATCTTTGTAATCCATTGGTGCAAAGTCTGTAATGCCGACAACAAGTGTTCCCTTGTTCTTAACATACTCAAGGTCGCTTTCGCTGCTTCCTGCCGATGTCTTATCTGACTTACCGCATGCTGCTAAAGATAAGGCAAGTACACCTGCCAAAATCATTGCTAAAAACTTCTTCATAATTGTTTCCTCCTGTAATTCATATTTACTTATGTGAAATACCTTAACATATTACCACTCTATCACGATAAAGTCAATAAAATACCCGATTGATAAATGGTTTTTACTGCCATTTCGAGATTTTCTTCATTGACAAAGGAGTAATTGATTATAAATACATGCTCTGAGTCATTAGAAGTTTCCTTATAATACTGTGACAATGCGGTTACTTTTATACCATTTTGCTGCAGCTTAAGGACAACCTCACTGTCCGGAAGAGTTGTTTTTATTTTCATAAGAAAATGGAGTCCGGAGTCCTTTTCCGATATCTCCACATGCGATGACAGTGGGCTTCTTTCTATTATGTTTAAAAGTCTGTCCCTCTTATTAAGATAATACTTCTGCATCCTGTTGATATGTTTTTCAAAATAGCCTTTGTTAATAAACTCTGCCAGTGTATACTGTTCAAAATTTGACACCGTACATGAGTAAAAAGACATTTTTTTATAATATTTCTCCGCTAGGCTTTGGGGCAGAACCATATAACTCACCCTGATTGTGGACGAAAGTGTCTTGGTAAAAGTATTTATGTAGATAACTTTATCCTGTACATCCATGGTCTGCAGTGCCGGAATCGGATGTCTGTCAAACCGGAATTCGCTGTCATATTCATCTTCTATTATATAGCGTTTATCAGAGGACGCAGCCCATCCTAACAATTCATATCTTCTGCTGACAGGCATTATTATTCCCGTGGGGAAATGGTGTGACGGTGAAATATGTATAATATCTATATTCTTTTTTTCCAGTTCATCTATAATAATTCCGTTGGAATCCATATCCACATAGCCGCAATCAACGCTATGGCTCTTATATATCTGATATATCTTGCCGTATCCCGGATTCTCCGCACCGTACTTACGGTTAAATCCAAGAAGTTCAATTAACTGTCCATACAGATACTCCGTTCCTGCACCGATTATTATCTGCTCCGGCATAACTGTCATATTTCGGAACTCCTTCAGATGGTTTGCTATTGCTTTCCTGAGTGGGATAATCCCGCCGCAGGGCGGATTCGTTAAAAGCTCTGTCTGATTGTTGGTAAGCAGCTCCCTCGTTATCTTTGCCCATATAGAAAAAGGAAAATGTTCCGCTCTGGTCTGGTTACTGGTAAAATCTGCAAAATATACGCTTTCTCCCGATGACAGCTTTACATTATCCATGTTTATATTTCCGGCTTCAACAGGGGAGGGATTGACCTCTGACACAAAAAAACCTTTTTTAGGTACGGAATAAATATATCCTTCCGCAATTAATTGTTCGTAAGCATTTTCCACGGTAATAACACTTATGTTCAGATTGCGTGCAAGATTACGCTTTGACGGAAGTTTCTCCCCCGCCTTAAGAATCCTTTGTATTATGTCATTTTTAATACATTTGTATAGGTATATATACAAACAATCTGACCCTATATTGTCAAAAGAATATGTAAGCATTAATAGTTTCCTTCCGAATCTGACCTTTTTGAATATATGCGTTTTGAATATTTTCATGTATCCAGAAATCATTATAATTGCAAATAGTTAATAAAACAACAAAAATCTTGGAGGTATCAGAATGGCTGAAAACAGATACAAATTAAATAAAGAACTTGCCCAGATGTTAAAGGGCGGCGTCATCATGGACGTTACAACTCCTGAGCAGGCTAAAATCGCAGAAGCGGCAGGTGCATGTGCTGTAATGGCACTTGAGAGAATCCCTGCGGATATCCGTGCCGCCGGCGGTGTATCACGTATGAGTGACCCAAAAATGATTAAAGGAATCCAGAACGCCGTTTCTATTCCTGTTATGGCAAAGTGCCGTATCGGTCATTTTGTTGAGGCACAGCTTCTTGAAGCTATTGAAATTGACTACATCGATGAAAGCGAAGTTCTTTCTCCTGCTGATGATGTATACCATATTGATAAGACCAGATTCAAAGTTCCTTTTGTATGCGGTGCAAAGGACCTTGGCGAAGCACTCCGTCGTATCAGTGAAGGTACATCAATGATTCGTACAAAGGGTGAACCGGGTACAGGTGATGTTGTCCAGGCAGTACGTCATATGCGTATGATGAACAGTGAAATTAACAAAATCAAAGCTATGCGCGAAGATGAACTTTTTGAGGAAGCTAAAGTATTAAGAGTTCCTTATGATTTAGTTGTATATGTACACGATAATGGAAGACTCCCTGTTGTAAACTTTGCAGCCGGCGGTGTTGCAACTCCTGCCGATGCAGCTCTTATGATGCAGCTCGGTGCCGAAGGTGTATTCGTAGGCTCAGGTATTTTCAAATCAGGCAATCCTGAAAAGAGAGCCAATGCGATTGTTAAAGCTGTAACAAACTACACAGATGCAAGCCTCATCGCTTCTCTTTCAGAGGATCTTGGCGAAGCTATGGTTGGTATTAACGAACAGGAAATTGAACTTTTAATGGCAGAAAGAGGAAAATAATATGACTATTGGTGTGCTTGCCGTTCAGGGAGCTTTTGCAGAGCATATAAAAAGACTTAAAGAACTGGGAATTGATTCTGTAGAGCTTAGGAAAAAAGATGATTTGGACAAACCTTTTGATGGTATTATTCTTCCCGGCGGCGAAAGCACCGTTCAGGGTAAATTATTAAAAGAGCTGGATATGTTTGATACTCTTAAAAATATGATTAAGAACGAGGTTCCCGTTCTTGCCACCTGTGCAGGACTGATTCTTTTAGCCGAAAAGCTTGAAAATGACAGTCATACATATTTTGGCACATTACCCGTTACAGTTAAACGTAACGCCTACGGAAGACAGCTTGGCAGCTTCTTTACAGAGAAAGATTTCAAAGGTATCGGAAAGATTCCAATGACTTTTATCCGTGCCCCTTACATAGAAAGCAGCAGTGATGATGTTGATATTCTCGCAAAAGAAAACAACCATACCATTGCCGTCAGGTATAAAAATCAACTGGCAATGTCTTTCCACCCTGAACTCGATAATGATACAAGGATACATGAATATTTTGTTGATATGATTAAAGGATGTTAGATTATTCTACCATCCTTTATTTCAATTATGCGGTCGCATGATTCAGCAATATCCTTGTCATGTGTAATAATGATAACCGTTGTTCCCTTTTCATTCATCTTCCTTAATAAGGCAATTATATCTGAAGATGTCTTTTCATCAAGGGCACCTGTAGGTTCGTCTGCAAGCAGAATTTTAGGTTCCATTATCATGGCTCTGGCAATTGCAACACGCTGTTTCTGCCCTCCCGAAAGCTTACTGACTTCTTTATCATAAATCATTTCCATGCCAACTTCTTTGAGTAAGTCAATAGCTCTTTCTTTTTCGATTTTACGGTTTACCTTTTTCTTTGAAAAATCAAAAGGCAGTAACACATTATCAATTACCGTATATTTTTCCAGCAATGCAAAATCCTGCATTACAATACCTATATTTTTGTTCCTTATCTGTGCACGTTTTCTGTCATTATATTCCGCTACATTAACACCGTCTATAAGATATTCTCCGCTGTCATAATTATCAATACAGCCGAGTATGTGCATCAGTGTTGATTTTCCCGCACCTGATTTTCCTATAATAGCCACAAACTCTCCGTCATTTATCTTAAGGCTTACATCATCAAGGGCTTTTAATTGGTTTGGTTTTCCTTTGTTATATGTTTTTGTCAGATTTTTAATTTCTATCATATAGTGTTCTCTCCCTAATTTTTTTGTGCAACAAGTTGAAAAGATGTTTTCCTCATATTAAGCAATCTACACATCAGATATGTACATATTGCAACTAATGCAGCATATATTATTATCATATACATCAACTCATTCGTTATCAGGAAATTAATATTACCGAAAATCTTAAACTTCATCTGCAGTTTTCCTATACTATAGAACAATATCATTCCGATTATCAGGTCAAATATAACTTCAATCGTAAAAGGCATTGCTGCTTTTCTGTTATTCATTCCCAATATCTGGATTACTCCGAATGTTTTCTTATCATTACTCAATTTGATAAGTAATATCGAATCTATACAGACTGTCATCATTAACAAAATAATTATGGCTATCGGAATATTTTTTCCATTTTCCCTTGCATATATTTTGTCTGAATTTGATACAAATCCATTTTCGGTTAAATTAATGACGCCATTTACACCCGAAAACATTTCCATTCCTTCTTCAACAAGTTCACTTGCATATTCATCAAACTGCACCGAATCCATATCATCCATATTTATCAGGACATTTCTGTAAAAATAATCAGCATCAGCGGTTTTTTCAATCTTTGAAAATTCGCTCTCCGGAATAATCATGAGAAGTCCGTTTTCATTATAATAATAGCTGTCATACATTTGCGTATAGTTTACCTCCGCAATTCGTTCAAATCCTCCGTATATACTCATAAGCGTCTGGTTATCAGAGATAATTCCTGCTATCTTATATTTAACTGAATAAGGATGCTCCTCATTCAGGGAATATGCCGTTCTTATATCACCCTTTTTAGCTCCAAAACTGTTTTTTGAAACATATACATTAATATACTCATCATTGTTGCCATCTATTTTTCTTTTTCCCGAATCCAGCTGCAGATTTAATTCTTTTATTAATTTATCAGGATAAACAACTACCTGATATGCTTCCCTTCCATCAATTATATTTACCTGGCTTTCATCATACAATGTTGTTGATTTAAATGACATGGCTTTTCTGCCTGCTGTCAATTCATCATATCTATCCTTATTACACACGGAGATATAGACCATATTGTCTCCCGAATATCTGTTGACAATGTCATATAAGACTTTCTCTCTGTTAATCTGGCTCAAAAAAATTCCTGAACTACACATTGTCAATGCGAGAATCAAAATAAATACAATATGAAAAAAAATATTATATACATAATCTTTTCGTATAAATCTAATCATTATTTGTTCTCCTTAACAGTTCTTTAAGTTCAACACGATTACATACGAATACAACTGCCGATGTCAGCACGATTATGCAGCCATATACAACCGCTCCGGTGAGTATATATGTTCTGGCACTAAATATATTGTAGTTATTACCATATATACGATAAAATATGTTTTCAAAAACCAGATGCATCAACGTCATTCCAATACATATAGTCAATGCACTTATAACCGCTATTTCTGTCATATTAATCTTAAATCTTTTAAGCTTGCTTGCCCCGACTATGCCCATAACGATTAATTCCTTACGTCTGTTTTTGATAAGATACCAATATAACATACCCGTATTGACAGCGATTGTTATTCCCACTATTACAGATATAAAAATAATTGTTTTGATTGACACCAGTGTTTCTCCGTCACGGATATTAAAGTCCGGAACATATACCCTGTCTCCCAGTTTGCTTTCAAAATTATTTTTGATTGCTTTATAATCTTTTACACTTGGCAGGTCCTCAAAATTAAATATTGTCATTAATGCACCCGCTTCATCACCGATTACATTAATTGTTGTACTGACCTTATTGTGCAGAACATCGTCACCTTCTATTCCTATGATGGTATACTCTTCGCCCAATATTTTAATCTTATCACCTAATTTGTAATCACTGCCGGCAACAACAACTTTACTGTTTTCTGTATAATCCTGCTTTTCAAAATAGCGCCCCGATATAATATTCCTGTTCTCTTCTATCGGTTCTGCATTCATAAATTCACCGTTACTATATCCTGAATAAATATTGACGGGATACTCCAGATCTGTCAGCGCCATAGTATATACATACGATAAATCTGCTTCCACTTCTGCGCATGTTGTCCTAATTAATTCCTTTATCTCACCGATTGTGACATCTTCAAAGCTTAAATCAATATATTTATTATCAATGTCAAGTTCCTGTTTTCGTCCGTTAAATTCGGCAAATACTCCATACAGAAAAATTAAGCAAACCATCCCTATTATCTGTGACAAAATCAGAACAACATATATAATTTTATGTGCTTTCATTGAATTTTTTAATAGTTTAAACAAGGAAATCTATCCTCCCCTCTTATTTTTATCTATAGTACTGCATTGCTATAAATTTGTACGAGTCTATTAACGTTGCAGAGTTATGTGATTCGGAAGCATAATTTTCAGCGCCATGATAATAATCATACACTGCGCTCTGATAACTCCTGACCATCCTGATTACTTTAGTTTCTCCTGGTTCAATATCAACTTTGTATAAACTTCTATCTGCATCATACGTTCCTGTATTATAGTTATATCGCATTAAATAAATATTGCAATTAGTTGTTATTTTACTTGCACTGACCATGCTTGTCTTGACGGTGTTTTCCGTACCTGTTGATACGTAAGTTCCTACACGTCCGTTATACCTGTCCGAATAATTCTTTTTTCCTCTGACCTTATCATCTCCTGATACCATATTCACACATATTGGTAAAAATACAGCTATGGCCACAAGGCCTCCTGTTACTACCTTCCTTATAACTTTTCTCAACATATACATTTCCTCCTTATGCATAAAATAATTAACTAGCTTCTTGCGTTATTTTCTTTATAAAACAACAAGTTTCTACTTTTTTATGATATCATATCCTTACTTCAATTTCAATATAAATGTCGCGAACGGTCATTTTTACTATAATAACCTATAATAAAACTTATACCATTCCCAATATCTACCCATACAATGTAAGTAGGAACTGTCTTATAAGTATCATGAAATTTTAATTCCATAAATTTATGGGTATTATGGGAGAGATATTGATATTATCGTCTTGTTCCATTCTTATCAAAATTCTTTCTTAATGCTATTTCTGTTGGGATAATAGCCCCAATTAAAGGAATAAGTTGAACAACATTGATAATTACTCCTATACTCCCAACACAATCTTTATTTTCCCCAATTACTAAAAGCATGCATATTACTGTTATCGGCAACATAACCATTCCACAGACATACCAAACTTTACCAGAATATTTATGAGCAAATTCCCATGTATCTTTGTTCTTCATAGACATCGAAGTCCGGTATCCAAATAATGAATTTATTTCTTTGGGAGCCTTTTTCATAAAATATCTTCCAAAACCAATCATCGTAAATGGAAGAAGCAAATCCATAATTAACATAAAGATCCAAAATCCCATTCTTGAACTCCTTTACTACTAAATCCCGATTTGTTAGATTCATTCTTGTTAAAAAACCGCAACTCCTCATAAAATGAGGAATTGCGGCTTGTATTTAAGTTTCTATGATACTAAATCAAAGATTATTCGATAATTGTTGCAACTCTTCCTGAACCTACTGTTCTACCACCTTCACGGATAGCGAATGTAAGACCCTGTTCCATAGCGATTGGATGGATGAGTTCGATTGTCATTTCTACGTTATCACCAGGCATGCACATTTCTGTTCCAGCTGGAAGTTCGCAAACACCTGTTACGTCTGTTGTTCTGAAGTAGAACTGTGGACGATAGTTGTTGAAGAATGGAGTATGACGTCCACCTTCATCTTTTGTTAAAACGTAAACCTGAGCAGTAAATTTTCTATGACATGTAACTGTACCTGGTTTTGCAAGTACCTGTCCACGAACGATCTGGTCACGGTTAACACCACGGAGAAGAGCTCCGATGTTATCACCAGCCATAGCTTCATCAAGCTGTTTTCTGAACATTTCGATACCAGTAACAACTGTCTTAAGAACATCTTCCTTAACACCAAGGATTTCAAGTTCGTCGTTAAGGTGAAGTGTTCCTCTTTCTACTCTACCTGTAGCAACAGTACCACGACCTGTGATTGTGAATACGTCTTCTACTGGCATAAGGAATGGCTTATCTGTATCTCTTACAGGATCTGGGATATATTCATCAACTGTGTGCATAAGTTCAAGAATCTTATCACCCCATTCACTGAAAGGATCTTCAAGTGCTTTAAGAGCTGAACCCTTAATGATTGGACAACCTTTGAATCCATATTCTTCAAGCTGTTCTGTAACTTCCATTTCAACTAATTCGATAAGTTCTTCATCATCAACCATATCGCACTTGTTAAGGAATACAACGATATATGGAACACCAACCTGACGAGCAAGAAGGATATGTTCCTTTGTCTGTGCCATAACACCATCAGTAGCAGCAACAACGAGGATAGCGCCATCCATCTGAGCAGCACCGGTGATCATGTT
>ULTN01076046.1_pt1 | contig 52648 bp, 46 predicted proteins | sample 1957681 | NCBI WGS metagenome assembly ULTN01 (sample SAMEA4835736, study PRJEB28245) | human gut metagenome | biome: gut microbiome; material: fecal sample | place: Denmark | collected 2008
TGCAGTATCGAAGCCAGATACATCCAGACTTGTCAGCGCATAGCAGCTATTGAACATACTTTGCATAGTTGTCACTTGTGCGGTGTCAAAGCCGGACACATCCAAACTTGTCAGCGCATTGCAGAAGGAGAACATGTGGCTCATATCCGTGACCTTGGAGGTATTGAAGCGGGACACATCCAAACTGGTCAGCGCTTCGCAGTGGTAGAACATGGCTTGCATATCCGTGACCTTGGAGGTATCGAAGCTGGACACATCCAGGCTGGTCAGCGCCTTGCAGAAGGAGAACATGTAGCTTATATCCGTGACGTTTGCAGTGTCAAACTTAGTCACATTTAAGCCGGTGAGCGCGTAGCATTCGCTGAACATCCATTTCATATTCGTCACTTGTGCAGTATCGAAGCCAGATACATCCAAGCCGGTCAACGCATAGCATCTATTGAACATGAGACACATAGTCGTGACCTTCGAAGTATCCAGCAGATTCAGTCCGGAGATAGATGTCGCCGCAGAGAAATCGTCGAATGCCATGCTGGAATCCGCATTTGCCATGATCTTCCCAGCGCCGTTGCCGGCAATGGTGAGGGTGGTGCCCTCCACATAGGCCTTGATGCTGCCGCTGTTATTCACGTCTGCATTCCAGGACTCATCAACCGTACCGGTCGGCGTATAGCTGTCCTTGATCTCGATGGCGGTAATGGTATTCTTCGCCGTAGACCCCTTATACCAGCTACTATTCGCCGCCAGCGTAGGCACAGATTCACACTTCACGTTACACGTCTTATCAGAAGGCGCCAGATAGTTCGCACTCTCCGCCACAGAGACGGTAATGGTCGCCGTACCGTCGCCCTTCTTCGTCACCGTGATCTTATTACCGTCCACAGAGACCGTCGCGATATTGGTATTGCTGGACTTCGCCGTAATAGCGCCGTCCCCGGCACGAGTCACGGTAATAGTCCCGGTCGTGCTGCTTGCATCAATGGTCATGGTAGTAGGACTGAGGCTCAGAGAACCAGCCGCCTTCCCGATCTTCCACGTGACACTCACAGCATCTGCCGTACCATCCGGCCAGCAATAGCCATCCTTCAGCGTGAACGTCGCAGTATAGGTACCCGCATTGGTCCCGGACGTTGTGCCGCCAATGGTCATCTTAGAGGAATCGTAACCACTCCAGGACGGAGACTGTGCATTGCCGTTATACGTCAGAGCCCCGCTCTGCACCGGCCACCGCACTTCGCCCTCAAGAGTTCCGCCACCGCCACCGGAGCCTCCACCGGTACCGGGATCCGTACCAGGGATCGCGGAATAGGTAACTGCACGAACGCGAGTCACAGCCGCCAGCTCTGCCGGCGTATAGTGCTTGGTAAGGCCCTTCACATACCAATTACCGTCCGCCTGGGGAATGTACGTAGACGAAGGCGTAGGCAGATAGCCGTCCGTACCAACGAACTTGAACTTCGTGCCCAGCGTTATCTCCTGCAGCTTATGACAGCCATCGAAAGCGGCGTACATATTTGTTACGGCGGAAGTATCGAAGGAAGACAGATCCAGGTTCTCCACCGCCTCACAGCTTCCGAACATGCTGCGCATATTCGTTACCTTAGCGGTATTGAAAGAAGACAGATCCGCAGTCTTCAGCTTATAGCAATACTGGAACATCGCGTACAGGCTGGTGACATTGGATGTATCGAAGCTGGTCAATTTCACAGTCTCAAGGTTACTGCACTGATAGAACATCATGCTCAGCGTTTTGACCTCAGCCGTATTGAAATTGCTCAGATCCAGTGAAGTCATCGCTTTACATCCATGGAACATACCGCTCATGTCGGTTACATTGGCCGTATTGAAGCTGCTGAGACCATTGATAGTCGTCAGAGCGTTACAGACATAGAACATCTGCCCCATGTCCTTTGCGGCGCTTGTATCCCATCCCGTCAGGTTCAGGGTCGTGAGCTTATCGTTCCCACCGAAGATGCTGTAGAAGTTCGTCACCTTCGATGTGTTGAAGCTGCTCAGATCCAGCGTCTGGATATTATCCAGATTATTGAACATGGTCTGCATGTTCGTGACGTTGGAGGTATCCAGCTTATTCAGTCCGGTAAAGGACGTCACATTGGTAAATGCATTGAACGCGCTTGTGGAATCCGCATTTGCCAAGACCTTACCGTATCCGTTGCCGGCAATGATCAGCTTCGTGCCGTTGATATAAGCCATAACGCTGCCGTCCTGCGCCGCAGAAGCATCCCAGGACTCCGCTTCATTGCCGGTCGCGGTGTATGTGTCCACCAGTTCTATCTCAGTAATAGTAGACTTAGCTGTAGTACCCTTATACCAGCCGCTACCTGCCGCCAGCGTAGGCACATCAGGTACCGCCTTGCGGAAATCAGAAGTCCAGTCGTAAGCAAAAACGATATCCTTAATGGTTTTATTAGACACATGGATATTCGTCTTCAGCAGATTATCTGCGTTATAGGGGCTGGAGGTGATGATTGAACTGGTACCGACATAACCTATGCCGTCCCGACTGCCCGGCGTGCTGGTAAGTGCCAGCGCATCCGAGGCAGTATGCTCGAAGGTAATATCCGTCAGGTAGAGCATGCCATACAGCGTGGTATCCAGCTCATCCCATCCGGCGCCCAGCGTAATCTTCTCGATTTTAGTGCCGGCAAACATACGGAAGGTAGAAAGGCTGCGTTTGGCAGAACCATCCGCACAGGTCCCGGACCCGGTCACGACCCAGTCAGAGACATCAAGATTTGTCAGGCTATAGCAGTAACCGAACATATAGTCAAACGTATCCGCGTGCGAAGTATCCCAGGCTGTATACTCATTCGCCGTCCCGGCATTCACCTTCTTGGTTGCCACATCAATGGTGGTCAGCTTCTCGCAGCCGGCAAACATATAGTAGAAGGTCTGCACACTGCTTGTATTCCAGTTCCCTACTGCGAGCTTTGTTATCAGCGGGCAGTCAGCAAAGGCGAAGTAGAAGCTCTTCACCTTACTCACGTCCCATTTACTTACATCCAGTGCCTGTAGCGACTCGCAGCACCAGAACATGCTGCTCATGGTTTCGGCACTGGAGGTGTTCCATTTGGAGACATTCAGGGTTTTCAGCTGATTACAGTTGACGAACATACACCCGAAGTCCTTTACCTTCGAAACATCCCAGTTATCCACTGCCAGCGTGGTGAGGCTTCCGCAGGAATTAAACATTCTTTCCATCGTTTCGGCATTACCCACCTGCCACCGTGACACATCCAAAGCTGCTATGTTGTAGCAGTTATTGAACGTACATTCAAAGCTCTGAACGCCGGATACATTCCAATTTCCGACCTCCAGGCCCGTCAGTGCCTTACAATCGCTGAATGTGGAGTGCAGGGACTGTGCGCCGGACAGCTCCCAGGCGGAGGTATCCACCGCCGTCAGCTTCTCACAGCCATCGAAGAGATGCGCCAGACCACCAGAGATCCCGTTTTCCTTCTCATCGCTGCTCAGCGCCATAAGAGGATCCGCGGTCTTATTCAGTGTGGCATCATTTACACCGGACGTATCAAAGGTCGCGTTCAGTGTAGTGAGATTGGAGCAGCCATTAAACATACCGTAGAAGTTCTTCACATTACTGCTGTCTACACCGGAAAGGTCACAGTCGGTCAGAGAACTACAGTTATTGAACGTCTGACGGAAGCTCTTGACATTACTCGTATCCAGATGATCGTCACTGAACGTGGTCAGTCCGAGCATGTTATTGCAGATATAATCGGAATCCGCGTTGGCGATCACATCCTCCGTCCAGCCGGTATTGCTGGCAATGACGACATTATACCCACCGGCTCTGACATACTTGGTCAGCTGGGAGTTTTCTCCGTCGCTATTCGCAATACTGTAATAAGTGGTAGGATCATTATCCGGCACAAAATAATTCGTACCCGTATATCCACCGGCGATCCATTCCGACACCGTCTTGCCGGTCGCAGCCACCTTATCCGCAGACCAGGTATACTTCCCGGCAGTTGCGTCCCACGTTACGCTTCCGTTCCCCTTCACAACTGTACCGGTAATTCCATCAGGAAGTGAGGCGGCGTAAATGAAGTAGTAGCCGCTTGCAATGTCGGCACCGGTCTTTGGCGTCATATACGCCATGACGCTTCCATCCTTCGCCGCAGAGACATCCCACGGCCCGTACCCTGCCGCGGTATCAAACCCGTCAGGCAGCGCATAGCTGTTCGTAAAAGAGATGCCGCTCACCTTATCGCGCAGCCCATGGAAATCCGTGTTCGCTTCGGGATCCCAGCTCTGCAGGACAGGCACCAGTTTCCGCTGATCCGCCACCCAGTCATAGGCCAGCGCGTCAGTGTTTGTGCCGTTGATCTTCGTCCGATTCGTAGGCTCGGCATAAGGCGCCACGAAGAATGCGCCCGTAGAAGACCCCGCAGTCGGGAAGGAAAGGTTGGTATTCGCAGCCTGCTCAAAGGTAATGGCCGTCAGCTCATTGATATGTCCGAAGGACATAGTATCAAAGTTGGTCAGCGCCGCAGGCAGCTTCAGAGCAGAAATGCTGATGTTATCGAAGGACCACTTTCCAACGGACACCAAGCTCTCAGGCAGCTTCAGGCTGGTAACGAGCTCGAAATCAGGGAAAGCGTAGTCGCCGATGGTGGTCATACCCTCCACGAATGTCAGGCGATCCGCCTTATCCTTATAGTAGGACCACTTCGCGTCCGTCTTAGAGGCGAAATCCTTCATGGGGCTGGTGTTGTAGTTATAGGCAAACTCGAACTCAATACCGAACTTCCCGGAGGCGTTCTTATCCGTCAGGTAGCCCATAAGGGCCTTGCCGTTCTGCGCCGCAATAGAGGACGCGGCCCAGCCGACCTTAACGCTGTAGTCCAGGTCACCGGCAGCATTCAGATCTGTGCGGCTATACTCCTTGGAGAACCCGCCGCCCTCCTGCGCCACGACCACCTTTTCAAAGGTGAATTCAATGCGTCCTGTAGACTTGAAGGACGCCGGAATGGTCAGGGTCAGGTCTCTTGTCTTATTATTCGCCCCGGCCGCCAGCACCTGCTTCGGCAGGTCGAAGCTAATAGACTTATTACCCGCATTGACCGTATAGTCCACCTTGGTTCCGCCAATAGAGAGCGTTGCGTTATCCGCGGCACTGGCGTTTCCGAAGATAGACAGTGAGGTATCCGGAGAGACCCATGTCGCTTTCATGGATATGATGCTGTTGACATCATCATCGCCGGTATTGCTCTCTTTCAGCGTGGCAGTCACTTCTTCGCCGGCGCAGAACGGTCCCTCCGGCGCCGTGCGTGTCAGCTTATAGCCATCTGCCGAGAAGCTGGCCGTGGTGAACTGCATGGAGTGATCCACGCGGTCCGTGAAGAATGCCAGCGACGCAACGCCGATAACGGCGATCAGCGCCAAGACGATGGCGATAATGCCTTTTCTACCGATACTCTTCGGCATTGTTTATTCACGCCCTTTCTTCTTAGTTTCTGTCGTCCCTCTCTTCGCGCTGCTGATACGGTACAGCATCAACACGCAGGAGGCTACGCACAGCAGGGATACGAACAGCCAGACAGCGCTCTGTGAGTTGCCGGTGGTCATATCAACGCCTGTTTGGATCTTCACGGGATCCGGCTTCGGGTCTGGGTAGTAATACCCGCCACCGCCGTAATACCGTCCCTCAAAGGTCCATGTAGAGTCCATCTTTGTATTTTGGTACTCATTGCCGCACTCCTTGGGGAACGTGACCGTTACATCAAAGGTAATGGTCTTCCCTGCCGGGATCTCATAGAAGGTGGAGACAGGCTCCTCTGTTTTTCCATAGGACCCCTTGTATATCTCCTTATCTCCCAAAGAGATCTTCAGATCCAGCGCGTCAAAGAGCTTTGTGTCCTCCAGATCACTCACGATGGAGAGTATCGCTATCTCCATCTTCGAGGACGCGGAGTTCTTCACGTGGATCTTGCCCTCCCAGCTATCGCCGGGCGCCATGTTTTCCAGTTGGAACAGATACAAGTCAGACGAATCCAGAGAGAACTTCCCACTGTATTTGCCCGTCAGCTCTATCTCACCCTCATGTACCTGTGTCCGCGCACCTTCATCAGCGTGCGCCACAGGCACCATAGAGAGGATAAGGAGAACCACCAGTATCCATGCCGGTACCGCCCGAGCAAGGCGGCGTGCTTTCTGCCTCATGTTGCGAGCCTCCTTCTTAAAAATTTATTGTATGAGTATTTTTGCTCGTGGAGCTGATAGGGAGCCTCGAACCCTCGACCTGCGGTTTACAAATCCGCCGCTCTTCCTGCTGAGCTATACCAGCTAATATACTTTTGGAGGATACCCGGCTCATATGTATCTGTCATGTGGGAGGAAAACAGGCAAAAGGGCACACGAACCCCTAATTTACCCGAGTCATATTATACCCCCATCGGCACCGAATGTAAAGGATTATTTCCCAATGGAAATAACATTTTTTCAAAATTTTGCATCTTCTTTCCAGTGTTTTCCGGTCCTTTCATGTATACGTTGTGCGCATGCATATACATGCCCACAAAACATACACACAATAGGCATGCATAAGAAACACACATAAGAAAAAGCCTGATACCCCAAGGCATCAGGCTTTCTCATTGCTATCTGTTTCTTTTTTCAGGTCGCGCAGGACCTTCCGTTCTTCCCTATCGCCGAGGAAAGAAACCATGAGTGTGAAGAACCTGTCGGTCTCCTTCTCGATATGCCACACGAAGGCATACCCTTCAAGCTGTGTTTCCGTCTCAGGGTCCCGGTATATTTCTACGGTACTCCCGAGCCGGACATCACGCCGGGCCATGTCAGATGCGTCCTTCCTCAGCAAAATACCGTTCCAAAAGGTAGTTGACAAGGTCGTTCTTGCTCTGGATCTCGCCCTTCTTCACGGCAAAGTCCAGCGCAGCGGCCGTGGAGGGCTTAATGAGTACATTCATACGGAAAGAGCGTCTTTCCGCCTCATCCCCCTGCCGCGACGCACGGTATCCCTTTGTCAGAGCTTTGCCCCCAACGCTGGCACCGGCTCCGCCCTGCGGCTGTACACCGTCCCGCGCCCCTCTGGATGCGCCAAACGTAATTCCCGTGCTCAGACCACCGGCCACCTCTTCGGTCACATTTTCCTGCTTTGCCATGTCAGCATACCTCCTTGTTTGCAGTCTTCGTCAGATACTCGTCGATAAACGCCTCGTAGTCCTTGGCAGCCGTGCAGTTCGGCGCCCAGGTATAGATGCTCTGCCGCAGCTTCTGCGCCTTGCGCACATCCTCCGCCTCGCGGATATGGGTCTCGAACAGCACCGTGCCCAGGCTCTCACAGATAGCCGGCAGCTCCTTCTTGGCCTCTTTAGCCAGATTCCGCCGCGGGTCGGTCTTGATCATGAGCAGCCCATCGATCTCCAGGTTCGGGTTACTGTACTTCCGCACTCGGGCAATGGTCTTATCCAGTTCCCCGAGACCCTGGAACGAGAACCGCTCAGAGGTGATAGGGATGATGCAGCTATTGGCTGCCGTCAGGGCATTGGTGAGCAGCACGCCCAGATTGGGAGGCGTATCGATAATGATGAAGTCATAGCCCTCCGGCAGGCCCTCCATAGCCTCTTTCAGGCGGTATTCCCTGCCCTGATGGGACATCTTCTGCTCTGCATCCGCCAGCAGCGGATCTCCTGCCACGATGTCCCCGATATCCGTATGCTGCACAGCTTCGATGATGGGGTCTTCAGCCACCAGCACGTCGTACATGGTCGCCACGTTATGTACGATGGCGCGGAACGTGTCTGTGCTGTTGCATTGGGGATCGAGATCCATCAAAAGGGTGTTGTACCCTTCCCTTTTCAGGCCCGTAGCCAACGCCGTGGCGGTGGTGGTCTTACCCACACCGCCCTTCTGGTTTGTAACCGCAATAACCTTGGTCATGTCCTTTGTCCTCCCATAAAAATTTATCCATACGTTTTATAGGTACATACTATACACACCCATTATACATACCCACAGGGCATATGTACACAGGAAAGTGCCGGAATACGGGAAAAATTTATCGTATGCGCGCTTGCTTCCCTTCCAGGCTCATATGCTGGTACACAGCGTAATAGTCGCTGTCGTACTCGATTTTGGTGCGCACCCAATGGGGCGCCTTGTCCCAATCCGGGTCATAGACCATGAGCTCAATGGTCTGCCCGCTGGTCAGCTCATGGCCGTCCAATTCATACCGCCCGTTGGCGTTCCTGTACAGCACCCCTTCGGCCACGACCGGCCGGTCATAGTAGGAGAGAATAGAGCACACATTATCCAGATGGTACAGCGCCGTATGCAGCTCATCGTGGAGCTGGCGCTCCTCCGGGTCTCTCTCGTTCTCCATCTCGATGTCCTGGGGCGCTATAAGGTATCGCCCGTCCGCAAAGCTGCTTCGGATGGCCTTTTCTACCTGTCTGAGGCGAAAATAGGCTTCACTGGTATTCACATGCATTCCTCCTTTTTGAATTAAAGCCACGCTTACATTGGTTGATATCGCAGGCCAGCCGGATCTCTACCGCCATCAAGGGCATTCACGACCCGACGTGCCGACTTACCGAGGGCTCATCTTTCCTTTTCAGTATTGCGCTCTGCGCCCGTATCGTGACCGGCACGCTCTGTCGCGCCGGAGATCTGCGAGGACAGGTCTTTCTTGCGTTCACGGTAGAAGCCGTCCTTCTCAAAGCGATAGGCGACCGGGTCCGTAATGACCACGGAGATGTAGTTCCGGAAGCCTTCACGGTATGCCTTTCTCTGGTGAGACTTGTCACCGGTAAAGGCTCCACCGGGCTTTGCCACATCATCGAACCAGAAATGTCTCTGCACCATGTAGGCGTCCGCATAGTACCTGCGGCACCAATCCAGCAGCTTTTCGCAGTTGGTGTCAAGCTGGGATTCATAGCCCACCCTGTGGTTGCCGTACAGCCGGAAGGTGTACCCAGGGAGAGCCGATCCCTCCGGCTCAGACACACTGGGTCGCAGGTTCTTTACAATGTCACGGATGTACTGCGGCACATCCGCGGTGGTGATAAGGGTCTTACTCATAAGAACATACCTTCCTTTCCTTAGAGATGATGGTTGTATTTGAACCGGCTGTTATTGCCGGTCAGGTGGATCTCCGTGACCTCAAAGAGCGTACCGTCCCGTTCATAGTGCTCCGTCCATGCGCCGCCGCCATACTTCCGCAGCAGCTCTTTCGCTCTCGTGACGCTGACGCCATCCACGACATCCCCGATGCACTCTATCTGCGCCCAGCGCTCCTCCGGGATGCTTTCCGGGTATATCTCCCTTCCATCCTTGAGTATGACGGCGCAGCCCTCTTTAAAGCGGACCATCTGGTCCGAATCTTCCGGAAACCGATAGAAGCTTCTTCTCATAGAAATCCTCCGAAGCCGTGTATCACCTGCGAAAATCCTGTGTGTATGCATTGTGTGTATGTATATGAGGTACATACATTGTAGACATATATTAACATATATGTTACTGCTTTGCAATAGGTATTTTCAAATTTTCTGAAACTTTTTTATTTTGCCCTTCCCTTACTGGTCATGTACCCATCCATCACCACACCGGCACCTCCTTGAAGCCTCCCACTCCCCTCTCCAAACGACCTATCCAGGCCCAGTTTTCTTCCTCCTCCAATGTATACATATATATTATACATATCCATACTACACATATATAATGTATACCTTTAATTTAATATCGCCTATAAGCCTTTAATATCAGTCAAAACAACCCCTCAATCAGATATACAGGCACACAACACATACACATAGCATACACAGACTACACATACATATAAAGTTGTACAAATATAAGACGCCAATTTTGGCGCTTTTGTCAATATACAACACGCCAATAAAGGCGTATAATGGGACCATAGAAAAGGCACGAAGAAAGGAGCCTACATCATGTTCATTCAGATCCTTTACTACACCATCATTATTACCGGTGCCCTGTTCCTGGCAACGTCCGTCATTCGCCTGATCGACCGTATCGATCGTCCGCAGGAAAAGACCGTGCGCCACACCAAGCCTGCTGCGCACCGTCGCCGCGCCAGAGCCGCCAGACGCGCAGATCGCGTCGCTTGAATTTGCTGCCATTCTCTTTCCCACCTCCAGCACCACCCGGGCCCTCCTTCGCGGGGGTCCGGGTGGCGCACCATTCGGAGCAAACCCTCGTCGTCTTTTCAGCTCTCTCCCCTTATCCTATACACACTTTCCCTATATGTCCAGTGCATATACATTTTATACATATCCATAAAACATATACATAATACATACTTATAATAAAGCCACGTATTTACAAGGAACCCGAGCACCGTCATACTCTGTATACTCACTACACATACTTATAGCGCATACACACGACACATACACCTAAACACACGCCATACAAAAGGAGGACCTGACTTTGAAAAAGCTTCCCACCCTTCTCCGCACCATCCCGGCAGCCGCCATCTCCCTTGCCCTCATTCTGACGCTATCCGCCTGTGCCGCCCAAGACTCTACCGGCACCGGGAATGGTCCCGCTGTCAGCTCTGGTCCCACCCAGACCGAAACAGCTCTTGATGACGGATCCCTCTTGGAGACGGTTTTCTCTCAGTCCGATCCTGCCGACCGTGGCCGTATTACGTATTACAGAGACAAAGTAACAGATGTTTTGTACATAAAGGCCTTTTGTACAAGCGCCGCCGGCTATGCCGGCGCAGGCGGCCTGTCCGTCATGCTGGACCCGGATACCGGTAAGCCTCTCACCTATACCCGATACATGGAGATGTATTCTACTCTTAATAGTTAAGGACGAGGCAAACCGGCATCTGCAGGGGCTTGACGATTCATCCCAAGGAGAATAGAATATGGTCCACGAGCTCGTCTGCCATGTGTAGAAGGAGTTGCCGAAGACGTCTTGCTTCCTGCAAGGCGTTTTCTGTTGCTCTCACCCTCCACATTGAGCGCCGTCGTTCTGCCGGCTAACCCTCCGAAGGTCAGCCCGCATTAACGGTATACGTGCTATGTATATGTAACATACATACACATTATACATAGCTATAATACAGATACACAATGCGGACATACAGAAAACCCTTTGTCCCGCAAGACATACAGCAAAAGGGACCGTCTTATGACAGCCCCTTTCTTTATACATATCTTATATACATATCCACTATACATATACATATATGTATGCACACCTGTTTCCCGCTATTCCTCCGTCTGCAGGTTCCCCAGGATCCCCTCCGCCAATCGGGAGATGAACTCCTCTGCATCAGGCATACCCTCCGGGAATACCTCGTCCTGGAGAGCCACTGCTTCATTGTTCCCGGTGCCCCAGGCCATAAGCAGCGCCAGCTCCATTTCCTTTCTGACTTCCTCCTCCGGTACCCCGTGTCGCTTTGCGACCTCAGAGATAGCCTCCTGGCTGATAGCCGGTCCAAACTTCATCGCCATGCTTTATATCCTCCTGTATGTAAGATGTACCCATGATACACCCGCTATAGAGTCGAAAACGGTCTGAAGCCGTCGCTGCTGAAAAAATAAGAGCAGGGAAGAGGCCGTCCTTCCTTGCTCTATTTCTCTTTGCTGAATCCTCTCTCCTTAGTGTATTTATACCAGGATGTTTTCTTCGCCCCTGTGATCCGGCACGCTTCGGCTGCTGAGATCTCCCCGGCCACCCACCGCTTGGCGGTACGGTCGAAAAGCTCCCAGTCGGAGATGGAGATGGGCCTCCCGAACTTTACGCCGGCTGTTTTAGCAGCTGCAATGCCCTGCTTCTGCCTTTCCAGCGTTTTCTTCCGTTCTACATCTGCCACATAGGCCAGGACCGCCAACAGCTGGTCCTCCAGCATACGCCCGATGTCCCCCATCTCCTTGAACTTCCGGCTATCGAACAGTGCTTCGTTGTCCAGCGCCACAATATCGCAGCCTATATCTCTCGTAATTTCCTTCCATTCCCGGATAATGCTTTCATAGTCCCTCCCCAGCCGATCCAGCGCATCTACATACAGGCAGTCTCCAGCCCGGATCACGCTTTTCATGGCAAGATAGCCGGGACGGTCAAAGTTTTTACCGGACGCCACATCCCGGAACAGGAACCGTTCCTCGATCCCTCTCTCCCGCATGGTGGCCAGCTGCCTCGCCAGGTTTTGTGTTTTGGCGGATACCCTTGTATATCCAATATCCATAATTCTTTCCCCTCTCACTTTCCCACCAGATGAACTGCCGAGAATTCCTCGGCAGCTGCTTTCTTTCTATTATACGGCATTTACTAAAGCCGCTGAAAGGGAAGTGCTGTGAGACGCATCGAAACAGTGGGTTATGCGCAAAAAAGAGTTCGTTTCGTCTGAGAGCGTTTCTCCGACACGAAAAGGCAGAAAAAGGCGGAATTAGACGGCGAATTTCCTTAAATCCGCAAAAAACAAAGAACAGGCCCCTATTTATAGAGGGCCTGTTCTTACTGTTTTGATTCTATCTTTTCAATGATGATACGCTGCCCATCAAAGGAAATGGACACTGTTTTATCTTCCGGCGCTATGCCCATTTGCTGCGCCCACATGGACGGGATGCTGATCCTATAATTCTTGGCACCCTTACTGGCATTTCCGCCCGGCTTGCCAATTTGAACATTACATATCCGCGTCTCCACACTTACACCTCCACTTCAGTTCCGGGAACAACCTCATACGGGCTGATATAGTACATCCCAGGGACATAATCTGCATAGTCCACCGGCTTTTTCTGGAGGTAGATCTTGCAACCCGAGCTATCTTCAGCCGTGAGCCAGAGGTATTTTACATTCTTTGCATATCTTTCATCCGTAAATCTGTATTCCTGTCCCTCTTTGCAGTGAAGGTTGTTTCGTAAAATACGTTCAGGCGCGATCTCAACGAACGCGCCGTAGTCCCCGATCACAATACGGTCATACCCTCTGCAGAGCTGCATTCCGTCCAGAGAGAAAAGAGGCATCGCTTCATCCCCGGTCATATTGCACCATTCCGGCAGCGCGGACTTGTATTTCTCCCGGACATCTCCAAGAAACAAATTGAACCCAATGGGTTTGTATTCATATTCTGCCGCCAGGCCGTCCTGAAACGCCAGCATCTCCCGTCCCAGCTTGCTTATCTGCCTCATTGTGATCACCGCCTTTTTCTTCTCTTCCATTATTATACAGTATTGGGGGCGAATAGTCAAGGTTGATTTATGGGCTCTGAAAGAACAGGCCCTCTGCGCGACACGCAGAGGGCAGGGCGAATATGGATCACGTTTTCTCTGGATGTTCTACATGGAGGTATGATTTCAAAGCGTCCTGCAGCACTTGAGAAAAGTTTACGTTGCGTTCCAATGCTACCGCGTTGAGCCATGCAGGCAACGTCACCGTGCGATTCACACTTCGGTTGACTCGCGCCATCCGGATAGTCGGCATATAGACGTCTACCAGCACGGCTCTTTCATTCTTTCCGAGCTTTATATCGGCCAGTGGAGTAGGCACCGGGATCTCCTCGCCATCCTCCTCCAAACCATTAAGGACACACCCAAGCAGTTCTCTTGCAGACAGTAAGGCATCCGTTTCATTCTCTCCGCTGGTGGCGACGTCCAGGTCCGGGAAGGAAACAGCAATTTCCTGCCCTCGCTCATATGTGAATATGGCAGGAAAGAAATAGCGCTCAATCTGTTTCATTGGTCTTACCTCCATATAAGAATATGAACTCTCTCGATGAATAGCTTTTCATTCAGAGGCCCTCCTGACGCCAAGTATTGTAACACATATAATTATGTTTGTCAGCGAAATGTTCTGAATATTCTGTTTTTAGGAACACCAATTATTATTGGCGATTCTTACATTCATAATGGTTGTTCTTGTTCGGGGAAAAAACAAACAAACCGCCCGCAAAAACCGTTCAAATCTCCCGATTTCCAAAACGAACGTCCGAAAAGTAAAAACACGCACCTTTACGAACAATACAGCAGGGGAGGGTAGGGCGTTCGGAAAAGTGTACTATCCGTACACCAAAAACTGGAAGCTACTTCATCGCAAGCCCCTATAAAATTCCAAGTGTTCCAATCTTAATACTATTTTTAAATATCCGAAAGAAAAGAGTATTCCATATTTTTGGAATACTCTCATTTTTATATACACATTCTACACATACACAATATATACACAGTATAGGTATGTATACACATACACATAAGATGGAAGAAATCCCCTCAAAACCCGCCTTTTCCCTTTACCGCCGTCTTGTTTCCTTTTGGAAATAATACTTGACTTTTCACTTTCAGTTGCGGTATAGTGTAGCCAGATATTTCTCAATGGGTATAATAATTCTGAAAACATTTCCCAAAAGGGAGGTCTATCTGTATGACCAGCGCAAAAGAGAAAAACGCGAATACGGAGCTTTCCCCCGAGGAATTGTATGACCTTGGCCGCCGCAGCGCCGAGGGAGATCTTTCTGCCCGCGAGACGCTTATCCTTTCTCATCTGCCGCTGGTCAATAAGCTGGTCAGCAGGTTCAAGGGCCGCGGCGTAGACTATGACGATCTATATCAGGAAGGCTGCTGCGGACTTATCGAGGCAGTTATCCGATACGATTATACCCGAGGCACGTCTTTAGCCGCTTATGCGTATCACTGGATCAGCAAACGGCTGCATAAAGCCATCCTTACGCAGAGCAAGAATGTTCCTATGACCATCGGGGAAAAGGACTATTACAGTATGTGCCGGGTATTGGGGGCTTATCACGACCTATACGCGGAGAACGACCGCCCTCCCACGTCTGCCGAGCTGTCCGAGGCGCTGGCCATCCCGAAAGATAAAATACGCAAGGCCCTTTATGGCATGCGTATCTTTTCCTCTCTGGACGATGAGACGGCACAGGTCTGCGGATCAACAGCCTCTGCCGAGGACGTCTACTTCAAAGAAGAAGACCTACTGTCCCTGCTTCCCGCCCACCTGACCAATAGAGAGAAGACCGTTCTTCAGCTCTATCTCGGCCTGTCCCCGGATACCAACCCCATGTCCTTCTGTGAAATATCCGCCAAAGTTTTCTGGTCTACAGAGACGGTCCGCAATACATATTACAGCGCAGTTTCGAAGCTGCGAGACGCTCTTGCTGCCGAAGACGCTCCGGAAAACTCGGAGCCATCCGAATAATCCGGAGGGCAGAGGAATCCGCCAAATAAAAGGCGTATGCTTGTAGCATACGCCTTATTTTTTTGCTGCCCCGAAAGAAAAATTTTACAAATCATCCATTTTCTTCTTGACAACCACTTTCCAAAGGGGTATATTGTCAACAAGAGTTCTTTCCGAAACGGTATAACATACCCCTCAGAAAGATCATCAAAAAATTTTTTATTAAATGGAGAAACCGTAACAATGAAAAAGCGCATGACTAAGATCCTGGCCGCTGGTATGGCCCTGTGCCTGATGGTTGGCACCTTCGCATTCTTTACCGACCGTGAGACCCACAACGCCGGTGCTACCGCTGGTAACATCGATCTGGTGTTCACCGACGTGTCCAGCAAGGACGCTCACAAGGAAGCTACTCAGCTGAACACCGACGATCTGGTGTGGACTGACAGCAAGATCACCAATGACACTGAGGCCATCATGAACCCCGGCGACAAGTTCGATATGGGTTACAAGCTGACCAATACCGGCAGCAAGTCCATCGATGTCCGTCAGCAGCTGACTCTGGTCTCCAGCGTGGCTATGACCGATGCTGCCGAGGAGTACACTCTGAAGTGCGGCAACATGACCATCACCCCCAATGTCTCCGAGGATAAGAAGACCATTACCTATTCCTTCGATGATATCATCCTGAACGGTACCGTTGAGACCGAGGCTACCGGTGTTGCTCAGGCCGAGGGCCAGGACTATGACCTGTATCTGGACTTCGCTAAGGCCGCTGCCAACAAGTTCATGGGATCCACCGTTGAGGTGACTCTGGACATCATGGCTAAGCAGCATCGCAACACCACTGCTGATGATTTCGTGACCTTCGCTCAGTACACCACCTCTTTCGAGGAGATTGTCTAACCAGCATTGCTGATCAAACCTCCGTTACCAAGTCTAACACATAAACGGCAGGCGCCCGCGTCCAGCTCTCTTGGGCGTCGGGCGCCTGTTAATTTTTATGAAAGGAGCGTACATTTATGAAGAAACCCAAGAAGATCCTTGCGCTGGTGCTGGCTTTTGCTACCGTTGCAGCGCTGGCCATTGGCACGTTCGCCTTCTTCACTGATCGCGTCCAGGCGAAGGCAGAAGCCAAGGCCGGCACCCTGGAACTGGCTCTGAGCCAGGTCACCCTCAGCAAGAGCACCGGCCTGAAGCCCGGTACCGGCTGTAAGGTGGACTTCACCCTGTCCAATCTGGGCAATAAGTCTGCAGACGTCAAGGAGGTCCTGGTCCTCCGTTCCCCCAAGGTTATGAACACCACTACGCCGGAATTTGACCTGTATCTGGCTTCCGACGTCACTCTGGATGCAGAGGGCAAAGCCACCGTCAAGACCGGCGCCACCCCCGTGGCTGTTCGTGCCGTCGCTACTGACGGCAAGTCCATCACCTACACCATCGACGAGTTCATCCTGAACGGTACCGGTGCCGGCGCCGAGACCGAGGGCACCGCCGTTGGCATCTCCAAGGCCAGCTCCTATGTCCTGGTGTTCAGCAGCACGGCCGGCAATGATTTCCAGGGCATTACTGTGACGCTGGACTATCTGGCTCAGGCCAAGCAGCACCGCAATACCAACGCGGCAACATGGGAAACTGTTCTGACTGATCGTATTGTGGACACCAGCTCCGCTTTCAATGGTCATTCTGCAGTTCCCGAGAAGTAAGAAAGGAGGTAGCATATCATGCGTAAGATCAAGAATATGAAGCTCAGCGGCATGCTTGCCCTGGCTATGGCGGTCGTCCTGCTGGTAGGCTCCCTGGCTTACTTCACGGACCGCATCACCACAAAGGCTACTATCAGCACCATCGGCGCTGATATCACCACAGACCCGGATGACCCCACCTATAAGGACGACCTGACCGCCAAGTGGCTGGCGTTCAATGCTGCCCCCAAAGCCAACTTCAACCCCGGTGACAAGGTGGATCTGAGCTACAAGCTGGCCAACACCGGCGAGCTGGCTCTGGATGTGCGTGAGACCTTCATCATCACCTCCAGCAAGCCTATGAGTGCAACTCCCGAGTTCCGCCTGTTCAATGGCGCTACGCAGGACGCCGACACCAAGGCCTACACCGGCAACGGTGTGGTCGTAACTGAGACAAAGATCAGCGACACCGTGTACAAGTACACCGTCGCCAGCTACGTCCTCAGCGGCTCCGAGGAGACCATTGGCAGCAACGCTAAGAGCGTGGACAAGACCTATCAGCTGGTATTTGACAAGACCGCGGGCAACGCCTTCCAAGGCGCTACCTGCACCATCGATTACCTGGTCGAGGCCAAGCAGCACTCTGACGGCGGCGACGCCGACTGGGTCACCGCTGTCAACGGCGGTACCATCACGCTGGGCGACCAGACTATCCCCGCTGTCCCCGCTAAGCCGGCTCCCTAAACCAATAAGCCATAAGGCACAACAAACAAGCGCGACCGTCTGGCCGCGCTTGTTTCTTTGTCCTATTGGACACATTTACCAGCGAAAATCCCCACCTGCTCTGTTGACTATATTATTTCCATATCGGTATAATTCGTATTGTAAGGTTTCGTTTTAGGTATAATACACCCGGAACGTACTTAACATTCCTTCAGGGAGGTGAAATCATGACAACTACAGCAGAACAAACTTCCAAAAACAAGAAGAAAGCCCTTGCTGCAGGCGCTATTGCGGCCTCTTGTATTCTTGCGGGTACGGTAGCGTACTTCACAGACCGCGTAGAAACATCTGCTACAGCCAAGGCCGGTACGGTAGATCTTGCTTTAGACGCCAACTGGGCGAATGTTGCCAACTTCAACCCAGGGGATAAAGCGGACTTAGACTATCAGGTCAGCAACGACGGCAATAAGTCCGTCGATGTCCGTGAACGCCTTGTTGTAACAAGCAGCGTGGCGCTTGACACTGCGGCGCAAGCCGAGTTTGAGATCTACAAAGCAATTGACGTAGAGCAAGACGCTGCCGGCGCCTACGTGCCGAAAGCCGATGCAAAGCCTGTCACAGACGGCGCTAAGCGCATCGTCGCAGGCGACAGCAAGAGCATCACATACGTGCTTCCTGAGTACACATTAAACGGTACCGGAGCAAATGCTGAGACTGAATCAGGTGTTACAGACACTAATCATTCTGCCGACTACGTATTAGTATTCAAAGGCGCCTCTTCCAACGCCTTCCAGGATGCTGACGTAGAGGTAAGCCTTTTGGCCGAAGCGAAACAGCACCGTAACACAAACAGTGATACTTGGGCCACTGTTTCTTCCGAATCCGTCACATTCGGAAACGGTAATGTAGATGCCGTTCCGGCACGTTGATTCCTTCTTTTCTAACAGGTTCAGATACTACTCTTTTATATTCAGTGCTATTTTGATTATTTGCAGTATAAGATCACTATTTTTCTTTCCATAAGATTTAATTCACTTTCGTCTGACGTATTCAGTTTTCCTATATTTACGACATGATTAAGTCTGCCGCCCCTTTACCAGAGTCAAGGCGGCAGCACACACCCTTATTTACGCAGCAGGCTTCACACACCTGCTGCCTTTTTTATTCTGTGGAATTATTGTATCACAAGCCTGTTCACCTTGTGAACACCATCACAAAGGCGGCATCGCAAGGCATTCACAACGCGCCTCTGAGCCGTTCAAAGCCCGGCTTATGGCACCAATTACATATATCAAGGAGGTCTTTTATGCGACGCAAAACAGCACGATTTACTATGTATTTACTTATCGCCCTGCTTTTCACATCTATTTTTATACCGTCCGCATTTGCAGCCGATTTCGAAAGTGAGATCAAGCTGGAGGACGAAGAAACATTTTCCCTCACAGCATCCGAGCTTCAGCTCTTTGATTTTGAAAACTTTGCTCCCGGTGATATCCGCACCGGCAAGCTGCACATAAAGAACACCACGGACAGGAAGATGGACTGCCGTATCCTGTCTATTATCAGCTATGCTGAGGATAAGAGCCTATTTAATGCCATGGCGCTTCGTATCATGGATGAAAACGGCACAGAGCTGTATTCCGGCCCATATGGCAGGAACGACTCGGAACTCATTGCCTCCATTACGGTAAAGCCTATGCGAAGCACCACTTTGGACTTGGAGGTTTCATTCCCAGCCTCCAAGGGCAACGAGTATCAGGCTGCGGAGATGGACTCCATCTGGACCTTTGAAGCCCGCGTTTATGATGCAAAAGCCCCTTCCGACAATGGTAATAATGGTGATAACAAGGGCGACAGCAGCAAACGCGACGACAATAAGGGCGAGACCAGCGGCGATACCGACAAGAATAATAACCCAGGCGCTTCGAAAGGGGATAAGGGCACCGGTTCCGGAGACTCCGGGAAGGGAAGTGGAGCAGGCTCCGAAGCAGCAGATAAGGGCAGTGATAAGGACAGATCTGGCGTCAAGACAGGTCTGGACCTGACCCTTTCCGATTCCAGCCTTATTTTAGGTCTCATTCTGGTAGGTCTATGCTTCCTGGCCGCCATTGTGACGTCTATCCGTGTTTACGCCGCCAAACGCAAGCAGAAAGATCAGGGCAAGAAATAGGACATCCAACCGAGTCATTCAGACCCCCAAGAGGAGCAAGTCTTTGGACCGTTGCTCCTCTTGCCATTGACAAAATTATACCGATTGGGGTATAATAAATGACAGGATATTTCCGTTTAGATACGAAAGTCACAACCAAAAGCGAGTGAACCCAGTGAAACTTATAGCAGAGACCCAAGAAGAGAGTTCCAAGCTCAACGGCTTATCCGCGCTCTTGCTGGATCTCGGGATCGACGTGGACCGTGCCGAGCTGGGAAAAATCCCGTCCAGAGATCGCCTGGAGCCTTTCGAATAAGGGGTTCCGGAGGTATGCATACGGTAAGCATGTATCATATGTACATACTGCATACATGCCCATAAAGCATACATACAATACACGCATATATAATATATATAGCAGGGAGGTGACGTTGTGAGCATGATGGACTCCAAGGACTGGATCAAGAAAGGGCGTGAAAAGGCCCCCGAGCTCCGCGACAGTGCGAAGGCAGCTGTCGCAGAAATGTTTGCCACCGGAGACCTGTCCGGCTTTCTGAACGTACTGAGCCGTCTGCCCAGTTATGACGCCTGCAACCTTGTTCTCATCCTTCTGCAGTACCCGAAAGCCACCTGCCTTGCGGGCTATAGGGTCTGGGAGCGCCTTATGGCAGACCCTCGCGCCTCCATATTGAAGCCGGAATGGCGCGGCAAGGCTATTGACCTTATTGCGCCGTTCACAGAGCAACGCGACAAGCGCGACCTGCGCCTGACATGGTTTGCGGTAAGCCAGTTTGATATAGCCCAGACGAACGTTTCATACAGCCTTCCGCCCTCCGTTTATGTCGTAGACGACGACCACATGAGGATGCTCATTGAGGGCGCCTGCCGGGCGCTGCGCAGGGAATATCACCTTACAGTCCATCATGCCACCACGGAGGCCGGCATGTCCAACGCGGCACTTCCGGGCTTTCTTACGGACAAGATCGTATACCTATATGACGACGCCAAGCCGCCTGCGCAGCTGGCGTGGCTGGTAGACAGTCTCTGCACGCTGCAGGGCGGTCCGGCTTCATTGCCGCCAGCCTGTCATGATATATTTTTCATATGCATCCGGCACACCCTCTGGCGCACCTGGGGCCTGGATATGCCCCCATCTCTTGCTTCGTACCGTTCGAGAATCCGGAACATGTCAGACGACATACAGATGGACTTTTTAGACCTTCTGCAGCGCAGCTACCGGTCTATTGAGGAGTCTATCGCTGCCGGTTATGCTGAAGTCCGCGAAGAGGCCCGCAGGGAACAGGAGGAGGCGCAGGGCATCCGTGAATTGAACGAATTGGACGCCAAAGTCCTTCTGGACGACCTCCGACCGAGCCCCTACGGCTAATCGTGAAAGGAGCAGCGTATGTATGTGAACCATAGCGGCTGGAGCGCAGAAACCGGCGCCTTTTCCTATGACATCTACATAGACGAGAACAAGAAGGACTACGAGATTCGTTATAAGGACGGCAGCGTTGACCGGCAGATAACGCCTTTTGAAGCCGTTACGAACGACTGGAACAACGACGGCGACGTCTACACTATGTTCGGCGCCTATTTCGAGGATGAATCTACCGGCTGGCGCCAGTTCATGACGCCGGAGAACATGGTCATGCTGCTGCTCAACAGCCGTTTTGACCCCCGCAGCGTTTGCGGTCCTCTGGTGACAGAGATCCCCGGCATAGAGATCCCTGACAGAGACAAACGCTCCAAGCTGGAGCAGACGATCCAGGACAGCGAGAGAAGGGCACTCAACAAGGAAGCCGAGCGCAACAGAAAGATGGATGCACTTGGTATCCGCCCGAGCGATGAGCCCTGGGCACGCTGAAGTTTTAGAGAATATCCATAAAGGAGCTGATGGTGTATGGAAAACACCACCGACTTAGATACATTTCACTGTGGCCCGCGTCAATATCCGGACGCCGCGATAGGGCGAATTGAGCCAGCAGGCGCAAGAGGGAAGAAGCGCCTGACCTTGACCGGCACCGGCTCCGCCCGTGCGCCCCGAGCGTCTTTACAGACCGCCTGGGGCAAATACACAGATGACATCATCCACGTGACGATAGGGGAGGGGCTCTCCGAACTGGAGAGCGACGTATTCGCAGGTCTGCGAAATGTCCGGAGCGTATACTTTCCGAGAACGCTGAAGGCGATCTACTCCGGTGCTTTCTCCGAATGTGTAAAGCTGGAGCAAGCAGATCTTCCGGACGCCCTCCGATACATAGGCCCCGGCGCATTTCAGGGCTGTATTTCCCTTGCGGAAGTGACATTCGGAAGCAGCCTAAAGAACATACAGGTAGACGCCTTCCGAGGCTGTAAGAGCCTGAACAGGCTTACTTTCCCATCTTCCGTTACCGAAATAGGCGAGCACGCCTTTGCTGATACCGGCGTAGAGCGCATCGTCCTCCCGGACAGCTTAGAAAACCTTCTAAAGGGCTGTTTCAGCCATTGCGAGAAGCTGCAGGAGGTCACGGCAGGGAAGGGGTTGTCTGTGATGTCTGACCGTTCTTTTAACGGCTGCACGGCGCTGGAGAAATTGGATTTTCGTCCAGCCAAAGTCCTATACCACATTCACGACCTTGCTTTTCTGGATTGCAGCCAGGTCAAAGCCGTGCTTTGTAGAGAGGACCAGGCAGCTTTGCTTCGTAAGCATTTCAGACCCGAGATCCTGGTGATCTCATGATAGAAGAGAAGGGAGGAGGGATACCCATGTCTACACCCACACCTGAGCAGATGGCTCCTCATATGTATTTGACCTTTGCGGAGGCCACGATCATAAGCGCAAACAGGATGATGAAGGACAAATCTTCCTTTCTACAGCGCCTGACAGACCTTCTGAACCACACCACAGACCGCGTATTACTCCGAGACCTGCAAGGCCTGTATGACAAGGTTTCGGCCCTCTCAGAACCAGCCTTCGAAGCATTGATACAAGCCGCAGCGATAGGGGAGGTCATGTTCCCGGTGAATTACAAGCTGCCGACCAACATCTGATGTTTTTATCCCCCATTCGGAAGAAGTGAACTTTTCGTATATTGGTAGCAAGTTAATAGGTTCGTTATATAATTCTTATTGTTTGAAAGGCTCGAAGTATGGTGATAATTCTGACGATAGTGTTTGCGTACTTTTTTCTTTTTTATTTCGGCTATAAGCTTTTTATGAATTTAAGAAAGAGGCAGCATCTCCCAATTAGAGATTCTGAACAAAGGAATTCCAATTCAAGTGAGAATGCTGTAGATGTTGCCTCTAAAAATGAGAAAGGCGCGAATATTTTTGTTCCAAGTAAAAAAAGTAGTAGCGAAGATTTTCACTCCGGCAATGATGATCCCGCAGAGGTTCTTTCTGGCACGCGCATTTGTGCAGCCCCAAATGCCGAATTAGATTTCGAGGGCAAAATTGATATGTCGCCTCTTTTTCTCTCAGCGGTTTCGCTTGTTTTCGAAACAGGGCAGGTGACCGTTTCCATGCTCCAGCGCCAGCTGAAGTTGGGCTATTCTTGCGCCGCAAGACTTGTAGATCAGATGGAATATCTTGGCCTTGTCGGTCCATTTGAGGGCAGTAAACCTCGGCAACTTCTGATTTCCAAAGAGCAGTGGCAGGAATTTATATTTAAAAGAAACGACGAAGCCGGCAAGAAGCTTTTGGCTCAACAAATCGAAAAGGATCAGCAACGGGCGTCTTTAAGTTTTGAACTTGAAGAGTATTTTTGCGGGCCCTTTAACCCTCAATATATTTTATTTTTGGATGCTGTTTTTGAGGCTGGTTATTACGACGAGGGCAAAATAAAAAAGCTGCTCAAGTTGGATGAAAATGGCTTTATTGCTTTTGATAGTCTAATAAAGCGCATGTGGATTGTCGATAAAGAAACAAACCTCTTGCGGGTCGCACCGTCCTTATACTGGGGAATTCGCAATAAATTTGTTTCTATTTATCTTCAAAAAAAGGAAAAATGTATTGACACGTTTCTTTCATTGGCTGAAGATTCAGAAGAGGAAATGTTAAATATGTTTGTTAGTGCGGCTCTTTTAGCTTTCAAGAAAGGTACACTTTCAGCTCCTTTAATTCAGCGCGAATTGAGCGTTTCATACGAGTTAGCAAAAGAGGCGCTTTTTTATTTGGAGAAGGCCGGCGTCTTAACAACTCCTTCAGATGATGAAAAGAGTCTGAGGAGAGTGGTAATGTCAGATGTTATGTTTTCAGTTTGTCGCGCCAAAGCATCCGAAGCTTTAGAATTGCGCCTTCAAGAAACTCTAAAAGAGTTGGAGCTTCAACAATTTTTGTTTGATCAAAACTTAGAGCGCAAAATTGAATCATTAGAAAGACAAGCTAAAGATGCCGAGGATATTGGTGATCTGGAAAGAGCGGAAAATCTCCGGGCGATGGCTGAAGGAAAAAAACATTTTTACGATAACTTGGAGGATTCTTTTGATGACGAAAAATGTGAACCGCGCCAATACATATCCGATATTGATAATATGACAGGCGAGGAATTTGAAAAATGGTGTGGAGCGTTGTTGACAGGCATAGGGTTTTCCAATGTTTATATGACGCAAAGTACGGGAGATCAGGGCGTAGACTTACTTGCCGAGAAGGAGGGTGTTAAATATGCTATACAATGCAAATGCTATTCTCACGATCTTGGCAATACACCGATTCAAGAGGTATATGCAGGGAAGGTCTTTTATAATTGTCAGGTTGCAGCCGTAGTGACGAATAGGAATTTCACCGTTGGGGCCCAAAAAGCTGCCCAAGCCACAGGTGTTTTGCTTTGGGATCGGGAATGGTTACAAAACAAGCTATTGGAAACAGATAATTTTACGGTGTAATAGTAACAGCAAAGTAAAGACCGCGGAATATGCCGGAGCATTTACACAGGCTTGTTCGTTCCGTTTCTTTTTAGGTAAAACCACTTGCGTCATTCTTTCCTTTCGGGTACAATGAATATTGTAAGGTGTTGTTATGAGACCACTCCTTTCCCAATTATGCTTCTCTCCCCGTCGCAGACCTCCACACTTCCAATAGCGTCAGGGGAGGGGAGCCCCCTCAATGCCCTCCGAAAGCATAGAGAGAAGGGGAAGGGACCGCTTGTCTCTTATATCAGCCCAGTCCTATTTGTCAAAAAACCATTACGCTGTCAAGCGAAACAGGATGTTACCCGTGTTGAGTTCTTCGGCACATAATTACTAACCTCCTTCGGAGAAACCATTATCTCCAACATCAAGCCCCCGGCAACGGGGGCTTTTTGTCTATCAGAAAAATGTTGAAATATTTTTGGGGAAAGCGGGCTTTTGGGCGTATATAGATTATAGAGAGATTTTACATGACCGAAAGGAGCGCACCATGGACTTCATTACTTTATATAAGGAAGAACTGCACGCCCAGATCAAGAATTTGTCTCCTCTGCACCGCGATTGCCTGCTGGCGTCCTTACCGGATCTCCCGCAGCGCTGTGGTGTGACACCGGAGGCGCTTGAGGATCTTTTTCTGTCCGACCTGCCCATCGACTACGAGCAGATCAATTGGGTCTCCAAAGATAGGGATCTGAGCAAGGTGGAACCACTCAGTGTGGACTCCGACTACTTCGCCTACGACCGTCAAGCCATGCAGCCCCTGTTGGACGCACTGGAGAAAGGCGACTTTGAGCTTGCCGAAGCCCTGACGCCCACCAAGTACCGCCTGTGTGGCTATCAGGAATACACGGAGGCCAAGACAGAAGAGGAGCGTGGTATCGGCTGGGCCGGTCAGTTCGCAGACATTGTTGTGCCGGCCGGTATTTACCCCGTTTTCGCCCGCGAGTTCCAGTACCACGAAGCAAAGCGTTGCTACACCAACCATCTTCGGGATTATTCCGGTTTCTTCACCTGGGTAGAAGGCCAGTGCATCGCTTCCAGCTATGAGCAGGACAAATTCCCATACCCCCGCACACTCACCAAATCCCCATACTGTCACGATGTGGCCCACAGCATTCTGGAGGGCAAAGGCGATATCCATCTCATTTATCCCTTTAAAGCCGTTGAGGTCTCGTTCACAGGCTTTGATGGTAAAGACTATGTGACACACAAAATCATAGACAGCCGGCTCCCGGAGCTGGTACAGGATAACCCCATGAAGCTGCGCGGCTTCGGACCCATAGAAGGGGAGAAGGCGAAATCTCTGTCCGAGCAGATCAGCGCAGCCGAGAAGCGTACCGAGCCGCAGGCGGATAAGACGGCTCCCAGTCCCGAGAAAGGACGGTAAAACAAAATGTCTAATAGCAAGGAAAACTATCAGAACCAATGGTTCCTGACGGACGACGCCTTCCTGCAGCACGGCTGCCCGACCTCTGAGGACGGCATGGAGTGGGAATTCGTCCAGGTGGATTAGGTAGATCCTGAAAAGGACCTCTATGCTGTCAGCCATGCCTACATAGACCTCCGGGACTATTCGGAGGATGAAGTCAACGACATGCTTCACACCTACGGCTATGACAACTTCTTTTCCTATGTCATGCAGTTTCCCGACTTTTACAAGCAGGGCATCCTGGAGATGTTCTTCGAGACCGAGGTCGCCGGGCAGCTCAGCGGTCCGGGCAAGTCCTTTAATGAGGCCGTGGCCGAGGTGGAATCCATCACCGGCGCCGACCTGACGCAGTACAAGCTTCCGCACCGCAAGCCGGATCTGTCGGAACAGATCTCCGGCGCTGAGCAGCGCAGAGAAAACCACACTGAACAGACCCAGCACCAGCGCGAGGGCAGGTGAGAAAGGAGTGCCGACATGAAAGACTATTCAGACCTCATCACATTGCTCCGCACGGAAGATGGCGGAGGCGTCGTAGACTATGACGCTGTTATGGAGGCGGCAGCAGACGCCATTGAGGATCTTTCCGAACAGGTCCAGCCCCGTATGTTGGATGGCACGGATTATAAGGTAACGCAGTCCGTTTGGGTCGGAGATCGTGAAGTCATCATGGCCGAACGCCCCAAGTACGGAGAGGGAGATAAGTTCCTCTGCAGTTTATATGAGAATAACGGCGTCATGGGCCGGTATACGGAGTGCATGGTATCGGATGACATTATGGAGATCTTCGATCTCTACGCTCACCGTATCCTGGACCAAATGCAGAAGGTCCGGGAGACCATCTCCCTGCCGGAAGGCATGGACAACGACCTCATCCTTTCAGGCGACGACCGTGTTACGGCAGACGACTATAAGCAGTCCATCCGTGACAAGGTGGTGGTCATCAAGCCGGAGGCCATCAGCCCGGAATACTATGCCGCCACCAGCCAGCTTTGGCTCTGCACCGGTGGCTTCGGCTCCAGCGCTTCCCCGCGTGGCCGCACCTGTTTCTGTATCAACCTCCACGATACCGGCAGGCAGGAGAGCTTTTATCGCAGCGACATTATGGGCACCATGGATCCGGAACACCTGCCTAACTGGGCAAAGGTCGGTCTGGGAAGTATTCAGCAGGCAGAGAAGTTGGCAGGCAAGCCGTCCTTGTCCTCCCAGATCCAGACAGCTGAGAAGCGTACCGAGCAGCAGCCGGACAAGGCGACACTCACGCCTGAGAAAGGACGGTAATTATGAAGTTTTCCGGCTTAAAAGATGTATTAAAGACATTTGATGAACATGGCTGGAAGGGTTCTTTTACACGGGAGCCCTGGACAATCGGCAACGGGGGATATGACTGCTGGTTTGAGCTTTACTATAAGGGTCAGCCTGTCGCAAGCTGCATCGCCGGGGTGCTTGAAAGTAATTCATACACAGATGTCGGTGAAAAAGGAAAGCTTCTTTCCAAGATCCTCGAAGTTTACCCTCACTTAGAATGTTCTTTTGATTTTAAGAAACCTGCGGACATTAAGAAGAGCTTGTCGGATCAGATCCACGCTGCCGAGGACAAGAAACAGCCCACAGCCGAGACAGATAATAATAGTAGAGAAAAGACCGACGAAAGGAGCCTGTGACCTATGGACGATATGCAGAAATTCTGGGAAAACATGACCAAGCCAGACTGGCGCGTGGTCTACGGCGATGTGGACCTTTCCTGTTTTACACCTGAACAGCAGGAAGCCCTGAAGAACGGCCGGGACCGCGGCCTCCCGTATCAGCTGTATGCCAATAAGGACTGGACCGTTTCCGAGATGGAGGAGTATCGTGAGATTCTCGCCAAGTCCGCCCTCGCGGGCTGGACACAGGGGAAAAGCCCCGTTGAGGCGATCCGGGAAGCATATGAGCAGGAAGCTGCCACCCCCGGCTATAAGAACCGTTTCAACTATGAGAACCATCCGGTTCTCGTCTGTTACCTCCCTGAGAACTGGGATGAGTTCGTAGACGGTAAGGGCTGGACCGGCAACGACTTCCTTCTGCTCTGCGGCGGAAACGCCGATAAAGCCGCCCGCGTCTTTGATGGCTGCGAATGGCAGTCTCCTGAAACCGTTCTGGACGAACTGGAAAGGGAAGAGGCGGAGGAGATGGACAGCCCCGCGCCGGAGAAGAAGACCGGCGTCATCGGTCCCGATTCTATCCGTCCGGAAGTTACGGAGGCTATCACTGCACGGCTCCAGGAGATAGGCAACATGATAGACGACGAACAGCCGGGCGTAAGGGACATGGAGGAGAATCTTATCGAGTTCCTGTCCGGTGTCTCCATCGCTATCGGCATTCCTGCCGACTGTTACGACGGCATAGTCTCCTTCCACGACAACATGGGCAACCAGATTCTGGTTATAGACCGTCACGGCATCGTCGGCAGGGAAGAGGCGGAGAAGTTCATCTTCGATGACGACCTCCAGGTTATTGACGACGCCTGCAGTCTGGTAGACGGCTATCTCTGGGCAACCGAGCCTTTGGTAACACGCCTGAAGGATCAACTGAACCTGACATCCGAGCAGAAGGACAGCATGGACAACATCAACTTCTATGCCCTCTATGCTCCCACTACGAAGGAGATCCGCGTGGACGGCACGTATTACCTGCCCGGCAGCGAGGAGGGCTCCCCGGAGGTACAGCACGAATTCACGCTGGACCTTTCTCCGGATGAACGGAAGGTTCTTATCTCCAAGATGGAGTCCTACTGTCAGAAGGAGAACGGCTCTGATTTAGAGGCGTTTGTCAACAGCATCCGCCAATCCGAGGGTCTGCCGCCTCTCGGCAAGCCCGGTCTGAACAGCCTCATTCAGAACGCCGAAAGCCGGAAGGAACAGACGCCTCCCACCGGTACGACTCCCAACCGTTCCGATCCTACTCGTTCCTGACGAACCCGCGCCACAAAAGGGTTCACGCCTGTACACACCTATAAAACATACACATAACACATACACATTATATATACCTATAAAAAGGAGGTAAAAAACATGTACGTTGCGTCTAACGGTACCAAGACCGCAGTCATTCTGCAGGACACAGACCCCCAGAACCCCCGTGACCCCGGCTGGCAGGAAAACCTTGGCAGCATGGTCTGCTGGCACAAGCGGTATAACCTCGGCGACAAGCACAATTGGGAAGACCCCAACGACTTCTTCCAGGATCTGGCATTGAAGAACACCAACTGGTCTGAGCTTCTGCAGTACATCAAGGACGGTCACACGAAGGATCTCCGCCTGGTGCCGGAAGGGGAGGGGTATCAGCTGCAATTTAAGGCGCTAAGTTTCAATGGTAACCGGTGGGAGGACATGGAGGGCTTCCAGTTCCCCGCGGACTTCAGCGACTCCGCCACCATCTCCAAGCGCGTATGGGACGAAGCACAGGGCGAGATCACGGACGTCCTGAAGGAGATGTACACCCCCGAGCTTATCGACCTCTGCAAAGACAAGGTCGCTATCCTTCCCCTCTACCTGTATGACCACAGCGGCCTCACCATGTCCACCAACGATTTCGGAGACCGTTGGGACAGCGGCTGTGTCGGTTTCATCTACATGGACAAGGACACCGCCATGAAGGAACTGCGCATGGCCGGAGATGAGGTACGTATCGCTCAAGCCATGGAGGGACGCCGTGCGCAGCCCATTAAGCTCAGCCGCAAGAGCTACCGCGACCCCGCCCAGGACGCACTCATTTCCCAGGGCTACCAGAAGGTGAAGGGCCTTGATGAGATCACAAACCTGAACGGTCCTGACGTTGCTCGGTACAGCGGCCTGCGTGAGATCCTGAAGGATGCTATGGGGCAGGGGCTCTACAAGAAGGACAATAAGCTGTACGCTTTCGCCGGCTACAACGACTTCCTGACCTTCAACCTGAAGCCCATTGCCACGTACAACCCCAATATCCTGCGCTTAACAGAGGAAACCTGGCACGACCGCGCCCTGGACATTCTGCGCGGCGAAGTGGCGCAGTACGACGCCTATCTCCGCAACGACGTATACGGCATGAAGTTCTACGATGGCAGAACGGAGATCGAGGCTACATGGGGCTTCTACGAGACGAAGGATCAGGACATCCGTAAGGACATCTTTGCAGACGAGCTGGGCGACTGGTGCGATGACCTCATCGATAAGATGGCGAACGCCGCCTACGAGCCTGAACCCGAAGGCGATTTCGATATCGACGCTTTCTTTGAGGAAAACGACTTCCCCGAGCTGCGTGACAAGATCCGTCAGGAGGTCTGTGACTACATCAAGACGGATGCCGCCACGGCGCAGGTCTATCCCTACGGCATGACCTCGGACGACATCCTCGCCAACAAGAACGGTGTTCTGGAAGGCATTGTTGCCGACCTCTACGATGAGCAAATGGAGCCCGACAAGGCGAGCATCCACAGTGCTATTGAAGAGCGCGCCGGCAAATCCCGCGAGGTACAGCCGAAGATCTCCGTGGCAGACCTGGAGCCCGGCAAGGACTATACCGAGTCCGAGCTTCTGGCCATTCTGAAAAAGAAGCCGTCTCTGAGCGATCAGATTGCCGGTGCCAGCGCACGGCAGGCGAGTCAGGCAGACAATAAGACGCAGCCCGGACACGAGCAGGGCCGCTGAGCAGGGGAGAGGAGAGCTATGAAATTCACTTCCAACGGCTATGGCCGCAAAAATGGTTTTTACTTTGATATCAATTATGAATTCTACCAGGACGGTGAGAAAGCCATCCAGCCATGGACGGTGAGCGTAGAACGCCGGGATGCAGAAGGCCGTGTCTCCAATTTTGTCCGACTGCACCGCACCCATCGTTTTGAGAACAAGGAGGGCGCCCAGCAATTCTGCGAGGATATCGCAGACGGCAAGTACAGCATTGAGGCGCTTCGTAAAGAGGAGAATGCGGCGGAAGCTGCTCACAAGGACGCCATAGAGGCAGCAGAGCTCGCCAGGTTCTCGGTGTTCCTGCAGGACTTCAAGGCTACCGGCGTAGACCCTATGCTGCTGCCCGTCATCCTCCAGAAGGTGTACGGCATGGACCCGGAACTCCGTGAGCTCGCCAGCAACCCTGAAAAGATCAGTCAGTGCCTGCAGCCGGGACAGAAGGAATCTCTTTTCGATCAGATCTCTCATGCAGCCGCCAAGAAGGTTTATCCGTCCCTTGCAACACCTACACAATCCCATGTAAATCCAGAACGCTAAAAGAGGAGGCTATATCATGAGTGCTATCCGTTTAGATAACCACACTAAGGAACTGCTCTTCCAGACCATAGAGCTGCTGCGTAAAGAGGCACAGCCAAAATTCTCCGACTGGAAGGACGCAGACGACTGGCTCTTTTCCGAGCTGGACTATACCAAGGATGAGCTGGCGCAGATCTACGCCGGCCATAATGTTCAGGTCTCCTTCGATTCCGCCAAGGACGCTCCCGAACAGGCAGACCAGCCCAAAATGCTCCTTCTGTGCGAGGAATATGAGAGCGAAGACGGCATCCGTGAATTCACCGTTCTGGCTGTCAGCGAAGATGAGAAAATGCTTCAGAAGCTGCTGGCCGCCAAAGTAGAGAAAGATGAGTACGGCTTCATTGCCAAAAATGGCATTGATGACGCCGGCCCCAATCATTTCCGCACGGAGTTTCAGGACGGCTTCGTGGAATACTACATCCTCGAAGAGAATGTCCTGTCCAGGGAACAGCTTCAGGATCTGCTGCAGACGAAGGACTATCAGAAGATCCATACCTATCCCGACAATTTCCGTGAGGTCCTGACGGACATTGTCAGCAATTTCGCGAAAGGCAATTACTACGGCCATATCGACGCCGACAAGGCAGCAGACGCGCTCCTCAATGATGATAAGTTCTACGCCACCTGCATCATGGACGCATGGTGGGCCAGCAAGAGCACATTACGTCCTGACGATTTAAAATTTGCCAATACCGACGTATCCTATTATCTCGGCAATGTCCTGGAAGAGAACCCTCGTTTCTTTGTTGACTGCGGCGCCGTTCCCAATGTGGAATACCCGGAAGGTATGCAGGACCTCCTCGTGGACTGCATCTACGACCTTGCGAAAGCACAGCGGGACTCCTCTATCAGTGCCTGCGCGGAAGAGGACGCCAAGACGTTCCTGGTAAATGCCGACTTCGCAAAAGCCGTCGGCAGCGGGCTCTCCGTCCTGAAGGAGCAGGGCCGTCCCTGCGACGCCAATGTATTCCGTGCCTATTGCGAAGAGTTTGTCCGTCACGAGCTGTCCCCGGAGAAGCCGGCGCTGGATCAGCAGATCAGCGGGGCACAGTCCCGCACCGCCAAGCCCGCACCTGATAAGTCCGGTCCGGATATCCAGCGCTGATTTTTCTCTTCCCATCTACCAAACAGAGAGGAGCTTCTTTCTATGTATAAGATCTACATCTACGAGGACACGCCCTGCAGGGAGGAGTATTACAGGAACCCGTCTTCGGACATCGCAACGGAGACACATCTTTACAACACCGCAGAGAAGATGCAGCAGGGCTGGGCCGAGCTTCTGGAGAAATACGAGGGCGAGACTTACGGCGTCTGGGACGACGACACCCTGATCATCGGCGGCGCCTTCGACCCCGACGACATCTCCTACATTGAGGAATATCTGAAGGAGCTGGAGCAGGGCAGGGAGCCGGAGCCGGACGAGATCACCATGCGCCTTTCCCATCTGGCCGGTATGATGGAAAGCCGGGGCGAGATCACATGCTCGGAATGGGACGATATGTCCAAGGCGATCAAGGACGCCGAAAACGCATATTACAACGATGTCAGATTCACTACGGCGTCTTCCCTGGAGGAGGTTGCGGAGCGCATTTTCAAGGAGCGCTTTCCCGTCTCCCCGGACAAGACGGCCGGCATCCCCAACACGTCTATCAAGAAGGCCGAGCAGATCCTCGTGGACAACGGCATCGAGCATGACGAAGCAGCCACGGTGCTGCAGGCTCTTGGCTATGCGCTCCTGGATAAGGAGCTGTACCCCAAGATGGAAACCTTTTACTTCACCTACGGCACGGATAAGAATTTCCCGTTCCAGGGCGGCTGGACCGAAGTCCACGCCACGGATCGCAATCAGGCGGTTGCGTTGTTCCGCCGCGAACACCCGGACAAAACACCCGGTCTCGTGAACTGTTCCAGCATCTATACTGAAAAGCAGTTCCAGGACAAGGTTCTCCCGCTTTATAAGGACGGAGACCCATTTTGGAGCGTTTGCCACGAATGCATCACCCCGGAGGGCGTCACACATCCCCTCATGGAGAACCGGCCGGACATGGATCAACTCCTGCATCAGTTCGTTGAGACCTATGGCCGCCTCTATGACAATCCGGAACTCTACGGCAAAGAATCGGCCACGGCCCGATCCGCTTTCGATGAAAAAGTGAAATCAGACCCCTGGTATAAGCGTCTGGTCCAGGATTTTGTCAAGGCCCGTCAGGACTTCATCTCCAGCGACCGCGAGGCCGCCGCTTTTGAGATCGCACTCCAGACCTGTCTCCAGCGTCAGCAGCAGCAGCGCAAGCCGGATCTGGAGTCTCAGATGAAGGCAGCAGGGGAGAGGGCAGGCGCCCAGCAGCCCACGACCCCGGCAAAGAACGACCTCACTAAGTAAAGGAGGCGCACAGCCATGTATATCACCCTGACAGAAGACCAGCTGAGCACGCTCCTGGAGGCTCTTGTGGACGCCCAGGACGATAAGCTGGAGGAAGCAAAATACACCACGGATAAGGAGGACAAAGCAGACCTCCTCGCTGCTGCTGAAAGCTTCGGGGATCTCCGCCAAGACCTTTACCAGCAGAGCGAAGCCGAACGTGAGGCCGGCACCGACAAGGTCCATGTGGTCCTGTCCATCGACAAAGAGACCCTGGCCGAGCACATGAACGACGAAGAGTCCTTGGGAGACGCCATCTCACGTGAACTGAAATGGCTCCATGACAGCGGCATGTATGTAGACAGCTGGTCCTTCGCCCAGGACGACCCGACGTCCCAGCCGGAGCACGAACCCTTGGTCACAGAGGGCGTCCTGAAGCTTCCGCCTGAGAAGGTGGACATGCTGAACTACTGCCTCACCCATGACATGACGGATATCGCAGACCAGTACGGCGCCATTGGAGACGACCCGCAGGTCTGGTTCGATTTCACGAAGGACATCGAGGCCATCCTGACCGTCCTGATCCTTGAGGGCCGCAGCCAGCTCCAGCTGGAACTCATGTACAAGGGCGAAACCTACGCCGAGCCCATGCTCATGCAGAGAGACACCCTGGACGGCAGCTACACCTTCACCGCCCATGACGGCACCGCCTTCACCCTGACCGTCGAGAAGGACCCCGAGCAGCAGCGCGTCGGCCGCACGTTCACCTTCCAAACAGACGCCACAGACCTTCCCAAGACAGCCAACTACTTCAATGGCAAGACCTGTACCGTTCTGGAGCAGGTAGAACCCAAGCTGCACTATGAGCCCCTCGCCATCGGGGAGATGATGTGGCGCGTCAAGTTCCCTGACGGGGAAACACTCAGCGTCTTCGACGACGAGCTCCAGCCCATCCCCCGCAAGAAGGACCTGACCACTCAGATCCAGGGTGCGGAAGGGAAGAGGGAGCTGCCCGCCCCCACACAGGAAGGGAACCGGAAAGAGAGGTAAGATCTCCTCAAGCCTTACTCCCTAAAGGGTTTGGATTATATGTATACATTATAGGTACGTATACCACATACGCATAAGACACACATACACTACATCCCTCTGGCGGGTACCGCCCTCCCGGCACATCACCACCAGCAACAGGGAGGGGGGGGAGAGGCAATCACTTGCCGACAGATCTCCTCCTCCCACACCATGAAGCTTATGCACATAGTTCTCAATCTTCATGGTTCTGCATACTCCTGCCCTCATTCTTTCCCAACGGAAAGTAGAAAAGACTTGTACCCATTCGGAAACAACCTGTTTTGCAAGGCATCTTGCAGAATTATCGCCACCAACCGCCAGCATCCCCCAGCTGCTCTCTTGCCGGCATAGCGGCTGGGGCTTTCTTTCAGCTATGCCCGTATAATTATTCAAGCCTTGTATACGGAGCTCTCTCGTCCGCCCTCTCCTCTGTAATAGTTAGTATCGGTTTACATCCGTTAAAGGCTCGGAACCCTTGCAAATAGAGGATTTTCACTTTTCGCTCCAGTATCGGTTTACATCCGAAATAAAATTTCAGATCGGCTTTTGGCAGGGCGAATACAGGCACCGGGATCTTCCCGTCTGCGGCAAAGATATTTCGGCATACAGAAAATTAGGGCTTGTCAAATGCTGGCGTTTTCCGCTATAGTATTCTTGATGACATGCGAACGAATTTTCACAAATCAGGAAGGGAGGTCTTTTGCATGGACTATGTGAGCTGCAGTTGGGAGGTTTTGGAGGACGGTGGTTTTCTTCTCAGCGACGTTGCCACCCGACCCGGCAATATACTCTCTGTATATCTTGGTCCCTGTGCCGTCTATGCCGTATTGCCGAAGGACGCGAATGTGAAGGCTCTGTACCCGTATTTGCGTGAACTGCTGGGCGCGGCACGTGTATACCTGTACGCAGAGGGTCTCGGTCACTATGACCCGTACAGCGGAGCTTTTTCAGATGTCTGTGATGAGGACACGCTGCTTGAGGAGATATACGGCAGGATGTATCAGACGCAGCCGGTCTATACAGACGCTGCCATAGAGCGCATGAAGGACAATCTGATCCACGCTGACGCTCTGCAGCGCGGCTATTACCGCGACGCTGCCGGCACGCTGTATCTCCTGCACGGGCAGACCTTTCGCCGCGCCTCTCAGCGCGATCCTGAGCGCATCTTCAACCTATGTCTGTACGGCGGCGTATTCGGCCTCCACCGCTTCGCCATGGGCCGGTGGTTCACGGGTATCGTGTATCTGCTCACGTGTGGTCTTTTCCTTGCCGGATGGCTTGTAGACCTTCTGCAGCTCTTTATGGGCATCCAGAAAGATAAGGACGGCGCTCTGCTCTGTCCCCTTGAGGACAAGACCAGGAAGCTGACCAGGCTCCCTATAGGCATTGGCATAGCCGTGCTGACCCTTTTTCTGTACTTCCACTCTTTCCAACTCCTATCGTTTGAACCCAGTCAAGGCCTCACCGATTTTCTGACCCGCACTTTAGGCGGACTCTCCTACAGCATAGAACCGTAAGGATCTTTTTTTATACTTCTATCCTTTCCCAATAGAAATAATATATTGCAATCCGGTTTCAGTTGCGGTATAATGTTTTCAAAATTATCTGACCGTATAGAACACCGACAAAGGAGGAACTATCATGGCTTACACCGAGGACATTCCTGAGAAGGTCGCAGACCTATTGTTAGATCAAGCCCCACGCGCCGCAGGCGTGGCGCTGACCGTCGGCGAACAGACGGCACGCGGCATCGGCGCAATGACAGAGAATGCGCTGAACAAGATCACACAGAAGCGCAAAGCCAAAAACCAGATGGAGCAGCTTCGTAACCTGAAGGGCGAGATCTCCGTCCCGTCCATGAACGAGCTGATCCGCACTCTCGGCATGAAGTCCCGCACCATCCGCATCGCAGACAGCGACGCAAAGGATTTTGATGAGCTTCTGCGAAAGCAGCATGTCGTGTATACGAAGATGACCAGCAAGGACGATGACGCGACCATGTATGTATTTCTGGAACGCGATCAGAAGGAGGTAGAAGCCGCCAGAACAGCCCTGTTCGCCCACCGCGGGCAGGTACAGGAACTGCAGCCCGACCTCTACTTCTCCAACATGGCGCCGGATAATGTCCGCACAATAAACGGTCTGGATGCTGTAGAAACGGCGCTATTCAGGCATTATGCCCGTGAACAGGGACTTTTATTCACCGTGCTGAACCGCGGCGATAAAAACCTCGTAGTCTACGACCAGAAGGACCGCGCCAAGGCGAACAAGGCACTTGGCTACATGAGCTGGGACCTGACCGGCGCCAACGGCGCCAAGTACCGCAAGCAGGTGGAGTATCACCTGGAAGGCCACAATAAGATCCGGATGTGCATCGAGGAGGCAGAGCGCGAGCTTTATATCGTTTCCCGTGACAACGCCTCCAACTTCATCCGCCTGACCTCTGCAGATTATACCCTCTATAAAGCCGGCAAGCCGGTCGCCACCTACGAGCGTGCTCTCACCCCCGATTTTGAGACCCGTGTCATGGCCGCCTGTGATGGCCTGCGCGGCCCCATGGTCCTGGACGTGGACGACTTCGTGGAAGGCATGACCTTCGATGATCTCATGGACTTCCCGACGATGGACCTGCATGTTCCCGACTACGAGGGCGAGGTGGAGCAGTCCAAGGTCAACGGCCTTGCAAACCTCATTGCCATGAAATATGCCATCGACAACGAGGGCAACACGCCCTGGGGCGTGGCAGACCCCTCCATTTCGTATTCTGAATTTTCCGGCTTCGAGTTCATCATGGACACCGACGAACGTGAAGCCCGTGCCCGTGAATTTGAGCATTTCGTAAAGTCCAACTTCTACGGTCAGGACCACTACGAGATGGAAGACATCAAGCTGGACACCAAGAGCGTGGACTACATCATCGCCCAGGCGGAGAAGAAACGCGACGCCCAGGCCGGTCCCGCGCCGGAGCGCAAGGAACCCGCTCGAACCACAGAGCAGAAGAATACCGAGGAGAAGGCAGACGACGGTCTTTTCCTCTAAGCGATCAGGAGGGAAGCACTGTGAACACCAAGATCTCTTACCTTTACCGTGACGTCAGCAACTACAAGGTGCCGAACGAGTGTATCGTCCGCGGCCTGCTGACTGATGAACAGACCAAGGCCATTCTGGACTGCCTTGACAGGGACAATTTCATCCCCAGTCAAGTAGGCCTCCCGGAACGCCGTTTTGACCGCTTCGACCCGGAAGAGGACACCTGCTGGTTTGAGCTGTATGAAAGCGGCTTCGACCCCACGGACGCTGAGGCGACCGTAGACCTGTCGGTGGATGAGCTTGTCTCCCGCTTCCTGGCGAGAAAGGACCGCTGGGACGATACCGTGATACCGGCAGCCGCTTACGATTCTGTCGATCTCTCTTCCGCAGAGCCCCACGTCAACGCGCATCACTACCAGTTCGAGTCCCGTCTTTACTTCAAGGATGCAACCTTCGGCCTGGACGTCTGCTCCACAGCAGGCCACACGCAATATCCCGCCTCCTCCCAGGAATCCACCGAGTTTGACATTGCCTACGCAAGCGAGGACTATCTCGCGCAGATGAATGCCTTACAGAGTCTGGCAGCGCTTGAAAAGGACTTTGACCTCCACCTCGAAGTAGAGGCTGTCGGCTGGGATGAAGCGGACCGTGAGACGGTCTTCTCGTCTCGGCTCTGCTCTGACAACGGCTCCTTTTCGCTTCAGCCAACGGCAGACATGAGCGACTGTATCGAGAATATTCCCCTTACCGAATTCCAGAATGCCTATGCCTATGCATGGGGCGCTTTCTTCTCCAAGGTAAAAGAGCTTTCGCCCCACGATTTGGATGGTTACCGCCGCTTTGCCGGCCGTGCCGCCTTCCATGACGGCGCTGCCGGCAGGGAATGGCTCCAGAGAGCCCGGAACGGCGAATTGCGGAGTAACCTGTCGGACATCATTGCGAAGGCGCAGAAGACCTTCGAAGGCATCGCAAAAGGAGAACAGCCGTCTATTCCTGAAAGCCCCGAACGTTGATTTGTGAGGTACGCAGAATGAGAGATCCTTATTTCTACACATTCCAATCGAATTTAGACTACACGGACAGGTCAACGGGACTGCGCGTCTGCTCCGAGGTGTCCCACACACAGATGCACCCCTCCGCCGTAGATGGCCGTACCATGCAGGCGGGCATTACGGTATCCGATCTGGAAAGCCGCTATCAGGAATATTTCCTGCAGTTACGCGCCATCCAGCAATTTATCGAAGACTACCGTGATTTTGACCTCACGCTCCGTGCTGTCCTCGCAAACAGCGCCGGCACCGAAGCGGAGGATGCTGTCAATGTCCGGCTCACATGTGAACAGGGTACATTCTGGCTTACGTTTGCTTCCGACGCGCCGGTCCGGGTCTCCATCAGCGAGCTTCCGCGAGCTATATCTTTTGCCTGGGGCGCCTTTTTTGACCTGTCCCGCAAGCTTCCGGTCATAGGCGGCACCATTTCCGGTGCTATTCCCAACTCATTTGAAACCATGTCATCGTTTTATACAAGCTCGGACGGCAAGGCATGGTATTCCCAGAAGACATCCCAACTCCAAAAGGAGGCGGAATAACATGGACCCTACAACGCTGGACCTCCGTATCCAAAACACAAAGGCAAGCATAGAGAAGACCAAGCGCACGCTGGAACGCCACGAGAAGCAACGTGAGAAGCGCTCTGCGGCGCTCCAAGCGCAGGGGGTAGATATCACTCAGCTCTCCGCAGAACGCGACAGAGCGGCCCACAGCGGGCAGCACGACCTGTATTGGGATCTATGCGACCTCTCTCACAACATAGAGGACATAGAGCGCAATGAAAAGAAGCTGGCCGAGCTTCAGGAAAAGCTCTCCGGCTTCCGGGAGAAAAAGGCTGCGGAAGATAAGCGCAACGACATCCCCAATATCCCGGCTCTGGAGGACTTTCTTGCCCAGTGGAAGGGAAAAGCCACAGCGTATTATGGGGATGCGGTAATCGCTCTGGCCGCCTTTGAACGCGAGGCCGATGAAAAGAGGGCCGCTATTCGCGCCAAATATGAACCCCAGGAATTCCTCCACCGGAAAGAGATCTCTGCAGATGAAAAGGCAGCCGGTCTGGATTACGCCTCCTACAACAAGGCCCTCAAAATGCGCTTCTCCCAGGACGTTCGCCGTCTGAGGCTGGAAGGCCTGCCTGGAAATCCTCGCTTCGACCAGTATCTGGACAAGATGCTCTCAGACGAAGTCCGCAGCAAGCGCCTGGACCTCTATTATCGCTGCGTGAACGCTGTGGGCGTCCTTACGGACGTCTCCGGCCTGGCCGTAGGCGATAACGGCTCCCTGAACGGCCATGTGGTAGGGGAGCAGGGCAAAGCCAACGTGGAGACCATTTACGCTGGCGGCTATAACATCCAGTGCCTCCACTATCGGGTACTGGTAAAGCCGGTGCGCGAGAAGGAGAGCCTGGATGCGCAGATCCACACGGCCACGGAACAGGCCGCGAAGCAGCCCTCCGTCACCGGCAAGCAGAAAGACGCCCCCACCCATGACCTTTGATATTTTCATCCCACAAACACCACCACGAAAGGCGTTGATCCATCATGAAGATTTGTCCGAAATGCGGTGCTGTAGCCGAATTTAACGCTTACTATGGCCGGACAACATGTACTCGCTGCAGCTGGGAAGACAAGGAAAGCACGCAGCCGGGTTTTGTCTGGCTCCTCATTGATGTGAAAGACATGGAAAACACCCTCCCGGAGCAAGGTCAGCCGATATACCTGAGCATAGCGGAGGGGGAGGGCAAGCCCTTCACGGACCCTGTCCGCAGCAAGACAGACCGCGCTATGCTGCGGGATCTTCTCAAGCTCCATCCCCACTGGCTCATTCTCTGGCAGCCGCAGCCAGCCCCGCCTCCGGCGCCCACATACAGAGACATAATCGAATTTACACGTTCCGTTTCAAGGCATAAAGCTCCCACGTCACAGGCAGAAGGGAGCGAGAAAGGTGGCTTCCATGGCGAATAAACCCGTCAACCGCAAGAAACAGCGGCGCAACTACATCATAGCGGAGATCCTGATCTACCTCTTCGTGCTTTTTATCGCCTGCCATGTGGCCAAATCCGCGAAGGAGGGCGTCTACGCTCTGCTGGACGGTTTGGAGCACATGACCAAAAGCCCGCTGGACATCTTCCCCATAGACTTTGTGGCCATTCGCCCCGCCTTCCTTCTGGGTCTCATCCCATCCCTTCTGCTCTACACAGACTATCTGCGCCGCAGAGACCTGCGCCCCTCCGTGGAGAAAGGTTCCGCTCAATGGAACGAGGACATCAAGGAATATAACCAGCATTATGCAGAGATGACCCTGAAAGTCCCCGCTCTCATCCAGAAGGTGGTAGATATTCTTTGCAAGATCCCCATCCTTGGCTGGATCTTCAAGAAGATCTGGAAAGGCCTCGGCAAGAGCTTCGGTGTCCTGGACCGCTCCCCGCAGAGCAAGAACATGATCTTCTCCAATGACATCTACATGAGCATGGACACCCGCAAGACCCGCCGCAACAACAACGTACTGGTCATCGGCGGCTCCGGTACCGGTAAATCCCGCTTCGTGGTCAAGCCCAATATGCTGCAGGCCAACTGCTCGTACGTCATAACGGATCCCTCCGGTGAGCTGCTGGAGACCATGGGCGGCTACCTGAAGAATATGGGCTATGAGATCCGCGTCTTCAATCTGGTCCAGATGGACCACTCCAACACCTATAACCCGTTCAACTACGTGCGCAACGAAGAGGGCATCCTGACCATGATCAACGCCCTCATCAAGAACACCACGCCAAAAGGCAGCTCTCCGTCTGACCCCTTCTGGGAAAAGGCGGAGACGGCATTGCTGCAGGCCTGCTGTTTCTATCTGCAGAGCGAATGCAACCCGGAAGACCGCAACTTCTCCAGCGTCATGAAGCTCCTGCGCTGCGCCAGCGCCATTGAAGGGCAGGAGAACGTGGACTCCACGCTGGACATCATGTTCAATGACCTGAAAGCGAAAGACCCTGAACACATCGGCGTCCTGTCCTACGCCGTCTTCAAATCTGCCGGTGGCGGCAAGACGGCGCAGTCCATCCTCATTTCCTGCCAGACCCGCTTGCAGACCTTCAACCTGACAGCCATTAAAAACCTGACCAACACGGACAATATCGACCTTGGCAGCATCGGCGACAAGAAGGTCGCTCTGTTTTGTACCACCCCCGTGGTGGACAGCACATTCAACTACCTGGTGGCCCTGATGTATACCCAGCTTTTCGAGACTCTGTACTACCATGCAGAGACCCAGTGCAAGGGCATGCGTCTTCCGGTCCACGTCCGGTTCCTTCTGGATGAGTTCGCCAACATCGGTACCATCCCGGAATTTGACAAGAAGCTGGCCACCATGCGTAAGTATGAGATCTCCTGTACCATTATCATCCAGGCCCTTTCCCAGCTGAAGGCCATGTACAAGGACGAATGGGAAGTTATCGTGGGTAACTGCGACAGCCTGTTGTTCCTTGGCGGCTCGGATGAGACCACGCTGAAATACATCAGCGGCAAGCTTGGTAAACAGACCATCCGGAGCATCAACACCTCAAGAAGCCACGGTCGGCAGGGCAGCTACAGCCTGTCCTACAACAAGGACGGCCGCGAGCTCATGACGCAGGATGAATTGTCCAACATGGACAACATCAACTGCATCCTGTTCATCCGCGGTTTATATCCCTTCTTCTCGGATAAATTCGACCTGGAGAGCCATCCGAACTATAAGCTCACCGGCGACGCCAAGGACGAATTCAAGTTCGACGTCAAGAAGATGGTCCAGACCGGCGTCAACTACGTGGAGCAGACGGAACCGAACAAGGCTATCCGCCTGTATGATGAAGCGCAGATCGCAGACACCATGACGGCACAGAGGGAGCATAGGCTCCACGCCCGTCCGCCTCAGAAGGTCTCGGCCAAAGGCCGTCCCTGCCTTGAGTGTGAGGACCTGAGTGATACGATCCCTCATCTGGATGTCCCGATATCCCAGCTGACGCCTGAACAGAAAGCCGAGCAGGAAGCCGTTCTGAACGAGTACGAGGTGGAGGAGATCCACGTCCCGGACGACGAAGAGCGTTTGGAGGAATACGCGGAGAACCTGGAAGCACTTCAATTCGACATGTTTTCTGAATACGGAGGTGTGGAGCAGAATGAAGAGCAAAAATAAGCCCTTGGAACACGTTGCGGAGGAGACCCCGCTGTGGTCCGACAAGAAACGTCCCTTTTTCGGTCTTCCGCTTTCCTTCACGCGCTACACACTGTATCCGGACCGCATCATCATTGAGCGCGGCTTCCTGTTCCGCCACCATGATGAGATCCGTCTGTACCGTGTGCGCGACCTGAAGATGAATCAGGGCCCGTTCCAGCAGTGGTTCGGTGTAGGCGATGTAGTCCTCATGACCGGCGACGTCTCCTCGCCCCGCTTCATCCTCCGGGACATCCTGCAGCCGCAGGACGTATTCCGTACCATCTCCGACCTTGCTGAATCCGAACGCCGCCGTATAGGCGTTGGTGTCATTGAATCTTTCCCTCACGAGTGGTGATACTGCTCTCACAGGCGGGCTGACATATATCAGCCCGCCTGTTTTGGCAAGAAAAAGTTTATGAGCAAATTTTTTGGGAAAACCGGTTGTTTAGGCGTATATAGAGAGTGAAGGTTATTTCTCAAGAGAAAGGAACTTGTAATATGGAAAAGGTCAAAAGCATCTACGATATGCCCCAGGCGGCCTGCCAAGCCCTGTCAGGCGGCGAATGGCCGGACTTTTTGCGCTCCGCAGCCTGGAATTTCCGTTTCAGCTTCCCCAACCAGCTTCTGATCTACGCCCAGCGCCCGGCTGCCACGTCCTGCTATTCCTTCGATGACTGGAATAAGCGCTTCGACCGTCGTATCCGCAAGGGCGCCAAGGGCATCGCGCTTATAGATGACAGCAGCGACCAGCTGGCGCTGCGCCACGTCTTCGACTACCGCGACACATGGAGCAAAAAGAACGAGCAGCTTATGCCCTGGGAGATGACGGAGGCGAAGCAGGCCTATGTTCGTGCCGCTCTGACAGACAGCTTCCTTTTGGACGAGCCGGAGATAGACGGCCTGGACTTCGGTCAGTTCATTCATAGGGTCACATATAAGCTTCTGGAGGATGAGCTGGAGACGGCGCTCCCGGACTTGGAGCGCGCCCGTGAAAACTGTCGTCTGCAGGAGCTTGAACCCTCAGTTGCCGAGCGCAACTTCCGTGCCATGGTGGTAAACAGCGTAGACGCTATTGTGTCGTATCGCTGCGGTATAGAGCCGAATGTCCCCGGATTTGGCGGCATCGCCTATTTTGACAGCTATGCTGCCATGAGCATTTTGGGCAATACCGTACAGCACATGAGCAAGACGATTTTAAGGGAGATCGCACTGGAGGTCGCCCGTATCGATAAAGAGCAGAGAAAGGAAGAAGAACATGAACACAGCGGACATAACGTATCTGAAAGCAGGGGAGTATCTGGTCCCCGATCTGACGCTTCCGACCTCGGCACCGCTGGGCAAGTACGGCAGAATGCGGAAGAAATTCCTGCAGGAGCATCGCCCGAACCTGTACACGGAATTGATGATCACCGGCGAGCTGATGACCTCGCTGCATCGGACGGAGCAGGAAACGCTCAAGCAGCTGGAGAAAATGAAAGCAGACCTTCTGCTGATCAACCCGGCGCCGGAGAAAGCCAACGACAGCCTGGCATGGACCCAGCACATGGAGCAGATCCGTATTCGGGCGGAGGAGCTGGTACTGCCGGAGACGGTGTACGCATAACAAGTCTGTCCGGCACGGAGCTCGCTTCCGTACTGTCCGACCTCGGCACCGCCGTTGAAAACGGTAAATTCCGTATTCAGCACGCCATAGAGACCGCAGCACCGAACCTCCAGAGCTTTATCCGCGCCGAATACGGCACGTTCGGCGCCAATTACACCTTCGCAGACGGTATAGAGGGCTATATTCGCTCGGATAACACCGGCCTTTACGTCAAAAAGCCCATGGATGCTCATGAGCAGGTTTTCACCTGGGCCGTTGTGAAGAACCGCATCAAAGATCTGGCAGATACCGGGCAGTATCTCACGGCAGAGGAACAGATCGCTTATCCTGTCTATCTCAGGGAGCAGGAATCCTTAGCCGAGCGGAAAAAGCTGGCGGATTCCGTCCGCATCTTCGGCGACACATACGGCTCGAAGTCGAGCCTCCACCAGTTCTACGAGTATATTCGCGCCTTCGTCTACGAGAACAGTGAGACCGCCCGCCAGCAGCTGACAGATTATCTGTCTGCTCTCATTGACGCACCCGGTGTAAAGGAAGCCCCAGGCGCTCTGGCCGAACTGGCCCTTCTCGTCCGCGACCTGGGCAGCGTAGAGCGCGACGCGGAGGAGCTTGGCTCCGCCACGGATGCGGGCATCATCACCAACTTCCCCACGGATGAAGAACTGGACAGGGAAGATGCGCAGGCATCTCAGCCTCTTGCCCGTGAACCCCTGTCTCCCATCGATGTAGATGTTCCTACCGAGGAACCCTCCGCGTTGGCATTTGAGAAGGGTCAAGTGCTCACACTTGCCACTGGCGCCCGGTACCTTGTCTTGGATGCAACAGAAGACACTGTCCAGCTTCAGGACGTGGAGCACCCGTTATTCACGCAGAATCTTCCTATTTCCACACTGCAGACGCTCCTCCTGAACATTGCCAACAAGGATAAAGCGGATATGCTTTACACCGCGCCCGAACCGGTCATTTCCGAGGCACCGGCGCAGGAAACGTCCGTTGAGCCTGTAAAGGCATCTAATATTACAGAGGATAGGAGCAATACGGCCGCCCAGCGCAACTATGCGTTTCTCACTGAGTATGCGCCGCACATCATGGACGGCACCTTGGACTATGTTCGTTTCGAGTCCGACACCTACGAGCCTCTGTACATCGAGCGCATCAGCGAAGATCAGATCGCCATGGCGCACACCTTCGAGCAGAACGGCGACCTGATGTATGACCCTGAGATCGTGTTCTACGTGGATGACGCACATAAAATGCTGCGCCCTATGTCATACGAGCAGAGTGACATGGGCGTATATCAGCGCGTCTATGACGCGGATGACGACGCCCTGTCCCATCCCAACCGCAAACTGGAGCGCGACATCAACGATATGTTCCGTACCTGGTCTCAGAACCTGAAATGGCAGGAACACACGCCGGTCCGCGGCGTTAAGGGCGACAAAGAGTACACTTTCCAGGACGGCAATCCCGTCCTGAAGGAGCGGGAGACCCCCGCCCCGGCGCCCACCGAGCCCGAGCCCTTCAAGAGTGAGACGGTCTCCGTAGGCGGCTTCCATGTGACCTTTGCCCCCAAGGACGTCATTTCCTTTGGCGGCGATGAATTTGAGGTCATCGGCGCAGAGAACGGCAAGGTGGAGTTTTACTCCCTGTCAGACGGCGTGGTATCCGAGGGGAATACGGAGCAGTTAGCCGCGCAGATCGCAGGCGGCGGCAGCACCCGCCTCATTCCCGGCTGGAGCCGCAACGTAGAGGTTTACGGTGACAGAGACGACCAGCAGATCCTTGCAGACCTCCTGAACCACTTCAATAACTGGCGTACCACGGACGGCATTTATGTTCACAGTGATTATTATAACCACTGCGTCATGGACCGCATGTACAACCTCCGCGTCTCGGATAACGCCGCTGAGAACCGCAGGAACATGATCTATGCGGCCTATACGGTGCATCACTTCTTCCCACGCCCGGACGATGTACATACCCGCGCCATTGCCACCAGCTCCATTCTCACCCGTGCCGAGGACTATATCGACTCGGAAACGGAGCTGGAGACCTTCGGTAATATTGAGCGCCTTCCCCAGTGGCGCGAGGGCGGCGAGCAGGTTTTGTATGAAGACCTCTCCGTCCTTATGACGGACTACTTCGCCGGCCGCATCCCGGACCCCGTAGCGCACCTTATGCAGGACGCAGACCCCTACGAGGCTATTCCCGTCCTCCACGACTTCCTGGAGCGTATGCGCCCTGCGTCCTTTGCTGATCCTGCCCAAGAACACATCTACGACATGCTGGTACGCGAAGCCGGTCTCTATGTATTGGACCGCAGCGCCCTGTACCCCAACCGTTCTCGTGAACCGGTCATAGACCACCCGGAAGCGCTTCGCGCAGACCAGACCCGGCAGGGCAGAGAGGACAAGGTGCTTCTGACCGATCTCATCAGCCACTATTCGGATGAGCGCTATCGGTATAACGCCATGCTGCCCTCTTTGAGCAATGCGGACATTCTCAACCATGATGCAGCCGAGACGTATATCATGAACCACACCGTCTCGGATAGTGCGGATACGAACGCTCTTCATATCAAGGACTACTACAATTTCCTGAATGAATGGGTCACGCCGTTTATTGCGGATGCCACGCGTGTTCCGGAGGAAGTAAAGGCAGACTATGCCGCCCTTATGTCCCGCGCCGAAGCCTTTGACCCCACCGCTATTCGGGAAGCACAGGCATCCGAGCCTGTCCCCGAGGAAGAATCGGCTCTCACCTTCCATGTAGGTGACGTATACGATGACGGTTCCACCCACGGCGTCATCACCTCTGTGACAGAGCCGGCGTATAACGGTGTCCATGCCGGTCTTCTTGGTATCAAGGACGGCGCAGACGATCCCGGCTTCATTATGGAGATGGAATTTGCCCGTAACCGTATTCGCAGCGGCGAAGCCACGCTTACGCCTGCGGAGGACGTGGAGTTTGAGGCAAGCCGCCGCCCGTCTGCCGAACCCAGCCTTTTCGACTTCGATTTCTCCTTCGAGCCGGAGCGTCCGGAACCTGTCATCGTACAGGCGGAACAGGACGAACCCGACCCTGAAGGCCGCATCAACTACCGTGCGCCGGACCGCACGGTACCTCTTGGCGGTCCGAAAGCGAGATTCCAGAACAACGTGGCAGCCATCCGTCTCCTGAAGGAGCTGGAAGCAGACGCCCGTTTGGCCAACAGGGAAGATCAGGAAGTTCTCTCCCGCTACGTAGGCTGGGGCGGCCTTGCGGACGCCTTTGATGCCAACAAGTCCAACTGGTCCGAGGAGTATAAAGAGCTGAAAGACCTCCTGACCGAGGACGAATACGCGGCCGCCCGGGAGAGCACATTAACGGCCTTCTATACGCCGGTAGAGGTAACAGACGCCATTTACAGTGTCCTGGGTAATCTGGGCTTCACCAAGGGCAATATCCTCGACCCCGGCTGCGGCACCGGCTCCTTCTCCGGCAGATTGCCCGCCTCCATGTCTCAGAGCAAGGTCTACGGTATTGAGAAGGACGACCTGTCCGGCCGCATCGCCCGTCAGCTGTACCAGAAGAACAACATCGCCATTGAGGGCTATGAAGATACCAGCCTCCCTGACAACTTCTTCGATGTGGCGGTCGGCAACGTGCCGTTCGGCAACTTCAAGGTCAACGATAAGCGCTATGATAAGCTGAACCTACAGATCCACGATTATTTCTTCGCCAAGACGCTGGATAAAGTCCGCCCTGGCGGCGTTATCGCCTTCGTGACCAGCTCCGGCACCATGGACAAGCAGAGCACGGAATTCCGCCGCTATTTGTCCCAGCGTGCCGACCTGCTGGGCGCCATCCGTCTACCTAACAACACATTCAAGACCAACGCCGGCACGGATGTCACCTCCGACATCATTTTCCTGCAGAAGCGCGACGTTCCGCGTGTTGAGGTCGCCGAATGGGTGGATCTGGATCGTTCCTACGACTGGGAGAGCCGCACTTACGGCCCGGAGGTCAACGCTTATTTCGCCATGAACCCCGAAATGGTCCTGGGCGACCTGAAGGAGATATCCGGCCCCCACGGCCCGGAACTGGCGTGTATCGCCAGGGAAGGGGAGGACCTTAAAGCCGCATTGACGCAGGCTGTTTCCAACATTCAGGGCACCTTCGCCCATGCGGAGGAAGGCCTGTACGACCAGGAATACGAGGAGCGTGAGAGCATCCCGGCCGACCCGGACGTGCGGAACTACAGCTTTACGCTGGTCAACGACACGGTCTATTTCCGTGAGGACTCCGAGATGTTCAAGGTGGACTTGAATAAGACCGCCGAGCAGCGTGTTCGTGGTCTTATCCTCCTGAGAGACCGCGTCCGCAACCTCATAGACGCCCAGGTGGACGGCCATTCAGACGAAGCCGTTTCCGCCCTGCAAAAGCTGTTGAACGACGAGTACGACGCCTTCACGGCGAAATACGGCCTCATCAACAGCAGAGGCAATGAGCTGGCCTTCTCGGACGACAGCTCCTATTACCTTCTGTGCAGTCTTGAGCATATCAATGACAAGGGCGAGTTCCTTGGCAAGGCGGATATGTTTTATAAGCGCACCATCCACGCCCATATGGTCCCGGACCACGTGGAGACGGCCCAGGAGGCCTTGGCCATCTCCCTTTCCGAGCGCGGCCGTCTGGATTTCGACTACATGACCGAGCTTTCCGACCTCACGAAGGACCAGCTTCTCAAAGACCTGCAGGGCCAGGTATTTGAAGACCCCGGTGCCCCCGGCACCTATGAGATCTCCGCTTTGTATCTGTCCGGCAACGTGCGTAAGAAGCTGGCAGATGCCAGAGAAGCTGCGGAATTTGACCCTGACAGATGGTCCTCCAATATCGAGGCGCTGGAAGCCATCCAGCCCAAGGATCTGGGCCCCGGCGACATCCAGGCCCGCCTCGGCGCCACATGGATCCCCCAGGAGGACATCACCCAGTTCATGTACGAGCTGTTTGACACTCCGGATTGGGCTCGTAATGCGTATACGCCTATGCGTGCGGCCTACTCCCCTCTGACGGATACCTGGACGATAACCAACATCCGCTGGGACAATTACAACACAAAAGCCAACAGAGTTTACGGCACGAATGATGCCAGCGGCTACCGTCTGCTGCAGGATGCCCTGAACAACAAGGACACCAAGATCTACGACACCGTTGTAGGGGATGACGGCAAAGAGCACCGCGTATTGAATCAAGCGGACACACTGGAGGTTCAGGATAAGCAGAACCAGATCCGCGAAGCGTTTAAAGAATGGATCTGGTCCGACTCTGAGCGTGCAGAGCGCCTTTGCAAGCTGTATAACGAGCGCTTCAACGCCTACGTGCCGCCCACCTTCGACGGCGACCTGGTACGGTTCCATAATATGAATCCGGCCATTACCATGCGCCCGTGGCAGAAAAATGCGGTAGCCCGTATCCTGTTCTCCGGCAACACGCTGCTGGACCACGCGGTAGGCGCCGGCAAGACCTGGACCATGAGCGCGGCCGCCATGGAGGCCAAGTATCTCGGCCTCTGCAACAAGAGCCTCATTGTGGTCCCGAACCACCTGGTAGGTCAGTGGGCGTCCGCCATTTATGAGCAGTACCCCAACGCCAAGGTTTTGGCCTCCACGAAAAAGGACTTCGAGACCAAGAACCGCAAGAAGTTCTGTTCCCGTATCGCCACCGGCGATTATGATGTGGTGGTCATCGGTCACAGCCAGTTCGAACGTATTCCCCTGAGCGCGGAGCGCCAGAAGGCCGGCATCCAGAATGAGATAGACGGCATCATGGCCGCCATTGAAGAGCTGAAGGCGGAGCGCGGCGAGAGCTTCACCATCAAGCAGATGGAGCGCATGAAGAAGCAGCTGGAGACCCGTCTGGAAAAGCTGAACAACAATGCCAAGCGCGACGACGTTATCACCTTCGAGGAGCTGGGCGTGGACCGACTGTTCGTGGATGAGAGCCACAACTACAAGAACCTGTTCCTGTACACCAAGATGCAGAACGTGGCGGGCATCTCTCAGACCGACTCCCAGAAGGCCTCGGATATGTTCCTCAAGTGCCGTTATATGGATGAGATCACCGGCAACAAGGGCAACATCCACGCCACCGGCACGGCGCTGAGCAACACCATGGCGGAGCTGTACGCCGTCCAGCGCTACTTGCAGTACGACCTCCTGCAGGAGATGGGCCTGAGCACCTTCGACCAGTGGGCCAGCACGTTTGGCGAGACCGTCCAGTCTGTGGAGCTGGCGCCGGAGGGCACCGGCTACCGCGCCAGAACGCGGTTTGCCAAGTTCTTCAATATCCCTGAGCTCATGAGCCTCTACTGTCAGGTGGCCGACATCCAGACCAAGGAGATGCTGGACCTGCCGCTTCCCAACGCGCACTTTGAGAACATCTCCGTCCCCGCCAGTGACATCCAGCGTGAATACGTCAGCGATTTTGCCGAACGTGCCCGCAAGATCCGCAGCGGCACGGTAGACCGGGAAAATGACAATATGCTGTGTATTACCAATGACGGCCGCAAGCTGGCTCTGGACCAGCGTCTCATGGACCCTGACCTTCCCGACTACGAGAACAGCAAGGTCAATGCCTGTGTGGATAAGACCTTTGAGATCTGGGATAAGAACAGGGATAAGAAGCTCACGCAGCTTATCTTCTGCGATATGTCCATTCCCAAGCCCGGCGTCTTCAATGTCTATGACGACATCAAGGAAAAGCTGGTCGCTCGTGGTGTCCCGGCTGAGGAAGTCCGTTTCATTCATGAGGCCAAGAACGACACGCAGAAGGAAGCCCTGTTCCAGCAGGTACGGGAAGGCAAAGTCCGTGTGCTGTTAGGCTCCACCGGCAAGCTGGGCACCGGCACCAACGTGCAGGACCTGCTCATTGCCGGTCACGACCTGGATTGCCCGTATCGTCCCTCCGATCTTGAGCAGCGAGACGGCCGCGTCATCCGCCAGAAGAACGGCAATGAGGATGTTTACATCTACCGCTATGTGACGGAGAACACCTTTGACGCCTACATGTACCAGCTGTTGGAGATCAAGCAGCGTTTCATCTCCCAGATCCACACGCCGAACCCCTCCGTCCGTGAGGCGGCGGATATGGATGAGATAACGATGAGCTTCGCGGAGATCAAGGCCCTGGCTACTGGCGACCCGCGCATCAAAGAGCGCGTGGAACTGGAGGTAGACGTGCAGAAGCTGTCCCTGCTCAAGAAACGCCATGAGAACCAGCAGTTCAGCTTGAAGCGCCGTATTGCCGCTATACCGGAAGAACTGGAAAACAACCGCAGGCAGTTGGAAAAGCTGCGCAAGGACAAGGCTCTGGTGGACAGCTCTCCCGCCCGTATAGCCGGCGACAAGCTGCCGCCCATGGCGGTTATGGGCACCGAGTATGAAAAGACCAAGGAGTCCGGCAAAGCCCTTCTTGCAGCGCATAAGAAAGCCCCTGCCGGCAGCCTGACACCCATCGCCACACTCCGCGGCTTCACGATCCTTGCGGATAAGCGTAATAAGACGAAAGCGACTCGTTTTCTGTTAGCCGGTGCGACCAAGTTCCAGGTATCCGCTTCTGAAAGCGAGATAGGCACAGTGCTTCGGTTCCACAACATTTTAGACAAGTCGATTCCCGAAAGTATTCGTGACCACGAGAAGTGGATCTCCGAGCTGGAGGCCGAACTGTCCTCCAGCAAGGAAGCTCTGGACCGCCCGTTCCCCCGTGCAGCGGAGCTGGCAGAGAAGAAGGCGCGTCTGGACCAGCTGACAAAGGAACTGGACATTGACGCTCAGGATTTGCCGGCAGCGGAGCAGAGCAGGGAAGAGGATACTCGTTCCAGCAGCCTTGACAGTCTGATCCGCGACGCCAAGAGCCGTCAGACGCTGCAGCCCAGTATCACGGATCCGTCCCGCGATGCTTTTGAGCACGGCCATATCTAAGAGAAGAGAGACCCCCATGTGGCGGGGCCTCTCTGCCTTTACAGAAATTTTTGTCTTTT
>ULTN01008667.1_pt1 | contig 51783 bp, 44 predicted proteins | sample 1957681 | NCBI WGS metagenome assembly ULTN01 (sample SAMEA4835736, study PRJEB28245) | human gut metagenome | biome: gut microbiome; material: fecal sample | place: Denmark | collected 2008
GGTTTTGCCTGCAGTTGCGCCGTTTTCAGCTTCTACGCGCATTTCAAGGTTCTTTTTGGTGCTGTCGGTAACAACTTCGCCGAGCAGTTCAGCAAATTTAGCAGCATGTTCTGCTTCTTCAAAAGCAGCTTTTTCCCAGTACAGGCCGATTTCCGGATAGCCTTCACGGAAAGCAACGCGGCTCATAGCAAGGTACATGCCTACTTCGCTGCATTCGCCGTTGAAGTTAGCGCGCAGGTCTTCTTTAATATCTTCGGGAACGTCTTTAGCTACGCCAACAAAATGTTCAGCAGCCCAGGTCATTTCGCCTTTCATTTCTACAAATTTGGAAGCCGGAGCTTTGCACTGCGGGCAGTATTCCGGAGCAGCTTCACCTTCATAAACATAGCCACAAACTTGGCAAACCCATTTTTTCATTATTCATTCCTCCATAAAGTACAAATTTTAAAATTATCATGGCGGTTCGTTCTAACCGCTTACTGTAATGATTTTAACACAGCACCGGCAAGTTGTCAATAATAATTATTAATTGTTAGAGATTGCTAACATTAAAATTTTTGTGAAATGCCGTAAAAATATCTGTTAAAGGCAGTATACTGCAAAATTCGTCTGTAAACAGCCTTTAATTGAAGTGCCCTATTGTAGAATAAGCGATAAATTGCTATAATATACAGAACGGAGGTATATTATGGAAAAATTTACTGTTACGTTAAACCACCATGCTCATTATGGTTATGTAGAATATGACCCGGAAACCAAAACAGCCAATGTTGTGCTGGATGTTCCGGAAGCCAAAGCAAGGGTAGAAGAATTTTTAAGCAAACCCTTAACGCTTGATTTGCCTGAAGGCGAAACTATCCGTCAGTTTGTTACCAAAACTTTAATGCCGCTTGACAGTTTGGAAAACTTTAAAAACTGCCTTGGCAGATTATGGTTCAATACCGATGTAAGGGTAGAGTGGAGCATGCCTCCCGGAGCAATGGATAATTTATAATTGCCCGCTGCTTAAAACTATGATACACTTAATAAGTTAATATTCGGTTCCGTAGCTCAGCAGGATAGAGCAACCGCCTCCTAAGCGGTAGGTCGGCAGTTCGAATCTGCCCGGGATCACCAGTAAATATGCGCACTTGCAAGCGATTGTAAGTGCGTTTTTTAATGCTTTGGGAGCAATGCGACAAAATTTGCGACAAAATTTCAAAATAAATAAAAAATCCGTCAGAGCGTTTTTCGGACTCTGACGGATTTTTTGTTAGTTTGGAATTATAAATATGGGCTTTTTGGTTTCAAAAATTGAGTTAAGGTTTTTAGTGCAAGTTTCCAAATATTCTTTGTTGGCGACATTAATCATGAAATAGTGGAATATTTTATAAGCTCGCAGTTTAATTTCGGATTCGTCTTTATCATCAAATTCGTAAATACGGTCGCCAACATAGCGTTCCCACTCGTATTTGATTACATAGAGCAGGAAAATTATATTGGCTCGCGCTTCAAAACTGTATAATTTTTTGCGCTGTTCATAGTCCTGATAATCTTCAGGTATGCTGATGGGCAGTTCTACGTCTATATCACAAACATTCACCTTTAAAGGGAATGTTAATGGCTCTAAATTTTTTATTACCCCTTCAGAATAGATTTCATCAGTGCGGCCAGTGAGCCAGTCTAAATTTATGCCGAAAATATCTGCTATAAATTGTAAAGTATCAATTGCTGGAGTACGTTTATTATTTTCCCATAAACTTAAAGTGGATTGACTTAAATTTATTAAATTAAATACTGTACAGTATCTTGCTAATTCCTTATGAGTCAAATTATGTACAGTACGTATTTCTTTTAAACGTTTTGTAAATATAACTGAAGAAAACACAAAAACACCTCTGAATTAAATAATATTGTAAATGTCATTGACTTTGTGCGATAAATGAGTTAGAATTATAATAACAATATTGCAAAAATCATATTGTTATTATAATTGCGTTAAAACAATATATAATAATTATATCACAAAAATGAAAAGGTGGTGAAATAAAAATGAAAAACGCATTTTGCGTAGACAAACGAGTGATATCTGGAGCACGATTTTTGCGCTTGTCGGCAACAGCACAATCGCTCTACTTCCATCTTAACGCGGATGCAGACGATGACGGCATTGTCGAAGCCTTTGCGACTCTCAACAAAGTACGGGCAAATGAGCAAGACCTGGTACAGTTAGTACAATCTGGTTTTTTGATTGTATTAAATAAAAATGAATTAATTGCCTATATAACTGATTGGGTGCGTCACAATCGCAATATAGACATACGTTGGCATAAACAAAGCGAATATCTCGACCTTTTAGCTGATGTATGCCCATCAGCTAAGGTATATGTTGCCATATTGCGTAACAATAAAAAAATAAAGATGCTTACAACAGCAAAAGAAGCCATACTGATAAATAATACTAATAAGAAGATGATGCCAACACACGAGAACCTCATGAGTTCTCGTGAGATTCTCGTGCTTAAAAGAAAAGAAGATAATAACTATAATAAGTTATTATCTTCTTTTCAAAGTAATAATATATATACCTGTCCTGTTTGTCAGGGCAAAGGCACTGTGGATAACCTAATATGTCCTACCTGCGAGGGAGCAGGTGAAATAACTTACAACATAAAGGAGCGTTCCATATGAACAAAAAATTTTATTCGGTGTCCGAAGTAGTGGAAATTATCGGCAACATCAGCAAAGGCAACGTATATCGACTAATAAAAAAAGGAGAAATACCGGCAATGTATATTGGACAGCGTCCTTTTATTCCTTGTTCTTGGGTGGCGAGCAAGCTCGCAGAAGCAGATGCATGGCAACAAAAGGATGCTGCCGCAAGTAACGCATAATGGCGAGACGTGCGTGGGGTGAGGGTTCCACCTTTTTTGATGCCACAAAAAAACGCTGGACGTGGAAAGGTACGTATATTGTTAACGGAATTAAAAAGCCGAAAACTTTAACAGCAAAACGGCAAATTGACCTTCGCAAAAAGGTTGAGCACTTTAAGCTGATGGTTGACGAGGGTTACTTTGCCGATGATAACATTAATCTTAAAACGTGGATAGAAACATGGCTTGATGTTATCACAAAACCATCCGTTAAAAAGAAAACACTTGATAATTATTCAGACCGCTTGCGTTATGTTATTGAAAAATTTGGTGAGCGAAAATTAAGAACTTTAACCCCTTTAGAACTGCAAAATTTTTTTAATGATTTACGTCTTAATGGCGGCAAAAAGCAGCAAGGTCTGGCAGCAGAAAGCGTAAATTGTTGCCGCCGGTATTTAAAGATGTGCCTTGATTCGGCAATTCAAAATGGGCTATTAAAATCTAATCCTGTTATTGGAACGAAGCCTCAGCGCAAAACAAAAAGTGAAATGGTAGTAATGGATGACTGTGAGGTGCAGCACTTTTTAGAAGTTGTCAAACAGGGCGATTATATTTACGCGGGTGCGAAAAGCCCACGGTATATACGCCGTGATGAAGGCACAGAATATTACATTCAGTGCTTTTACAACTTATGTAATTTGGCTCTTGCCAGCGGTATGCGCATCGGCGAACTGCGTGGTTTGTCTTGGTCATGCGTTAACTTCCGCAAAAAATATGTAGAAGTCAAAAATCAAATCGTAAAAACTGCGGATGATGACATTTTCGATGAACCTAAAACCGAAAAATCAAAACGCAAAATCGCTATTGATGATAACACTCTAAACGAGCTGAAACTATATAAAAATTATCAGCTGGCCTACGAAGCAATGCTCGGAGATAAGTTTAATAACGAATACAATCTTTGCTTTACTAACACTTGGGGCAAGCCATTTGACGTTTCAAATTTCCGTGACCGATATTTTCGCAAAATGCTGTTGGCAGCCGAAGTTAAAGACGGATTTACTCCGCATTGTATGCGCCATACTCATGCTACTTTGCTATTAAAACATGGGGTTAATATCAAAGTTGTATCGGAGCGTTTGGGTCACAGCAGCGTAACCGTAACATTAAACATTTATGCTCATGTTTTGGAGAGTATGGAAGAAACAGCACCATCCACTTGGGCGCAAATAATGCGCGGAATAGAGAAAACAGAAGAAAATTTGTAAAATTGATAAAGTATTGTTATAATGTAAAATGTAATTTATAAATACCTACTATTGTAGGCGTCTCTGAAAAATAACTTTTAATGATTAAAAAAAGTGAGACTATCGTTTAATTAAGGGTTAAGTGTACCCTGATTGCGGTAGTCTCTTTTTTTATGCCAGTCCTCGATGGAATATCGAGGCGCACTTAAGGGTTTCTCACTGCGCGCAGAAACCCGTGCTTCACGGCTACCGCCGTTTTCGCTTTACCTTTTCTGAAAAGGTAAAAGCAAAATCGTCACATGCGTTCCTGTCGCGCTGGCCGCACGAAATTAAAAAACTAAAATCATAAACAAAAAACGGAAAGGAGGTTTTGCAGAAATGGCAACTTACCATTGCTCAATAAAAAATGGAAAAACCGGTAACGCTAAACGCCATTGCGAATACATTTTGCGCGAAGGCAGTTATGCTAACGGAACAAAAAAAGAAGAACTTGTATACAAGCAATTCGGCAATTTGCCTGACTGGTCTGCAAAACCGACTGACTTTTTTGCGGCAGCAGATTTGTATGAAAGAAAAAACGGCAATGCTTACACAGAGTTTGAAATTGCTTTGCCGGCTGAACTTTCTTTGGAAGAAAATATAAAATTAGTGAAGCGCTTTGTTGAAGAAAATGTTGGCAGTAATAAAGCGTATTGCTTTGCAATCCACGAAAAAAATGCAGCACTTGATAATGATAAAAGGCAGCCGCATGCGCACATTATGTTCAGTGAACGCATAATTGAAAACAAACAAAACGTAAAACCCGATTACCAGTTTTTTAAAAGGTATAATAAAAAATATCCGGAACGTGGCGGTTATAAAAAAGATGATAGATTTAATACTTCTCTTAAAACTGGTTCTGAAAATGTATTAAAAGTAAGAAAAAGTTTGGAGAAAATAATTAACGAAGCTTACGAAAAAAATGGAATAGACGCAAGGGTAAGCTGCAAATCTTTACGCGATTTGCGGTCCGAAGCTATGCTCAAAAACGATAAAGAACAATTTGATTTTTATGACCGTCCGGCGCAAAATCATCTGGGACCAAAACTGGCAAACCAAATGAAAAAACAAATGAAGAAACCGGATTTTAAATTTGAACATTTATCAGATAAAGCACGTTTGTATGTGCTGTCAAAAGAAATAAAAACGACCTGCGAAGAAATAAAGAAATACCAGAATGTAATTAAAGAACTGCGTGAACTTGAAGCCCATGAAAAATTAAATCTGGTAAATTTGAAAGCAGACCTTTCCGGAAAAACTGTGGAAGAAATTACCCTGGACGGCAAAAAATTTGCAGACCGTCTTTATTCTTCTGCATTTGCAATCGGTAACAAGGTTAAAGAAAACAATCAGAGCATACAACTTACACAAAAGTTAATTTTAACTGATGACCGTATCCACAAAATTGCATTGTCCGTTTATACAAAAGGGCAGAGCAAACGTTTAGATAAAGAGAAAAGGAAAGTGGCAGAGCTGCGCAAAAAATTTGACGCGGCCTTTGATGCTTTCGCCCAAAAACCGACGCCGAAATGGCACGAACTTAATTATAAACGTGATTATAATGAAGAAAAAAACAAGCTGCTTAAATGGCAAAATGATGTGCTGGAAAAAGAAAAAAATCTTGCTGAAAAGTTGGAAATTTACGAGCGCGAAATTCAGAAACCGGAACATATTGCCGGCATAAAAGAAATAGAAACTACGCTTAAAAATAAAAACGAAGCGCGCAAAGAATACCTTAAACAGCTTAAAGAGTCTAACCGCAATTTGAAATATCTGGGCAGACAATTCCTTGGTTTAAGTCAAAAAATTATGCCGCAGTTCAGTTATAAGGTAGATAAAGAGGCAGCCGGATTTATTAAAAAATCTAACCTGGCGAACCAGGATAGGCGCGACCCGACCTTACAAGAAAAGCTCGAAAGCAGCTTGAACAAGCTAAAAGCAGCGGTAAATAAAACGCGCGACGAGCGGGTTAAAGGTGGCATGAGAGCCGACTTAAATGTTGATGTAAGAGATAATGGTATGCAAATCTAAATATAAAAACAATTTTGTGGTTTGGTAGTTGCCTGCAAAAAGGCAACAAAAAAGCCCTGATACCTTTAAGAACAGGAAAACGGTATCAGAGCCTAACCCTAAATGGATTATACAGCACAAAGTTAATGCAGTCAAGTTTATTGCTACAATCGCAATTTTATATAACGGAGTGATAAAAATGGATATGTTAATTTTACTGTTATGCTTTGTGTGGGTAATGATTGCAGCAATGGAAATTGCAGATTTTGTTACCGGCAAAATTGAGGAAGTAAAAGGCGTAGCGCAGCGTAAGGCAGTCTTTAATTCCTTTTACACAGCAGACAAAACCTTGAAATATTTAAAATAACACTTGATTGAATGAATACAGCGCCTGCTTTTGCGGGCGTTGTTAAAAATAAATGTGAGGTACAAAGATGAAAACATACTATTTTAACATTAAGCATGAACATTGGCGTAACGGCACAACCGTTGCCATGACCGCAGGTATGGTTAGAGCCGAAAGCAGGGAAGACGCCGAAGAAATTATTTTTCAAAACGTATCATCAACCAATACGTTTGATTTAACGCTTATAAAAATAGAAGATGATGAAAACTGCTTTACCGATTATATACCGGCATCGGTTTTCAGATAAGGGGTGAAACGGTTAGGTCCTGCCTATCAATTTAAAGCGGTTTGATTTGGAAGCACTGGAAGATTATACGGGTGAACTCATTGAAGCATACAAAATACCGGTAGATGAAGCGGACGAAATAGAGGAACGGGTGCAGGCGCGCTTTACATTTCCTCTTAATGATGAGGATGCTACCAATAAAATAATTTATATTGTATTTTCCGAATATGCTGACTGGATATGTAAAAAGTATCATCTGAACCGTGAGCGGATAAGATATTGCATTAACGGCATGGCGAGCAGCATAAGCTATAACGGTATAAACCTTATCGAAAAAGCAGAAGTTATCGAAAGCAGCTGCGCCTGATGGCGCAGTTGCAATTTGAAAGGAGCAACACAATGTTTTACGAAAATGCAGATTTTTACCCAACGCCTTAAACACTTGCAGTACGGCATAAATTTAAATAGTTCAGGCGTACTGTGCTGCCAGATATTTCTACGGAAAAGAAGATAAGGCTTTGACATAATTAAAATAGTAAAGAAAAATGTTTTTATATTTTAATGATTTTGCCATAGTAGAAAACCCTTATAGTCCAAAATAATATACATGTTGGAGCATAGATTTAAATAATGGATACCTTTTATATGTTCATTCATATAAAAAATAAAATATTAACAGAGCTTAATGTGTAGGTCTATCTATCGGACAAGTATTAAAACATAATTTTATTATAGAAAAATAGATAATTATATTTGGATAAAATATAGCAATACAATATGCTTTTATGCTTTAATTTTTATTTGAAAAGGATTATAATATAATAAATGTATCAATAAGTCATCATGTCTTAAAGATTATAATAATGGAGGTAGTATATGGTTTTTATAAAAAGACGATCATCATTCAAATTAATTATTCTGTTAAGTCTACTAATATTTTTTTCATTAATATCTCTTATCTTTGGACAAATTGATGTGTCTTTTAATCATATATTAAATATTATTATGTATAATCTTGGATTGTCTTCTATTGACAGTAATTGGTTTACTCAGGAAGAATTGGCTATTATTTGGTATATTCGCTTGCCGCGGCTCATTATTGGGATTTTGGTTGGTGCGGCTCTAGGTATAGCTGGGGCAACAATGCAAGGGATTTTTGGTAATCCTTTGGCTGACCCAGGCATTGTTGGTGTATCTGCAGGTGCAGCTGTTGGTGCTGTTATATCAATGGCATTAGGATTATCTGTTTATAATATATTTGTAATGCCCGCTTTTGCGTTTTTGGGCAGCATTATTGCTGTTTTTATTACTGTGTTTTTGGCTATGCGAAATGGTAAAATACCTGTAATGACATTACTTTTGGCTGGTGTCGCCGTTGGTATGCTGTTTGGCGCTGTAACAAGTGGGTTGCTGACAATTATGAATCAGCAGCAGCTGCAGCAATATCTGTTTTGGATGGTAGGTGGGTTGGATTTCCGGCGTTGGGAACACGTTTATATGTCTTTGCCTATAATAGTAATTGGCATTGCCATTTTACTGATTTTAGCGCGGCATTTAAATATTCTTGCACTTGGTGAAAGTGATGCAAAGGCTGTAGGAATGTCTGTAATGCCTTTCAGAATAACTTTTTTAGCTATTGCTTCAATGATTACCGCAAGCGCAGTTTGCGTAAGTGGCAACATTGGATTTGTTGGGCTTGTAATACCACATATGATGCGTATTATTTTTGGACCTGATCATCGGATTTTGCTTCCGGCAAGTGCGCTTGGCGGAGCATTGTTCCTGGCATTGAGTGATTTTATTGGGCGTACTCTGTTTACTCCCATAGAAATTCGTGTTGGGATTATTACCGCTTTACTGGGAACACCGTACTTTTTATATTTACTGCGCAAGGCTCGCAAATCTGTTATTGGATGAGATACGGTAATTTTTATGAAGATACTGGTGTTAGTACGGTGGTATCAGTAGTTGCTGAATTGTTTTTTAGGCAAACGGTATGTAATAAATGTTGATGGAGGAATATTGTGGCAGAATCTATCATTGAACCTGTTATTGAAATTGAACATCTTACTCTTGGTTATAAGAATTGCCGAATAATAAACGATATTAATGCCCAAATTAACGCAGGTGAAATTATAGGCATTATAGGTCCTAATGGAGCCGGAAAAAGCACTTTTTTAAAAACTTTGCGTAATTTAATGCCGTGTCTTACCGGGAAAGTAAAATTTTTTGGTAAAGATAATACTGAGTTGAGTGCAAAAGATTTTGCCCGTATAGTTGCTTATTTGCAGCAAAATACAGCGCCATCTTTTGGATATACTGCGCGTGAAATTGTTTTAACAGGCCGTTATCCCTATATGAAATGGTGGCAGGAAGAAAGTGACTTTGATAAACAAATTGCGGATGAATGTATGAAATATACAGGGACTCTGGAACTTGCGGAACGCTCTGTGAATGAGGTATCTGGCGGGCAGAGGCAACGTATATTATTAGCTAAAGTTTTGGCCCAGCAAACACCGATCTTATTTTTAGATGAACCGACAACCGGATTGGATGTAATATATCAAGAAGAAATTTTTCGTTGTGCAGCAGAACTTTCTAAATTTGGGAAAACTGTTTTAATGGTTGTTCATGAATTAAACTTTGCTGCTAAATATTGCAGCAGAATTTTTTTAATTGCCAATGGGGAATTGTTGGCGGATGGTAAGCCGAAAGAAGTATTTACAGAGGAACTTTTAAGCAGAGCTTATAAAACAAATGTACAGGTAAGTTATAATCCATTAAATGGAAATATGGAAATTACAACAGTGCAGGACGACAATAAAACTTTTGCAAGAAATGAATTATTGAAAAGGATATGTAATTACAATTTATATTAACGTTTAACAGATGTTGAAATATGAACACTTGACTATATTCGTAGAATATAGTGTATAGTAGAATCGCGGCTATATTCATTTAAGAAAGAGATGATGAAAATGACAGAGTGTAAAAAACATCCGGAATTTCAAATTCCTACTGATGCACATGGGAAAAGACGCTATGAAAGTGCTATGAAACATGTGCAGGCAGCCAAAAAAGCAGGTAAATCAAGCGAAGAAATACATGCTATTTTTAAAAAAGTAATGGAATTTGACCCTAAGAATATTGATTCTATACCTGACGATGAGGCTCATGCAAAATATAAAAGTGCTCTTTTGCATGCTCATAAAGCAAAAGAAAATGGTAAATCCAATGAAGAAGTACATGCAATTTTTAAAAAAATTATGAGCGGGGAAACCACGGGGCATTGCAGTCATAAAAAATAAAAATTGTAACAATTAATAATTTTAAATAATTTGGGCCGCAAAAAGACTTACAGTAATAATGTGTTACCGTAAGTCTTTTTTATTTTATTGATATTGAACTTGTAAAAATATTTTTGTTATATAGTTCTTGGAGTTATTTGTAAGCCAGTGATTTTCAATTGGTAAAATAAAAATATCGCTAACAGGAATTAATTTGTTCATTTTTAAAAAATCTGATAGCTGTTTTGATAAATTTTCTGAGTTTTGGTAAAAAGTGCCGGAAAAATAAATTGTGATATAAAAACCGGCAGGCAGAATAAATTTTGGTGTTTTTGTATGCTCCTCAACATCAGGGCAATTTGAAAAATAGGCTTTTGCTGCATAATTTTGAGGTAAGTTAAAAAAATTTTCTTTTGAAACTATCCAGCCTAATTTTTCTTCAACAACGCCTTTTAAATGAAATCTTTTATGTGAATGTTGGATATAACTTATAATTCGTTCTTTACCCGAAGAAGATGCTTTTAGAGTGCTCATTCTGAATTTGCACGATGGCTGGTAAGACAGCGTGATTTTGTTAAGTTGTTCTTTGTAATCTAGAGTAATGCTGGATTTGATTTTGGCAATTGAGTTTCGAATGCGTTCGTTTTCTGTAATTATATATCCACATTCCCTTTCTTTTTCTTCTAAAATTTTTATCAACATATTTTTATTGCGGGCATTTATGTATTCTTTAATATTGAAAATGGATATATTGAGATTTCGCAAATTTACAATTATCTCTAAAATTAAGCACTGACTGATTGAATAATGGCGATAACCATTTTCGCTGACAAATTCTGGTGATAATAAACCAATTTTATCATAATATAATAAAGTTTGCTTTGAAATACTAAATATAGCAGCAAGTTCTCCGGCTGTAAAATAGTTTGCTTCTTTGGATTGCATAAAATACTCCTGTTTCTTGACCGTATATCAGGTATATAGTTTAGAATTACAATATAATACATTTTATCATATTTGCAATAAAACTGATAGCAGAAAATACTAATTAAATTTAATGGGTGATGAAATGAAAAAAATTGCTATTTACGGAAAAGGCGGAATTGGAAAATCAACAACGACGGCGAATATCTCAGCGGCATTTAGCGAAGCTGGCTTACAGGTATGCCAGATAGGTTGTGACCCAAAAAATGATTCAACACGGTTATTGCTTGGGCATATCTGCAGGCATACAGTTCTTGATACTGTACGCGATAATGATTCTGTATCTTATGACGATATTGTTCATATTGGCTATAACGGTATAAAATGTGTCGAAGCTGGTGGGCCGGAACCAGGCGTTGGCTGTGCTGGGCGCGGCATAATAGTTGCGCTTGAAAAGCTGCGTTCACTAAATGTTCTCGAAGATGCTGATGTAGTTTTATATGATGTTTTGGGTGATGTTGTCTGCGGAGGTTTTGCAGTACCTATACGTGAGGGATATGCGAGTGATATTTATATAGTATCTTCAGGTGAACTAATGAGCCTTTATGCAGCCAATAATATCGTTAAAGGAATAAAAAGATTTGCTGAAAGAGGATCTGTTCGGCTGGGCGGAATAATTGGCAACAGTCGTAATACACCTAATGAGATGAAATTACTGGAAGCTTTTGCCGAACGTATTAACAGCATGCTTATAGCATTTATACCCAGGGATGTCATTGTAAATAAAGCCGAAAATAAGCGTAAAACTGTTTTGGAATATTCACCGCATTGTACGCAGGCCGGGATATACCGTAAATTAGCCGGGGATATGCTTAATAATAATAATTTATGCATTCCCAAACCGATGACATTTGAAGAACTTGAAGCTTTGGTGGAAGAATATGGCAGTCAGGACTAAAAGATTTATTGGAAAAAATAAAAGCTGCAGCTGCAGTATGCCCGGCGTATGGCGTGCCGCAGCATTTTGCGATGGGTTTGCTGTAATATTTCATAGTCCGCGCGCTTGTGCGCATGTAGCCAGAAGTATGGATATTAATGCTCATTATCGCTCAATTGCCGCAGGTTATGGCGAATATTTAGCAGCCGTTCCATTGGTATCAAGCCAACTTGAAGAAAAACATTCTATTTTTGGTGGTGCTGAAAGGCTGAAGCAATGCATAAGATGGGTAGTCGAAAAATACAATCCGCAGTGTATTGTAATTGCAAATTCATGTGTAGCAGGTGTTATAGGGGATGATGTTGAGTCTGTTGGCATAGAAGCTGAAATGGAATTTAATTTGCCTGTAATTACCGTGAATACTTACGGCTTTTTAGATGGTGAATATTATGAAGGCTATTTTGAAGTAGCTAAAAAGATGATGCTTCGTTTTTGCAAACCCCAGAAATTTGAAAAAGGTACAGCTTTACTTTTAGGTGATAATGGTGGACCGTGGGGAAGTTATGCCAGAGAGGTAACGCGCCTGCTTAATGAACTGAATATTAAAGTGATAGGGCAATTCCCGGGTTATACTGCTTTTAACGATTTACCTTATATAACCAGAGCCCAGGCGTGCATCGTTTTGGGAGGCAGGGGGCAGACACATATTGGGCTTACAAAACTGGCTCAGATTTTTAAAGATAAATATAATATGGACTATTTACCGGGAAAATACCCCGTCGGTTGGACAGAAACGAAGGACTGGATTAAGGGAATTGGCGATTTATTTAATTGCAGGGAGGAAGCTGCAGCACTTATTTTAAAAGAAAATTTACGTTTAAATAAAACTGTAGAAAAATTTTTACCTGTTACCGAAGGTATTAAGACGGTTATATGCATAGGAAGATGGCTAATGTATTTTAATCCTGCATGGATTATACAGATTGCTGAAAGAATCAAACTTTCAGTAATAGGTATAGTTTTGCTGCCGGGCTACAATGAACAAGAAAAAAACTTGATGTTGGAAGCTGTACAAAAATGTTGCAATATACCGGTTTATGAAAATTTATCTGACGAAGGCCTGATGGAGCAGGTTCAGCTGATATTAACAACCCATGAATTGCAGGGAACGAATGTAAAACAAATTTTTTTGCCAATGCTGCCAACGGTAGGTACAACAGGTGAAATGGAATTTATACAGTTAATTTACAGAACATTATGCAGTAAAAACAGATATGGAGGCATAGTTTATGGTTAATGGCAAATGGGAAAATATTTGTTCCCGTGCAGATACATGTGCTTTGACCGGTGCGGCAGCTTTTTTCGCGGGTATACCTAAGAGTGAAGTTTTGGTTAACGGCCCGTTGTGGTGTTATTTTTACGCTTTACGGCATTTGGAACATACAGAGTATAATATGGCCGAACGTTTTCATGGCTCTCAGCCGGATAATAATGCTATTGTTTATGGAACGGAAAAATTCTTACTAGAAGCATTGGAAAGCATAAAAAAAGAAAAACAAAACCCTGATGTCATGCTGATTGAAAACAGCTGTTCATTGAGCTTGATAGGGGATGATATTGCAGGAATTGCTAAAAAAGCAGATTTAAAATGCCCGGTGATTACGATGGACAGCGGCGGGTTAAACGGAGGTTTTGCTGAAGGGTATAGTAAGGCCGCAATAAAGCTGCTTGAAAGCCTGCAATTAGATAAAAGTAAAAATCCATCTCTTAAAGTAAATTTAATAGGCCTGACTCCATTTTATTTTAACGGTAAAAATGATGCAGAAGAAATTATCAGGCTTTTAAAATTATGCTGTTGCGATATAAATGTAATTTTAGGCTGCGGTAGCCCTTATGATAAAATAAAAACTTTGACCGATGCATCCTTAAACATAGTTATACATGAAGAATTGGGGCTGGGCATTGCCAGATATTTAAAAGAAAATTACGATATGCCGTATATTTGTGCCGGAGTTCCTTATGGTACTGATGGTACGCAAGAATGGATATCAAAAATTGCAGAATGTTTACCGCTATCTGATGAACAAGTATTGTATGAGGCTAAAGAAGTACAGAAGAAGCTTATGTATTGGAATAATGATATGCGTTGCCAGTGGGGTAATTTGTGGTTTGATGAAGTTATAACTGCGGCTCCGCCTACAACTGCTATGTGTTTTGCAGACACACTTGTAAGGGAATGGATTGACACAGGAAGCCTGAACCTTATATGCCAGCATAAAACGGATAATAATTGTGGGGCTGGGAAATATGCCGATAAAATTTTCTTTGCCGGTGAAGACGGAGAAAATATAGAATATCTCTTAAATAATTTTAGTGACGGTCTGCTTACGGGCAGCAGCAGTGAAAAAGCTGTTTTAGACCGCAGCGGAAACTATAATACGGCTACTGTAAACATTGCTTTTCCGGTAAATGATGAAATGCTTATAACAGATCTTCCGTTTTGTGGATTAAGGGGTAGCGCTCATATTTTGCAACGTTTGTGGAATGCATTTATTCAGAAAAAGCAGAGAAGGTAAAGTTATGAAAAAATTTTGTTTTATTATAACGCTAATAAGTTTGTTTTTTTTAGTGGCTGGCTGTGGTTATAACGGCCAAGATAAAGCGCAAACACAGCAAATTTTAAAAGGATATGAAGTAACGGATGCAATTGGCAGAAATGTTTTTCTTAACGCTCCGCCGGAACGGATAGTTTCATTGACATATGGGACGGATGAAATTGCTGCTGAAATTGTTGACCTGGACAGAATTGTAGCATTTAGTAAATGGGCAACTGATCCGGAAATAAGTTTTATTACTAATGAACAAGCAGCCAAAGTTGGCCGAAAAATTGATGTTAATCTTGAAACTGTTTTAAGTTTGCATCCTGACCTTGTACTTGTTTCTGTTGCAACTCCGGCGGAATTTATAAAAACACTTGAAGATATGAAAGTGCCAGTATATGTGGCAGAAAGCCCTCAGAATTACGAACAGATGCGAAAGAAAGTACTGGGGGTTGCTGCTGCTCTTGGTGAAAAAGAAAAAGGTGCTGCATTAGTGAAAAAAATGGATGACAAAATGCAAAAATTGCAGAGCCGGCTGAGCGTTTTGAGACCGGAAGACGAAAAAACAGTGCTTGCTTTTACATTTACAGGTTTAATGGGGAAAAAAGACGGGCTTTTTGATAATATGCTGGGATTGGCGCATATTAAAAACGGACTTGCTGAAATAAATTTAAACGGTGAAAATCAAATAATAAACAAAGAACAGGTAATTGCAGTAAATCCGGATATAATTTTTGTACCCACATGGAATTACAATAATGAAAATGATATAAATGGCTACGCGCAAAGCATTTTAAATGACCCGGCGTACCAAAATATCAAAGCTGTCAAAAATAAAAGGCTGGAGTTTGTATCTGACAGATACAGATATGTAGCATCGCAGCATATAACCGAGGCTGTTGAAGTAATGGCTAAAGCAGTTTATCCTGAAATCTTTAAATAATGAGCAAAGGTGTGGTTTGAAATGAAAAAAGTGTTATTTTTAACAAATGTTATACGTCGTATGGGTATGATGCAGCAAATGCTGCAGAAATTGCAGAAAGAAAATAAATTAAACAGCAATTGTGCCTGCCATTGGATAACCGAACAAACTGTATGGGATAAAAGTTGGGAGGAAAAACTTAAAAATACAGATTTTTTACTTTTAAAATGGATGGGAGCGGGTATTGACACGCCCTTTCTGCAACGCTGCATCAGCTATTTAAAACAAAATAAAATTAAATATTTTATTGACGCTGAAGGTGCCGAAAAACCGCAGTTAACATACGGAATAACTGATTTACAAGCGGAAACCATAAAAAAATATACAATGTTTGGCGGCAGCCGCAATTATTATAATTTATGGCTGTATGCGGCAGCAGCTGAAGAAAAAAATGAAAATATACCGGGACCCGATCCGATATATTGGTGCGGCATATATCATCCTGATGCTGATAAAGTTTATACTGATTTGGAAAAATACAGAAAAGATTTCTGTAAGGAAGGAAAACCTTATATTGGCATTTTGTTTTACCGTGAAGAATGGGTATGGGAAGATTTAACTTATCAAACAGCCCTGATTCGAGAAATTGAAGCACAGGGTATGAATGCTGTTTGTGTATTCAGCAATGGTATGCCTAATGAAGAAATGGGGATGCCAAGCTTAAAAAAAGTATTCGGACAATTTTTCAGCAGTAATGGGTTTCCTGTAATAGATGTGCTGCTTAATACTTTAAAATTCTCATTAACAAGCAGTGGTTCTATGGATATTGAATTTTTAAAAAAATGGAATGTTCCGGTATTGCAGGCCTACACATTAATAGCACCGTATGAAGAATGGAAAAACAGTTTTGAAGGCATGAACGCAATGGAAATATCTATAAGTGTTTCCTTACCGGAGTTTGACGGTATTATTCATGGAGTACCGGTAGCAACGAAAAAAATAATGGAAAACGGCGATGTACGTTATTTACCAATAGATGAAAGGGTAAAACGTATTGTAAAAAAAGCCGGAAAATGGGCTGTGCTGCGCCGAAAAGAAAATTCTGCTAAAAAAATAGCAATAATCTTCCATAACTATCCTCCTAAAAATTCAAATATCGGCAGTGCTCTGGGGCTTGATACTATAGAAAGCATCAGGCGCCTGCTTATGCTTATGAAAGAACATGGTTACAAGATTAATTTTATTCCGCAGGATGGCAAAGAATTTATCGGGATTCTTACTGCTAATGCTACAAATGACCGAAGTATGCTGACTGAAAAGCAAATTGATGAGTCTAATAAAATTAAGGGCAGTAAATATCAAAATTATTATGATGAAATGGAAGAACCGGTGCGCATTCAGCTCGAAAAGGATTGGGGAAAAGCTCCGGGAAGTGTTATGGAATATGCTGGCAGTTTGCTGGTCCCAGGTACAATGAACGGTAATGTTTTCATTACAGTGCAGCCGCCGCGTGGTTTTGGTGAAGATCCGTCAAAAATTTATCATTCTCCGTTTACTGCTCCAACTCATCATTATATCGCTTTTTATCAATGGCTGCGTGATGAATGGCAGGCTGATGCAGTTGCACATATTGGTACACATGGCTCTCTTGAATGGCTACCAGGTAAAAATGCAGGTTTAAGTGCAGCTTGTTATCCAGATTTGGCATTGGGTGATTTACCTGATATCTATCCTTATAACATTACAATTACCGGTGAAGGCATACAGGCAAAACGCCGTGGCGCAGCCTGCCTGATTGAGCATTTGCCTGCACCGCAGACAAGAGCCGGAGTTTATGATGAACTTGAAGAGCTTGAAAAATTGCTTGATGAATATGCTCATTTTGAACACAATCAACCTGAAAATTTACAGCAAATAGAAAGCCTGATAAATGAAAAAGTGCAGCAGGCATATCTGAGCGGGGAAGTACCTTATGATGAAACTAAAAGTTTTGGCGAATATGCCATGGCGCTGCATAATTACATCAGTGATTTAAAAAATATGCAGGTGCATAATGGACTGCACATTTTAGGGCAGCCGCCGGAAAATGAAGATTTAACAGAGTATTTGTGCCTTTTAACAAGGCTTGATAATGGTAATATCCCAAGCCTTAATCAAACAGTGGCTTCGTACTACGGCTTTGATTATTACTATCTTTTAGAAAACAGTAGTTTAATTTATGAACCTTTGCAAATTACTTATGGGGCATTAATTGATAAAATAGCTTTACAGTGCAGCGAAGTTATAAGTATTTTACAGGAGAATTACTTTAAACCGGAAGGCTGTGAGCTTGTTCAAAAATTAGACTGGGTAAGAAAAGGCAATGATGATTTTAAAGAAAAACTGTCTGAAATATGTAAATATATATGCAATGTAATCTATCCCAATCTTCTTTTAACGAGTAATGAGATTACTAATATGTTGCGAGGATTTGAATGTCAGTATATAGAACCGGGTCCTTCCGGTGCCCCGAGCAGCGGCGGCGCAGATTTATTGCCTACAGGACGCAATTTTTATGGTGTAGATCCCCGCACTCTTCCTACGCCTGCTGCATGGGAAATTGGCAAAACACTTGCTGACCAGGTTATTACGCGCTTTATAGCGGAAGAAGGTCGTTATCCTGAAAACATAGGCATTGTACTCTGGTCTGGGTCGAATATGAGAAGCCATGGACAATGTATTGCTGAATTTTTGTATCTTATGGGTATTAAACCAAAATATCAAAGCGGAAGTATGCGCGTCAATGGCTTGGAGGTAATCCCTCTTGCAGAATTAAAACGCCCGCGCATAGACGTTACAGCTCGTATTAGCGGATTATTCAGAGATTCTATGCCTTCAGTTGCAGAACTGTTAGATAAAGCCGTTTTGCTTGCGGCAAGCCTGGATGAAAAAGATGAGGATAACTATGTAAAGAAACATATTACAGCTGAAAGTGCGGAACTTGAAGAAAGTGAAGGGATGACTAAAGAAGAGGCCTGGCGTCAGGCAGCTTTCAGAATCTTTGGCGACCAGCAGGGTGTATACGGTGCAGGTGTAGCAGCATTGCTGGAAGCTAAAAACTGGGATACAATTGACGATATAGCTGATGTTTATGTCCGCTGGGGCGGACATGCTTATGGCGGCAAAACCCGAGGAAAATTTTTGCCGCAGCAATTCCGCAAACGTATGGGCAGCCTTGATGTAACAATTAAAAATGAAGATAATCACGAAACAAATATGTTAAGCAGCGATGATTATAATGCTTATCATGGCGGAATGATTGCAGCTGTACGCAGTATTAAAGGCAGCGCACCGCGCTCTTACTGCGGTGATAGTACTGACCGCAGCCGTATAACCATGCACAGTGTTCAGGAAGAAGCAAAACGTGTCTTCCGCAGTGAAGCCATTAATCCTAAATTTATAAACGGTATGATGAAACATGGTTATAAGGGTGCAGCCGATATGGCAAACTATATTGCGCATAGTTACCAGTGGGATGCAACAAGCGATGTAATAGAAGACTGGATGTATGAAAAATATGCCGAAAAATATGCGTTTGACCCTGAAGTTCAAAAGTGGATGCGCGATGTTAACCCATGGGCCTTGCAGCGTTTAACGGAAATTTTACTGGAAGCAAGCCAGCGCGGCTTATGGAATGCTAAAGAAGAAACTCTTAATGAATTGCGAAAATTATATCTTGACATGGAAGGCGAACTGGAGGACAGAGCTGATGCCAACAACTAAAATAAAAATGTTGGCATTAGCAGTAACCGGCAGGTGTAATTTTGCCTGCCGGTATTGTTATGCTGCACCTTTAGATGCACAGGATATGAGTATTGATACAGCTTTTAAAGCATTAAAACTGGCAGCACAGAGCGGAGAAAATTTTGTCCTGCAATTTACCGGAGGAGAACCGCTTTTAAATTTTCCTGTTATTAAAAAAATTGCAATGCAAGTTATAGCTCAAAAGCTGCCTGCCAAAATGCAGATTCAAACTAATTGTTCACTTATGACAGATGAAATAGCTGATTTTCTGTATGAACACAAAATCGCTATTGGAGTTAGCCTCGATGGGCGCCCCGGTGTAAATGATTTGCAGCGCATTTATAAAGATGGTACTGGGACTTCTCAAGATATAGTAAAAGGGCTGGAAATTTTAAAGCGCCGTAATATTGCAGTTGGTATTACCTGTGTTGTTACTGATGAAAATGTTAAGCAACTGGAAAGTATTATAGAGTTCGCTCATTTTTTAGGAAATGTAAGACGCATAGGTTTTGATGTTTTGCGGTATCAGGGACGCGGGTGTAGTTTAAAAATGCCTTGTGGAGATGACGTAAAGAACGCCATGCAGCGCGTTATTAACAAAAATGATTATTTGCAGAAGCTTACGGGCATTAAAATTAAATTATCCCAACAGGAACGTGCTATTGTACAAAAATCAATCAGTTATGCTTATGATTTTGGTCATTGCTATGCCATGAATGGGCAGGCGGCTTTTGTCGCAGCCGATGGCAGCATTTATGCATGTTCTTCGTTCATGGGAGAGCCTGATTTTTATATTGGTAATGTAGAAAAAGGAATAGACTCTTTGGCAGTAAATGACTTAAAAAATAAAATTAAACAATCAATGCGTTTTTGTATTGATTGCCGAGAGTTTAAGGCTTGTGGAGGCGGATGCTATGCGAGATGGTATGGCAGCGGTCAAGCAACTAATTGTAGTGCAGAGTGTGCTTTAAAACTTAGCTTTATTTAAAATAAAACCACAATTAAAAAATATTACTAAAATATTTGACTATATACTTAGTATATAGTGTAAGATTGATTTCATAATAATATACTATATCAATTGTATAAATTTCGGAGGATGAAATAATGAAAAGAATGTCCGTATACCCTTTTAGCGCCATTGTCGGTCAGGACAACATGAAACTGTCTTTAATTTTAAATGTAATAAATCCTTCGCTGGGCGGTGTTCTTATTAAAGGTGAAAAAGGAACGGCAAAATCTACTGCAGTACGTGCACTGGCAGAACTGTTGCCGCCGATGAAGGCTGTATGCGGGTGTAAATTTCATTGCGATCCTGAGGATAAATCTGCATTGTGTGATGAGTGCCGTAATTTGTATAGACAAAATGGTAATTTGCCAGAAGAATTTATCAAAATGAAAGTGGTGGAATTGCCTGTTAGCGCAACCGAAGACAGGGTAGTTGGTACTCTTGACATAGAACATGCTATAAAGCACGGCGAGAAAAAATTTGAGCCGGGAATTTTGGCAGCAGCTAACCGTAATATTTTATATGTTGATGAAATTAATCTTTTAGATGACCATGTAGTGGATGTGTTGCTGGACGCTGCTGCTATGGGTGTAAATACTGTAGAGCGTGAAGGCGTATCATATTCCCATCCTGCACGCTTTGTACTTGTTGGCACCATGAACCCAGAAGAAGGAGATATCAGGCCGCAGCTTCTTGACCGTTTTGGTTTATCTGTAGTTGTTAAAGGTGAAAATGACCCTCAACAGAGAGTTGAAGTTATTAAACGCCGATTAGAATATGAAAAAGACCCTGAAAATTTTAATAATGCTTATGCCGATGAACAGCAGCAACTTGCGGAAAAGATTATAAAAGCACGCGAATTTTTGCCAAAAGTAGAAATTGACGACAAATTGCTTGGATTAGTTGCCGGAATTTCGGTTGAATTAGGTGTAGATGGACATAGGGCTGACATTACATTGATAAAAACAGCTTTAACAGTGGCTGCTTTTAATGGGCATGGCTTTGTAGACACCGAAGATATAAAAACTGCGGCTAAATTGGTATTGCCGCACCGTATGCGCCGCCGTCCGTTTGAAGAAGGCGAACTTGACTGGGGCAGGGTAGATGAATTGATAAGTACAGGCGTTTAAGGAGGGCGAGGGTATTGCTGGAATACAGTTATCCTTTAGCTGCCGTTGTAGGGCAGGAAAAAATAAAAAAAGCCCTTTTAATAGCACTTGTAAACCATAATACTGGCGGGTTAGTAATTACCGGTGTTAAAGGTACAGGTAAAACAATTATGGCACGTGCCTGTAAAGCTTTAGCAGGCAGTCGTATATTTATTAACCTGCCGCTTAATGTTACAGAAGATATGCTTTTTGGAAGCATTGATATAGAGTATGCTGTGCAGCAAGGCAAAAAACGCTTTGCGCCGGGTTTATTAAGCCGGGCTGATAAAAATGTTTTATATATAGATGACGCTAATCTTTTAAGGCAGGATTTGCTGAATGCAGTACTTTCTGTTAATGAAACCGGACAGAACATTGTTGAACGCGATGGTATTTCCTATATTCACAGTGCCAGGTTTACATTGCTTGCCAGTATGAACCCTGAAGAAGGTGCATTGCCTTCACATATTCTTGATAAATTTGGAATGTATGTTAGCGCAGAACCTATTTCTGATATCGAAGCCAGGGCTGAGGTTATCCGCAGGAATTTGAACTATGCCGCAAATCCTGAAAAATTTTGTTCCGCATACGCTGATGAAAAGGCAAAGCTGTTAGACACGGTTGAAAACGCACGCCGGCTGCTGCCGATGGTTGAAATAAGCGAAGCAATGCTGCAATTAGCCGCACAGTTATGTTCACAGGCATTTTGCAGCGGGCACAGGGCTGAAATTTATATGCTGGAAGCGGCAAAAGCAATAGCCGCACTGGCACAAAGGGCATATGTATTGCCTAAAGATATAGAAGAAGCAGCTGAATTTGTGCTGCCTCACCGTTCGCGCCCGCCAATAACGCAGGACGACAGTGACGGCGGGCAGGATGAGCAGGAAGATACACCTGATAATGAAAATGAACCGGAAGAAAATAATGGTGACAAAGATAATGACGGCAACGTAGAAAATAATTTGCCGTTACCTGATGATATAAACTCTGACGATTCAAATCAGCAAAATGATGCTGACCCGCAGAACGATACACAGGTGGATAATAACAATTTAGCGCCTGATGAAAAAATAGCAGATATTGATAAAAATTTTGTTATGCCCAAACTAATTGTTGATATGGGCGAAAAAAGCCGCATCAGGCACGGCAGCGGCAAACGCAGCATAACAAAAACTGATTTGAAACAGGGCCGTTATGTGCGGGCAGAACTGCCAAAAGAGAAAACTACAGATATGGCTTTTGATGCAACAATCCGCGCCGCGGCTCCATACCAGAAACTGCGTACTAAAAATGGCTGCGCAATTGTAATAAAAGATGAAGATTTACGCCAAAAAGTAAGGGAAAAACGAATTGGCAACACTTTTTTATTTGCAGTTGATGCCAGCGGCTCTATGGGAGCACGTGAAAGAATGCGTGCCGTAAAAGGCGCTATTTTTTACATGCTGCAGGAAGCTTACCAAAAACGCGACAGAGTTGGTATGATTGCTTTCAGGCGTGATAAAGCAGAAGTTTTGCTGCCGGTAACACGCAGTGTTGATTTAGCACAAAAATGCCTGCAAAAATTGCCTACAGGTGGTAAAACACCGCTTGCAGACGGGCTTGCCAAAGCGTTTTTAACTCTTACAATGCAAAATAAAAAAGAGCACGATATGGAACCGGTGCTTGTAATAGTAACGGACGGACGTGCCAATGCAGTGGAAGGAGAAAGCGACCCGGTTGGCAGCGCATTAAAAATTGCAACAAAAATAAAAAATGCAAAAATAACCTCTGTTGTTATAGATACCGAAAATGATTTTATCAAACTTGGCATAGCGCGCGATTTGGCTGATGCTATGGGCGCAGCGTATTATACGCTTAACAGGCTTAGCAAAGAGAATATTATAAAAATAATACGTAATTTAGGAGATAACTGATGAAAAAATTGTTTATGGCAATTATGCTGATGTTAATTTGCATAACTTCTGCTGCAGTTTCTGCGGCAGAAAATGAACAGCCGCAAAATCCAATGAATTGGGAAATTAGTATGATGCCCAAACCTACTGCAGAAGAAATAGAAGCTGCGCGATGGTCAATAATAACAGAAAACGATATAGGTATTTATGCTTACGACATTGATTCGCTGCGATTTGCGGTAAATACAGACGGCAGCAGTGACAAAAATATCGTAACGGCAGAAGTAAAAACTATCTTTACCAATAAGGATATTTTAAAAAAGCTAAAAAAAGATTATTCTAAAAATCTTGAGAAAAAAGAACGTGTTTTATACTGTAAAATGAAAATGCATTATAATTTGCAGAATTCAACTTACTGTGTAAAAAATATGACTGTCTATACTGATAAAGACAGGGTTATCGAAGAAAAAATAAGTAATACTTTTGCACAAGTGCCGGAAGGCAGCTTTGCGGAGGCTTTATATGAAATCTGCCTTAAATTTGCAGCAGATTCAAACGAAAAAAATACTGAAAAATGATTGTAATAAAATTTAATAATATAACAGGTGATTAACTTAAATAGCTAAATGGGTGCAAATCCCATACGATCACGTCACTGTTATAGGGAGTTCATTAATACTTGTTGTATTGTTGAACGATGAACTTTAGTCAGGAGGCTGCCTGTTATTATTGCTTACAACTGCGAGTGACAGTAGATGGGCGAAACTATAATTCATTTATAGTTTTATACACCTTTTGCCATGCCGCAAAGGGTGTTTTATTTTAAGTTTGTTTGTTAAAGTATGCGGCCATGTGAGACTGGGCATACTGAGACTTGCAATAAAAATTTATTAAGAGGTGTGAATGATGGACAAAAGTTTTAGTAAGAGTCTTTTGATGACAGCGTTGATTACCGGCACTGTGTTGTGGGGAGGCAATTCGGTTCTTGCACAGGAGAATGAACAGGAATTTACTCTTGACCCAATGGTTATTACTGCTACAAGAACTGAAAAAAGAGATGTAGATGTACCTGCAAGTACTACTATTTTGAGTAATCAAGATTTAAAAAATACTGGCGCGCAAAATTTGCAAGTTGCTTTAGGGCGTGTTCCTGGTTTGATATACAAAACTTTTTCTCCTGGTGGTGGCGCTATGGGGACTATGGCAAATGAAATTGCTATTAGGGGCGTATCTAATGGTACGTTAGTTATGTTAAATGGTACACCAATGAATTTACGTGGTAAATATTTCCTTGATGCAATTCCTGTTGAGAATGTAGAGCGTGTAGAAATCGTTAAAGGCGGTGCTGGCGTTTTATATGGCAGTGAAGCTATGGGTGGTGTAATTAATATTATAACTAAAAAAGAATTTACAAATTCTGTGTCTGTTGGATATGGTAATTATGGACAACAAAAATACAGCGCGTCTGTAGGAACTGATAAAGTTAATGTAGGTTATAACCTGGAAAAATGGGGAAATGTAGATACTATCTCCCGCTCTGATAATAAGGGATTAAAACATACTGATATGACCGGTTCAGAAAAAAGAAATTTGTATGTTGATTATAAAATTAATGACAACTGGAATTTCTTATATAATTATTTTGAGACTAATGTTAGATATGACACATGGTTTGATGATGCATATAAAGAGGTACCTAAAGGTGGAGCATTGCAGCAGAATCGTGAATATGTTACCAAACAAAATTTAGTGCAGTTGTTGTATCAGGATGATACTTTAAAAGCTAATTTATATTACAATCAGAATAAATTAATGGCAAATGGTTTTACGAATTATAATACATCTGGTAAATTTCAAGGAAAAATATATGATACTGATGAAAAAAACAGAACCTATGGTGCAGATGTTCAAAAGGAATGGCAGCTTAATAGTAAAGGCAGCTTAGTACTGGGTGGTAGTTATCAAAATGAATTTTATGATGATTATTCCAGCAAAGTTACCGACAGACATATTTATGCTGTTTACGGCCAATATGACCATAAATTTGATGACAAAAATGAATTGATTGTAGGTGCGCGTGAAACGTGGACTACCGGTGGTTACAGAGATCAAAACTATGATAACTTTAGTATGTCTGGTCAGTATGTACATAAATTAGATGACGATGATTCTTTATACGCTAATGTAACGCAGTCTTTTATTATGCCTACTTTTAGCCAAATGTATGGTGCAAGCGACACAGCTATTGCCAACCCGGATTTGAAACCGCAAAAAGGCGTAAGTTATGAAGCCGGTTGGAAACGTGTAACAGATAGCCATAGCTGGAAAGCTGCTGTTTACCATATTGATATAACAGACAATATTTCTGCTACATGGGATACTGATAAAACGGAATACCAGTATACGAACGAAGATTTTAAAAATACCGGCATTGAACTTTCCTGTGATATTGAAGGGAAGAACGGTTGGTCTTATAATTGGGGCGTAAACTATATGGATCCGAAAGTTAAAGGTACGAAAAAACCGTATTGGGATAGAAAATATGGTAGGGTACAGTTGAACGGTGGTATTACTTATAGTAAAGATAAATGGGTATCCAGTTTACAGGGAACATATCTAGCTGAAAGGGTTGGAACACCGAGTAGCTCTCATTCCTCTCATGAAAAACCTTACTTTTTAACAAGTTTGACAACTACTTATAATGCTGATAAACAAAATTCCTTTACTCTCACAATGGATAACTTGTTAGACAGAGAGGATAATTTAAGTCATAGTGGTTCTGAATATTATTCTACTCCGTTTAACTTTATGCTTACTTATAATTATAAATTCTAAGCTCTGTAGTAGTATAAGGCGGCTTATGCCGCCTTATACTCTAAATATTTAATGGCGTAAAAGTTATCGTATTATTAACTATACTTATATTAAAGGACCATTCTTACTATGATTTTGAAAATTTTAAGCATTTTTTTGTTATGCTTTTTAAATATAAATGTTGCACTGGCCGGTGTGCAGGTAGATGCTGTTTACCCATACAGCCTTGATAAAAAAGTTAACAAAACTGTTGCTGCTGGCAGCACTATGCCGTTATATTTAAACATTACGGCGTTTGATGTGCCAGATGAGCAGCCGGTTAAAGTAACCGTTATTTTGCCAAAAGGTTTTTTTGTATTACCAGGCGGTAAATGGCAGGTTGGCGATAACGGCAGCAGTGCATACACCAACTGGCTTTTGCCAGCTGATTACGGCAATACATTTGACTTGCTTTATATAAAACCAAATGAAAATGTTGTAAGAGGAACGAAACAAATTAATATTAATATTACTGCTGAAAACTGGCAGCAAGAAAAAGTTATTAATTTTATATATGATGCAAACTCCAAAGCCGAAAACTCCAAATCAGCCTATGGTAAAAAATACAAAAATAAAGATTACAACTGGTATATACAAAATGTAGATTTACCGGTAGATAACCTTGGGCATAAGGATGACCGTTCTGCAGATAATGTTGTTTATATTCGCGACACTGCATTTGAATCTTTCCGCAGCCGTTTAACAGGTGATGGCGCAGAAAGCTGGTCATCTATGTTCAACCACCCGGCTGCGTTTATGCTTGTTGATATGCGTAATCCGCAGCAGGATGTACGTGTACTGCGTTTAAAAGCAGAGCTTTTGGATAAAATAACTGGTAAAGTCATGCCTGGTTTGTGCCAGGCAAGTAATTCTACCGAAGAGCATGAGCAGGGCTGGGCCGGTAAAACCGATAACAGCGATGCAACAAAAGCTATGATTTCACTGGATGGCAAACAGACACAGGCTTTTATTATACCGCTGTATGTTGATTATTTTAAAATTATTGAAGGTGATTATACATTAAGGGTTACTGTTGAAGGCAATGGTCAGCAGAAAATACAGGAACTTCCGGTAAAAATAGAACAAAAACACAGTATTGGCATTGCTGCAGTAACTTTTGCATTTATTTGCTTTGCGGCAGTCTTGTTGTTTTTACCGCGCCTGCGTCGCGTAATATTTAATATAGGTGCACAGGGGGCTATAACGGTAGCATTATTTGCTGCGGTAGGTTTTGGTGCAATAACTGTGCCCACAACTTTAGCAGGGGAGTTTTTGCATGTATTTTTAGGCCCGTTTTCCGGGTTTATTACAGGTATTTTAAGCGGCGTACTGCAATATTTACTTATAGTTTCGCTTTTAGTGTTATACCGGCGGCAGGGCGTATTGGCGCTGATGTTTTTAACAAGATATATGTTATCCGGGTTGCTTTTCGGTAATTTTACTCCTCTTGGCTTTTTAAGCTGCTGCGTATATATAGGCGTGCTAGAAACAATACTTAAGTTGTGTGGATTTTTTGATAAAAAGAATATTAGCGTCAAATATATGCTGTTTATAGCGGCTATGTTTGGTATTGGTGATGCTGTTGTTACGTTTATAAATCTTGAACAAATGATGTTCTTTTACAGGCTTTACTATGCCGATTGGTATATAGGTTTGTATATGCTTATTAACGGCTTTTTATATAGCAGCATCGGCGCCTGGATTGGTTATAAATTGGGTTTAAAACTTCAGCAGGTTACGGGGGAATAACGAATGCTTAAAATAGAAAATTTATCTTACCGTTATCCAAACAGAAGTGAAAATACATTAAAAAATATCAATTTAAGTATAACTACAGGTGAATTTGTGCTTATGGCAGGCAAAAGCGGCTGTGGCAAATCAACTTTAATTAAAGCAATTACCGGTATTTTTGAGACAGAACGGCGCGGCTGTTTGTCGGGCAAAATTTTTTTGGATGGAAGGGAATCTCAAGATTTGCCTCCCGAGGAAATCGCTTTACTGGCAGGTACTGTATATCAGACCCCGGATGACCAGCTGTTTGCTATGACTGTATATGATGAAGTTGCTTTTGCACTTGAAAACCGCGGCTTTCCGGATGAATATATAAAAACTAAAGTTTGTGAAACTTTAGAAATGGTAGGGCTTGGTGACAGGGTAGATTATAGTATTCAGGCACTTTCGGGCGGTCAGCGGCAAAGGCTGGCACTTGCATCTGTGCTTGTTACCGGCCCCAGGCTGTTAGTACTGGACGAACCTATAAGCCAGCTTAACCCGCAGGGGGCGCATGATTTTTTACACCTTTTGCAGGAATTGAACCAGAAACAAAATTTAACAATTCTTTTAATAGAACACAGGGTTAATGAAATTGCCGGTTATTTTTCACGGATTATAGTTATGAACGAAGGCAGTATTGCATATGACGGCGATATAAATAAGGTGTGGACAGCGGTAAGCCGATTAAAAAATATCGGTTTGCGTGAGCCGCAGAATATTGTTTTATGCCGTTTGCTAAAGCTGCCTGAATTGGTAAACGATGCTGATACTGTTGCCGCCATGGTAACGGATGTTTATGGTAATTTAAAAAGTTTAAATAAATATCAATCTGCTTTTGCAAAAGGGCAAACTATTTTAGATGTAAAAAATGTCTATTATAAATATGATAATGCTTTGGAAGATACGCTGAAAAATATCAGCTTTACGTTGCAAAAAGGTAAAATTACTGCGCTAATGGGTGTAAACGGTACCGGCAAAAGCACTTTGATGAACCTTTTGGGCGGAATTGCTGCCATGGACAGAGGAACGATTTGTTTAGATGGCCGGGATTTGCAGAATGAACGCTTTAACGTTGGTTACCTGCGGCAGGAAGCAGATTTAATGCTACTGGCCGACAGTGTGCGTGAAGAACTTTGCTGGAATAATAAAAAAATTAGTGAAGTAGAACTGCAAATTATGCTTAAAAAAATTGGCCTTGAAAATTATGCCGGCGATTTTCCGTTAGCGTTGAGTAAAGGACAGCGCCTGAGGGTTATTTTAAGTGCTGTTTTAATGCAGAAACCGAAATTGTTACTGCTTGATGAGCCTACTACCGGACAGGACCAGCAAAGCCTGGAAGAGATAAAAAAACTTTTGTGTGCTTACGCCGAAGATGGCGGCAGTGTTTTCTTTTGCACGCACGATGTTGAATTAGCTTCTGAAATAGCTGACAGCGTAATTTTAATGAATGATGGCCAAATTATTGCTGATGATATAACAAGCAAAGTGCTTACTGACAGAAATTATTTAAAACTTTGTGGGTTAAAGGCACCGGCCATGCTCGACGTTACGGATTTATTGGATATCAGGCCTTTACTTACGGCTAAGGAGGTGGCGGATTATGTACTTGCGTCAGCTGTGGGAAGGTAACGATTCGCGGGAGTGGATTAGAGAAGTTACCGGGAAAACCAAACTTGTTATGCTGTTTTTGTTTTCAATATTGACGATAACGGTTGATAATCCGCGTACTTTATTTATTGTATTTTTAATTTCGCTGCTGCTGCATGCGTTGGCAGGTACTTCTGCCGCCAAATGGCAGGTTATGATGGTTTTGCTGATGCTTGGTTTATGGGGATCAATGTTCAGCCAGGCTTTGTTTTTTACGCAAACGCCCAGAACACCCTTATTTGTTTTGATTGAGCCGAATACGCCTGTACTTGGCGTTATTACAAATGGGCTTTACGTTTACCGCGAAGGTATTATATATGGCGCGGTGCAGGGGCTGCGCTCGGCTGCCATGCTTTCACTGGGCCTATTAGTTTGCTGGAATTCTGACCCCAGGCAGCTTTTGCAGGCAATGCTTACATGGCATTTGCCTGCGCAGATTGCCTTTATGCTTGTTACAGCAATCAGGTTTTTGCCGGTATTAGCAGCGGAAACAGGTGATGTTTTAATTGCACTCAGGCTCCGCAGCGGCAGTGCTGCCGGACGTACTGCTGTTATAAGGCATTTGCCATATATTGCCAAACCTTTACTGGTTCGTTGCCTGCGCAGGTCGCAAACACTTGCTTTATCGGTTATAAGCCGCGGATTTTTTTTGGCAGATAATAAAAAGCGCGCTTATTTATGGCCTTTAAGGGAACGGCTTGTATGTTTGTTGCTTCTTGGTTTTGTAAGCAGTGCTGTTGTAAGTAAGATTTTGTATTTGCTTTCTGAACAGGGTTTTTATTATGGTGTATTCAGATTTGTGTATGATTTGGCAAAGGATTACTTATGAAAAATATTAAAAGCACAATAATAACTATTATATTTTTATTGTCATTAGCGGCTTTATTTTGGATCACAGGGAGCCGTACTCCATGGAATGATATTGGCTTAATTGCTTCAGAAGAAGGGATTGCTGTACATTTGGGAGATATCCCCAGTGAAAATTATGACCGTATGGGATTTACCAAAGCTGTTGTCAGACATGTAGAATCTGAAAATGGTTGGCTTGTAGGTACAGAACGCGGCGAACTGTTTTTATTCTCTTCAAAAGGTGAACAAATTTGGAAACGATCTCTTGGCATAGGCAAGTTTATTTCTGTCTGCCTAAGCAATGATTCACAGGTTGCTTTCGTAGGCGAACAAAGCCCTGCCGGTAATTTATATGCAATTGATGTTCACACGGGTGATATTTTATGGCAGTATGCTGCTGCGGATTTTGTCGGTGCTGATCCGGGTAAGCGTTCTTATCCTTCAATAGTACATATCGTTGTTGATAAAAATGATAACGTATATGCTAATGCGTATAGATTTTTGATGAATAAAGACGGTAGCCGCGGCTATAACGGAAGGATGCTTGCGATAAACCGCAGTGGTGAACTTTTATGGAAATATCCGGCAGAAGAATCTATAGACAGCTGGATAAACTGGTGTGATGTAAATGATAACAACGGCGAAGTTGTAATATCAACTTCTGCATATGACTTCAGGGAAGACATGGTATATAAAGATACGATGTATTTCCTTGATAAAAACACTGGCGAAAAGATAAATTCTGTTTTTATAAAGCCAGTTGAACCTTTTGACAATACCGTTATGCGCGGCAGCCCTAATTTTAGTAAAGATGGTAGATATTTAGCGGCAGCCTGCAGTGATGGCCGAGGCTTTTTGTTTGATGCTTTGGGAAATATGTTATGGGAACGTACATTATCCAAACCAACTCAGGTTGATGATGTCTGGATAAATGCTTCCGGAAGAGATGGCTATGCTGTTAAAGAAGGTGTTATTTTTTCAACAATAAATACTTTTAACCGTGAGAACTGGCAAATTCCAACGCCAATAGAGCATCCAAGCAATAACAGTTTATTTATGTTTGGTTATGATGGCACATTTAAGTATCAGTACATGGCTGATGGTACAATGGAAGAACTATCTTTTGCGAAAGATAAGGTTGCCTGTGCAGTTGGGCGTAATGTACGTACTCATAATTACGGTGCTCACGGTGGGCTTATATTAAACATTGCAGATGGTAGAAAATTAAATTTCTTTCATACAGAAGGCCCATTACAGGCGATAAATATAAGCAGTGATGGACTGACTGCGGCCGGCGTTGAAGCACCTGCAGTTACCCCGGATGGGAAAATTATAGGAGCTTACAGGTTACATATATGGAAACTAAATTGATGAAAGGCAAAATGTTATTTGCTTTTTTACAGTATTACAGACCTTATAAAAAAATTGCTGCGTTTATTGTTGTTGGTTCATTTGCAGTTGCTTTCCTGGATTTGATATTTCCAGTATTTGTAAGGCATATTTTAAATGTTGAACTGCCGCAGCAAAATCTTCAAAGTATTTTGCTTTATGCCTTGTTTTTACTGATTTTATATATTCTAAATACAGTTTTACTGTATTGGATAAGTTATAGCGGGCATGTTATGAGTATCAATATTGAACGTGATATGCGGCGTGACCTTTTCAGGCATATTGAAAGTATGTCATTTAAATTTTTTGATAACAACAGAACAGGGCAACTTTTGGCGCGCCTTACCGGTGATTTAACGGAAATAGGCGAATTGACTTTCCGTGGGCCTAACGATGTTATCATCTGCTTAGTGGTTATGCTGGGTACTATCAGCATAATGTTTTGGATGAATATCTATTTAGGTGTGCTTATAGCACTGCTTTTAATTCTGAAAACAGTACATACCGTTATTATAAATCATAAGATGAAGGCTGCCTTTAGAAAAAACCGTGCTAAAAATGGCGAGGTTTCTGCAAAAGCAGAAGAAGCATTAAGCGGAATACGGCTTGTAAAAGCATTCGCTGCTGAAGAACTGGAATGTTCACTGTTAATGAAGAAAAATGAAGAAAGTATGGCGGTTCGCAAAGCATCTTTTAAAATATTAGGTTATTTCTCCAGTAGCGTTAATTTTTTTACTAATTTCACAAATTTGTTTGTACTTGTTGCCGGTGGTGTATTAATAGCAGCTAATAAAATTCAACTAAGTGATTTTATTGCTTTTTTGCTTTACGTTAATTTATTTATGAAGCCACTATTAAGGTTAACCGTTTTTACGGAAATGTATCAGCGCGGTATGGCTGGGTTTGCTAGATTTTATGAAATTATGCAGATTAAACCGGAAATAATTGATGCCAAAGATGCAATTGAATGCAAAAATATTAACGGCAGTATTTGTTTTAAAAACGTAACTTTCAGTTACGGAAATAATAAAGTGCTTAACAATGTAAGTTTTAATATTTCTGCCGGTGAAACCGTTGCATTTGTAGGTGAAACTGGTGTTGGGAAAACCACATTAGCAAATTTGCTGCTGCGTTTTTATGAACCTGACTCTGGCGATATTTTAATAGACGGTATTAACATAAAAAAATATGATCAAAGGTCTTTACGCAAAAATATAGGGCTTGTACAACAGGAAGTTTTTCTTTTTCTGATTCTGTGCGGCATAACATAACTTACGGTTTATCTGAAGTAAGAGATGAAAAAATGGTGTTTGCGGCCAGGGCAGCATCAGCAGATGAATTTATAGAAAAATTACCGCAAAAATATGATACAGAAATAGGCGAGAGGGGAATAAAACTTTCCGGCGGACAGCGTCAACGACTTGCTATAGCCAGAGTAATTTTGAAAAATCCGGGAATAGTAGTTTTAGACGAAGCTACATCTGCTTTAGATAATAAAACTGAAGAAAAAATTCAAAAGGCATTAGATAAACTTACTAGGGAGCGTACAACTTTAATTATTGCTCACAGATTATCTACAATAAAAAAAGCCAACAGGATTTTTGTATTGAACAATGGCAGAATTTCTGAAGAAGGTACGCATGAAGAATTATTAAAACTAAAAGGTTTATATTACAGGCAGTACAAAACTACGCTTGATAAAAATAAATTATTAGATACTTAGCAAAAATTTAACGGAAGGAGAATTATAAAATTTTTGTTCGCTAAATATCCGGGTAATTTATTTTAAGAAATTTTGTTTTCTTGAATTTGGGAATCTTATATTTTCAGGAGGATGGTCATGGAATTTATCAGTCAAACTATTATGTATTTTCACAAAGGCGGTCTGGTTATGTATCCGCTGCTGTTTTGTTCGTTTGCTGTTTTTGCTATTGCCATTGAGCGTTTTTTGTTTTACCGCACAGCAGACAGCGGTGAGAAATTTGCCGATGATTACTGCGGTTTATTAAAAAGCAACGATTTGCATGGTGCTGCTGATTTAGCCAAAAACACCCCCGGCGAAACTTCTGCCCTTGTTTTTGGTGCTGTACAAAATGCACAGACACAGGATGACTTGACGGATTATCTTGAAAACGGGCTGGCTTTTTTTACTGCCCAGCTTAAAAACAAACTGGATTATTTAAGCATTATTGTTACTCTTTCGCCACTTTTAGGCCTTTTGGGCACTATTGTCGGCATGATTGGTGCGTTCAGTATTTTTAATATCCAGGCAGGCGCACCTATGGCTATCACCGGTGGTATCGGTGAAGCGCTGATTGCTACGGCTACAGGGCTTTGTGTAGCTATTATGGCACTTTGCTGCCATTCTTACTTTGCCCATCGCATGGACGGCATACTTACAACGGCTGAACGCTGTGCGGCTGCACTTGCGCAGGCTAACAGAAGGGCCGGTGTAAAATGAAATTCCGCAGAAGCCAGAACAGAAAAGTACCGGAACTTAATATTATACCGATGATTGATATTATGTTCTTTTTACTGGTGTTTTTTATGCTGAGCACCATGTATATGATTGATTTAAAGACTATTCCTGTTAAGCTGCCACAGGCGGCCAATGCAGCAAGCGATACATCTACAACTTTTGCCGTAACGCTTAAAAACGATGGTACAATTTACCTTGGTGATAAAGAAACAGATTTGCAGTCGCTTTTAATGCAGGCTTCTTTAGAACAGAAAAACAACAGCAATTTTGCTGTTGTTATACGTGCGGAAAAAGATATTGAATACGGTGAGGTTATTGGGCTTGTAGATAAATTTAAGGGAGCAGGCATTAACAGGTTTGGGCTTGCAACTGACGGGGCAGCAAAATGATGGATGAAAAGAGAAGGCGGAACTGGGGTTTTGCCGGTTCAGCGATTATACATGTTTTAATATTTTTGATTGTATCATTTACAGGTCTGTTTCAATTTACGCACGCACAGGAAAACATTGTTGAAGTTACGTTTTTCGGTGGTGGTGGAGGCGGAGGCAGCGATAATGCCGGTGTTATAGAGGAAACAGAACCTGAAGCAGCAGCTGCTGTTGAAGAAACTTCTGACAGTGATGCAATTTTTGAAGCAAATAAAGAAGAAAAACCTGCTGTTGTAAAAAAGCAGCAGGTTAAGCCGGTTGTCAAAAGCAGCGGCAAAGGTAAAGGAACCGGACAGGGAAGCGGTACCGGAAGTGGTATAGGGCCTGGTTCCGGCTCCGGCAGCGGTGGCGGCCATGGTAGTGGACATGGTACCGGTACAGGTAGTGGGTCAGGTCCGGGCAGCGGCATAACATCATCACCTGCCGTACCGCCTCGTATTATTAAAAGTTATCAGCCGCCTTATCCCAGTGCTGAACGCAACGCCGGCGTAGAAGGCACTGTTTCTATAAGATTTTTAATCGGCACCGATGGCAGCGTTGAAGATGTAACCGTTACGTCCTCCTCAGGCAATGCAAATCTTGATAACGCTGCCGTTGCTGCATGCCGCAAATGGCGTTTTACAGCGGCTAAAAACAGTTCAGGTTTACCGGTACGCTGCTATGCAAGTATTCCGATAATTTTTAAAATTGGTAACTAAAAAATCCCCATCTCTATATACCCTCTTTACTGTTTCTTTGGCAAAGAGGGTATATATTAAATTAATTATGTTAGCTTTATAATTGTTGCGTAAGATAATGTTTCAAAAATTTTACAGGAGTATGCCGAGATAATGAACGAGAAATTACGGAACCTCTTAAAAAATAAATATATTAAATTGATGCTGATTGTTGTATTGGGAATAATTTTAATCTTAATATATCAGCTGATGTTTAAAAGTGAACCTGCGTCAAGAGAAATATTAAAACCTATCGTTCATGTAGAGGAAGTTTATAAAAAACCAATGTATAAAGAAATTTCTCTATTTGGCAAAACGGAAGCCAATGCTCAAATAGATATTATAAATAAACATGCCGGTAAGATTGCAAATATCAATGTTGATTTAGGCTCGTTTGTACATAAAGGCGATATTTTAATTGAACAGGATTTGCAGGATGCAGAAGCCGAACTTCAAAAAGCATATGCAAGGTATAGAGAAAATGACGCCAAAGCTGCTGAAAATAATGCCGAATTCAATAGTGATTATTATAAATATAAAGCTGATTATGAATTAGCAAAACTCAATTACGAACGTTACAAAAAGCTGTATGAAATGGGTGCAGTAGCAGAAGCAGAGTATGACAGCAAAAAACAAATAATGGTTAACGCCCAGGCTGCATACGAAGCCTTATCAAAACAAAAAAATTATGGTGATGCTGCAGCATCTGTTTATGCCAGAGAACAGGTTGCTGAAAGGCGCTATCAAGAATATATTTTAGCGCAGAATAAAAAGACAGATATGATTTTAAAAGCACCTGGAAATGGAATTATTAGTTATCGAAATGCAGAAATCGGTGAATATATACCGGCAGGAACAAAGCTGTTGACTATTACAGATAATAGCAAATTACATATAGATTGTAATATTTCGGAAGCTAATGCAGCTGTTGTAAAAGCTGATACAAAAATAACTATGAACATCGAAGCGTTAGGTAAATCTTTTGACGGAATTATATCATATGTAAGCCCTGATAAAAATGAAGATAGCAATAGTTACCTTGCCAGAATAAAATTGCTCGAACAGAATGAAGAAGTAAAATCGGGCATGTTTGCCAGGGGATATTTAAAGATACTGATAAAAGAAGATGCTCTTTACGTAAATAAGGATATTATTAAAGATAAAAACGGAAAGAAATATGTTTTTATTGTAAATAAAAATAATCAATTGGAACAACGTGAAGTAACGTTGGGCATTAATAATGATACAGAAGTTGAAATTATTGATGGTATTAATGAAGGGGAAGTAGTTGTTCTTGATAATTTATCACGCTTACGTGATGGAATTAAAGTTCAAATAGATGAAACCGAAGAGGATTAAAGATGAATATAACAAGGTTTTCTGTAAAAAGACCGATAGGCATTACAATGTTATATGCAATAATTGCTGTGCTGGGCATTTTTAGCTTTTTTAAGATTGGTGTTGAATTATTGCCGGAAGTCGATTCTCCATATGTAAGTGTAATAGTTAATTATCCTGGCGCAAGTACTGAATCAGTTGAACAGCAGGTAACAAAGCCTATAGAAGATGTATTGTCAACCATTTCACATTTTAAGCAGGTAAGGTCAGCAACAAGACCGGGCAGAGCCGAAATATTTGTAGAGTTAGATAGCAGTGCTGATGCGGATCTGGTAGCTATAGAAGCAACAAAAAAAGTAAGTACTATCAGAAAGAATTTGCCGGATGATATTGATGAGCCTGTTGTTATTAAACGTTCTTCTGACGAATATCCAATAATGCAGATTGCCGTCACAGCTCCTTATGAGATGGCAGATATATATTCTATAACTGAAAAAATTTTTGCGGAAAGGTTTCAACAGGCCGGCGGTGTTGCAGATATTGAATTGAGCGGTGGCCGAGTTAAAGAAATCAGTATAGATGTTGATAAAGAAAAATTAAATTATTATGGGTTAAACCTGCAGGATATTATACAAAATGTAAAAAACGAAAATGTCTTTCTATCATCCGGCTCTGTTTATACGGACGTAAAACAAACTACTGTGAGATTAACGGCTCAATACGAAAAACCGGAAGATATTGAAAATGTACAGATAAAGACAGCGAATGGGCAAAATATTATACTAAAAGATATTGCTGAAATTAAGGCAAAAGAAAAACGCGCAGTAACTTATAGCCGTGTTGATGGAAACGATGCTGTTGCCATAGATATATATAAAGCAAGCGGATCAAATATTGTTGATACATCTGAAAATGTATTAATGCAACTTGAAAAATTAAAATCAGAATATCCTGATTATACTTTTACACTTGTTTATGATCAGTCTTCATTTGTAAAAAATTCATTAAAAAATACTTTTTATACATTACTTGAAGGACTTTTTACAACTGGTATAGTTTTATATTTATTCCTCAGGGGTTGGCAATCATCACTTGCAGTAATGATAGCTATACCGGTATCGTTAATAGCCACATTCTTTTTAATGTATCTTGCCGGATTTACTTTTAATATGATGTCATTAATGGGCATGGCATTATGTATAGGTATTCTGGTTGATGATTCCATTGTAGTACTTGAAAATATTCAGCGTTATATTAATAATGGCTATTCAGCAGATAATGCTGCTGAGCTTGGAAGAAATGAAATAGGCATGGCAGCTGTAGCTATGACGCTTTGTGATGTAGTGGTTTTCTTGCCAATAGCTTTTATGCAAAGTTCAACAGGGCAGTTTTTTAAACAATTCGGATTGACAATAACTTTTGCAACATTGATGTCATTACTTGTTTCGTTTACATTAACGCCTATGCTTGCTTCAAAGTTTTATTCGCATGGAATAAAGCTACCCAAAGGCAGAATCTGGGAATTTTTAGATAAAATTGAGAAAAATACAATAAATAAATACGAAAAAATACTTAAAAAATGTCTGCTTTATCCCCGTAAGGTTATATTTACCATAGCAGCACTGTTTGTTGGGGCTGTATTGCTTATACCTTTTGGATTTGTAGGGGCAGAATATATGCCGAGGACGGACGAAAGCGCCATTCAGGTAAATATAGAATTACCCGTAGGTTACAGTGCGGAACAAACCAACGAAGTACTATTATTATTTGACAAATATCTGCTGCAAATTCCAGAAATTGAACATCATTTATCAAATGTTACGAGCACGGAAAGTAATGGTAAAATATCAATCAGCCTTTATAACCGAGGCAAACGTTCCAAAGATGTATGGGAGATTGCTGATGAGATAAGAAAATTTGCTAAAAATAATTTTGGGGATATTAAAGTAAGGGTAAGTGAAATACAATCCTCCGTTACAGGCGTTTCTGGAGGCAAAACATTAGTACGTTCGCCATTGCAGCTGGAATTAAGGGGCAGCGATATGGATGTACTAATTGAAGAATCAAATAAAGTATTAAATATTTTTAAAGAAACAGAAGGTGTTAAAGATATAAAAAGTTCATATACAGAAGGTATGCCTGAAATTAAAGTAAGTGCTGACCGTGAAAAATTGCAATTTTACGGAGTATCTATCGATGACATAAACAAATCTTTTGCAGCAGCCATCGGCGGGAAAAATGCCGGTGTGTTAGCTAATGACCCTGACAATAGAGGACTAGATACGGATATTACGGTTAAATTTAATGGAAGCGACAATTTTTTTATTGAAGATATTAAAAACATCCCGGTAGTTGCCAAAAAGGGTACTGTAAACTTAGGAGATGTAGCTAAAGTTGAAGAAAGTATCGGACCGATAACCATCAGAAGAGTTGATAAAGAACGTATAATTAATATTCAAAGTAATTTGAGTGACAGACCTCTAAATGAAGTAGTGCTGGAAATACAGAAAAAATTAGAGGATAGCAATATTAAATGTTCTTATATGTTTACTGGTCAGGCAACTAGCATGAATGATTCTTTTAAAGAAATGGCAATAGCACTCAGTATGTCACTGTTGCTTATTTATTTCTTGCTGGCTGTGCTATATGAATCAGTTTTTACACCTTTAATCAGGATGTTTTCTTTGCCGCTGGGATTAATAGGAGCAATTATATGTCTTTTTGTAACTAATAATACGCTTAATCTATATTCATTAATTGGCATTTTGATAATGGATGGCCTGGTAGCGAAAAACGGGACTTTGTTATTAGATTATACACTGACTTTAATGAAGGAAGGAAAAAGCGCTGCTGAGGCAATAATAGAAGCTGGTAAGACCAGGCTTAAACCTATTTTTATGACTGCAGTAACTATGGTTGTTGGTATGTTGCCAACAGCCCTTGCCATGACTGAAGGATCAGAAACAAGAGAGAGCATGGCATGGGTTATCATTGGCGGTATGGTAACTTCAACAGTTTTTACACTGATAGTCATACCGATAATATTTTTATGGATACAAAAACATTATCCTAACAGGATTTAATTAGTTTTTTTTGTTTTATTTACAAACTTAACAATAACTATGTTAAGTTGTAATAAAAAATAATTAATTAAAAGGAGAAGGTAAGAAAATGCAACATAATCAAAGAGGATTTTCAAAAAGTTTATTAATGACAGCGCTAGTAACTGGCACCGTATTATGGGGAAGTAATAGTGTCCTAGCTTCAGAAACAGCTCCTGAATTTTCACTTGATCCATTAGTAATAACTGCACAAAAAAGAGAAAAGAAAGATTTGGAGACACCGGCAGCAGTAGATGTCATTACAACTGAAGATGTTGAAAAAAATGGCGGAGCCAGTGCGTTTGAAGTATTAAGACATTCTTTAGGTTTATCTGCTACATCAATGGGACCAAATGGTGCTTCATGGGGTACGATGACAAGTGAAATTACCATCAGAGGTGTAGAAAGAGGAACGCTTATTTTATTGGATGGTGTACCTTTGAATCAGGATGGTAAATATAATTTAGAAGATATTCCTTCGGACATTATAGACAGAATAGAAATTGTGCGCGGAGGCGGCTCTGTTCTATATGGTAGTGAAGCAAGCGGTGGTGTAATCAATATTATTACTAAGAAAAACGTAGGCAACAATATTAAAGTATCGGCAGGTAATTATGGAAGAGAACAGTACAGCGTTAGTGTCGGTGCTGATGGCTTTGATGCAACGGCTTATTATGAAGATAGAGGAAAAGTTGACAGAATTACTACAGATGCAAAATCTGGAATGGGGAAAAATAAGTTAAATAAGCATGTTGAATACAATAATGGAGAACGGAAAGGTATTAGATGGAGCTATGATTTAAATGACAATTTAACATTCTATCATATGTATTCACAAAACGAAAATAAAATGTCCCATATTAGTAACGAGGGCGGTTATAATAATAGTATTGCACAAACAAATAATTATAAAGACGTTGATAATAATTTTACTTTAAATTTCGATGATAAATATGGATTTAAAGCCAGTGCTTCTTATGGAACACAAGAAAAAGAATATTATCAGACGGCATATAATAAAAATGGCAGTATTTCAAGCGATGGTTTAAATAGCTGGCGTAAAGGGCATAATACTAATATAGATATAAACAAGTCTTTTAATATTGGGGAAAACAAACTTTTGATCGGCGCCAATTACAAAAAAGAAGATATGGACATATACGGAAATAAAATTGGTGTAACTTCTGGTAAAGGACGAGCTACATATGATAGGGATACTTATTCATTGTATGCTTCTTATGATTGGAAAATGAGTAACTCTGATAATTTAATAGTCAATATGCGTGAAACGTTTGCCAAAAATTGCGGAGCACAATATTCTACATTTGATTCTAAGCAAGAGGATATGTCCGAATTTACACCTGAAGTACAGTATATTAAAAAATTAAATGAAAACAGTTCAATTTATGCTAAAGCTGGTAAATCTTTCCGTCTGCCGGAATTAACACGAGTATTTGGAGCGGGCAATATACGTCCTGAGTTAGATTTGTATCCTGAAAAAGGTACACACTATGAAATAGGATATAAATTAAATGAAGGTAAAGCTGCATGGAGATTAGCATTATTTAATTATAAAATTAAAGACAGTATTACAAATGTTGATGGTACAAGTGCCGCCGAAGGTAATTTGCAATATACTAACGTTGATACCAAAAATACAGGTATTGAATTAAGTTGTGATATTGAACATAATGAAAATTTAAGCAGCTCTTTTGGAATTGCATGGAGCAATCCGGAAAAAGCACGTGAATCTGACGGAGCTTACGAAAAATATGGTAGCAGGTTACAGTTGATGGCATCTGTAGATTATCATAAAGATAAATTTGGTGCATCTTTATTAGCTAATTATATGGGAAAAAGATATGACAGTGATGTAGATAAATATGGCGGAGAAAAAGTTAAGCCGGCATTATTTACAGATTTTCATATTAGCTATAAGCCGGAAAAAAATCATAAATTCTTTTTACATGTAAATAATATATTTGACCGTGAAGACTATACAACTGATGCCGGACCGAGAGAAAACCGTTTAGCTTACATGTCTATGGGGCGCAACTTTATGTTAGGTTATGAACTTTCTATGTAAGTTTTATCACAGGGTAGCATACTAGCTGCCCTGTTTAGTTTATCCAAAAAGTTGCTGAAAGGCACCTATTTTCATATATAGAAAAATAGTGGCCGAATTATTCAGCCACCTAAAAAAATTACACTCTTTACTAAACAAACCCTTAAATATTGATAAAATATCACAGATATTTTATCAATATTTTTAAAAACGCCTCTGAATTTCGTTTTATAGGCGTTTTTTTAAATTACGCAAGATTTTCTAAGCATTGCAAAAAAAACCTTTAAAACTTAAAAATGGCGCTATACGTCGGATTTATCTATACAGATTATAAATTACTTGTCATTTTTAAGGTTTTTGAAACATTTTATGACAACTTAGCACTTTTCATAATTGCTACTCTAATTCCACCGGTATGCTATTAGTATACCGGTTTTCCTGCCTGTCAGTTAAGTGGGCATATTTACTGCTCATATTGATATTGCTATGCCTAAGTGTTTCCTGGATCTGTTTTAAATCCTTTGTTTCCTTATATAATAGTGTTGCGCAGGTATGCCGCAGCATATGCCCGGCTTTTCCTTTTTCCTTAAGCCCTGCTGTTATCAACCATTTATTGACTGCATCGCGTACGGCCTGCCTTATCATACGGTGTCCGTACATATTATTGGAAGTAGAAGTAAATACCGGAGTCACTTTCTCCATTATATAATGTCTGTTCTTATTCATTTTAAACCGGTCTTTACTATCCAGATAGCGCAGCAGCAAACCGAAGGTATCCGGCCTAGGATAAATCATAGCATTTTTCCCTTTACCGTGTATGAGAATAGTCTGTTGGTCCACATTTATATCTTCCTCATTCATGCGATGGATTTCCACAGTACGCAGCCCTTCAATCGCCATAAAAGCTATTATCACCTTATCACGCAGCTCTTTTTCAGTTTCATTGGGAATGGACCGGAAAAGATATTCCAACTTGCCAGCAGATAAATAGGGTATATTAATAAGTGCTGCATCAGGATCTCGCGGCGCCTTAACATCTTCAGCAGGATTTTCCTGAATGATATGGAATTTCTGAGCAATATGATAAAATTTCCTGATGGAGTTTAATTTCGCTGCTACTGTATTGACCTTTTGATTTTTTTCAATAAGAAAATCACGATACAAAATAATATGTGGTTCCTGGAGGCGCAACGGTTTAAAATCATTATCCTTGCACCAGGAAAGAAATTCACGAATCTGGCCGAAGTAATTTTTTAAAGTATCTTCGGAAGGATTACCGCCGGCAATATACTTTTTTAAAACATCCTCATAGTTATCCAAAAATATTTCTTCGATGTCGGCATAAGAATATTTTGCAATTTTAGTCTGGTCAGTAACAAAATCTGGCAGCATATTAAAAACTCCATAAACAATAAAATTTAGCATTTTCAAAGCTGTGTTTTTTGATTGCTTCAACTATGTATATTATACAAAATTTAACTAAAATATAGAGCTATAACTTTGCTAAAAAACAAAAAATTATTTAAAGTTAACGAAGTTACATTATAAGAAATGGCTAAGAAAAAATTGTTTTAAATAATAAAAGTACAGTTAAATTGAGCTTTGGTTGGAGAAAATAGAGTAATTTTATTAGCTGAAAACTAGAACTGTGGTTGAGCAACAAAAAGCGTTAAATAAAACTCCGTACAATCGAAAATGGCTTTCTTTGGTAAAGACTTGCAAGCATGTATGGAATGAAGCGCTTGAAAGCGGCAGCAACATTGTTATTGATAGCAGTTCTGTTGTTCAGTTTTACAGAGCAAACAGTTACTTAAATACTACACTTGAACTATTTGCTGAAAATACAGAAAAGGTATCAGCTGCTCTGAAAAACGCCGGTTTTAAAAGCGATGCAAAAGGCTGCTGGAATAGTGACAACTCTGTTATACAAATTTGCTTTATAGAACGTAAAAACGATGATCTGTATAAAGAAACAGATAAAATAATAACGCCTTTAGAAACCATCCTTATAGCCAAAAAAGAAGATATTATATTACAGTGTATAATTGACGGCGTGGATTATGAAAACAGTTCTAAATGGGCAGAATACCTGCTTTTTACCCATTTTGATGATATTGATATGGAGTATTTGCAGCGGAGTTAATTAAGCGTTTTATGGTAGAACAGGGCATTACAAGACAGCAAATTATAGATTTATTTTATAAATTGCCGCAATGGTGCAGATAACTTTACGCTTTTAAGAAAGCATTAAAGAATGGAGAATTTTAAATAAAAATATAGTAAATTCGCTTTACCTTTTCTATAAAGCGTAATAGAATGTAAGCACAAGGATATAAGGGTGTAAGCAAGACGAACTAAACGAAAATCTCCGGAGTACCAGCTTCGGGGATTTTTGAATTTATTTGACGTTATATAAGAACCGTGGTACAATAACATTACAGACGATTAATGAACTGCTTTCTAATGGGAAGCAAAGGAAAAGCCACGCTGCTGCAACAGCGTGGCTTTTTCGTTACTTTTTACTCTTATCACTTATTCAGCCACCACTTGAAGTAAGCAACTAAACAGCCAACAATGAGCGGAGCAAGTAACGGCTCCCATACGCGATTAATGAACGCCTCCAATAGAAAGCACCTCCTTCCTTTGCCGAGGAGGCTTTTCTATTATACCACATCGCTTTGAAGGGCAAAAGCCCGGCGATTATACCGGCCGGGCTTTTCCATATAGACAGCAATTCAAAAATTAAAAGAATATTTCGTAGATGATGGGCAAAATATCAGCAATGTAATCTGCCTGTCTTTTTTGTTGCAAAAATTAAAATTTTGTTTTAAAATTGCCGTATAAAGCCGTTTAAAAGAGTAAGACATAATAATATACCAATATGTAATAAAAAACGCATACAGCGGCATTTACGGCGGCGTAATGGGTATATTTATTTTATGATGTTAGTCTGTAAAAATATTGACTTCTTGTAGATTAAACATATATGACATATTAAATAGATTGCAAGGATAAGAAATAATCAAAAAAACGTAAGACAAAAAAGGGACTAATTCTAATTGAATGAATTGAAAACATACGAAAAAGTTTACAAAATTTACGCATTATACAGCAAAATTCTGCATAAAATGAAGGAATATTACACATAAAAACGTTAATTTTAATATTGTTAAAACTCCTAAGCGGTAGGTCGGCAGTTCGAATCTGCCCGGGATCACCAGTAAATATGCGCCTTTCCAGTGTTTGGGAAGGCGTTTTTTTATTGTAAAACTATAAAGTGACCAATTTATAAAAAATCCGTCAGAGCATTTTCGGACTCTGACGGATTTTTGGTTAAAAAGAAAACCATATTCTGTTGAACTGTATCCAAAAAGCTAGAACTTTAGGAGATGCAATTTTAATGACAAATTATTCAAAGGAATTTAAAATCAAAGCAATATAAAAGTAAAGGCAATTGCCCGTATGTATAATGAAGTAATAGAAAAATTCTTTGTTCTGTTGCAATCTGAATTATTCTATTTTGAGAAATTTAAGTCAATAGAAGATTTTAGAGAGAAGTTAGATGGATATGATATATAGATAATTATAATAACTAAAATATAGAGGTAAAGTTAAAGAACTTAGTCTATTAAAATACTGAACCAAGTCTTTAAGAACATCTTAATTATTTTGTTCAACTTAGGGGCATAGTTTAACGTCAGCTTTTGTGCGTTTATAGTGTTTTTGTTACTTTCTTTCAGGCATCTGCGCGAGCAGGATTGCGGCAAAAACGAGCACGCAGCCGCCAATTTCGCGCATGGAAAGCGTTTCGCCGAGGAACATCCACCCTGCGAGCACGGAAAAGACGGATTCCAGGCTCAGCAGGATAGAGGCAAGTATTACGTTAACATATTTTTGCCCGGCGATTTGCAGGGTATAGGCAATGCCGCAGCTCATAATTCCGGCGTGTGCCAGCGGCAGCCAGGCCGCGGTGATGGCGGATAGTTCCGGCTGTTCGGCCCAGATTATAACCGGCAGGCTTAACATGCCGCAGACAAAAAACTGAATGGCGGACATGCGCACCGGGTCAACAAGCTGGGTAAAACGCTCAATGGCCATAATATGCACGGCAAAAACTACGGCACAGGCAAGTACGATTAAATCTCCTTTATTGATGGAAAAGCCTTCGTTAATGCAGATAAAGTACATACCGGCAGCGGCAACGGCAACGGCTGCCCACTGCATAAAAGTTACATGTTTTTTTACAAGCAGCCCTAAAATGGGGATTATAACAATATAAAGCGCCGTTATAAATCCGGCTTTGCCTGCTGATGTGTAAGCGATGCCGGTTTGCTGCAAAGTGCTGGCAATGGTTAAAAGCACGCCGCAGCAGAGGCCGCCGGTAATAAGGTCGCCGCGTTTGTGGCCGTCATCAGTTCCCCAGAAGGAAAGCGGTTTGCCGGAAAGCCTGTCGATTACGGCAATGCAGGGAACAAGAAAAAATGCGCCTAAAAAAGAACGTATGCCGTTAAAACTAAACGGGCCGAGCAAATCGGCACCGACGCTTTGGGCAACAAAGGCCGTGCCCCAGATAAACGAACATAATAACAGCATAACAATGCCTTTAAAACTATTGGTTTGCTGCATGTTAAAACCCCTCGCTGCATAAAATTTTAAATAGATAATATAATTATAGCATTTCTGTGCCATAATGTTTTCTGAAAATAATATAAAAACTGCACCTGCAAAAGCCCGGTATCGCTTTTGAGGCGCAGTTAATAATGTCGTAGGGTTAAATATTTAGTTATTGTTTGTCAGCTGGTTTTGCTTCTTCGGCAGCTTCGGTTTCCGGTTTAGCTTCTTCCGGCTTTGTTTCTTCGGTAATAACTTCAACTTCTGCTTCCGCTTCGGTTTTATGTTCGGCACTTTCGGAAACTACTTCAGCTTCTACTGTTTTTGCAGTTTCAACTGGTTCCATTTTGCTGCCGCATTCGCTGCAGAATTTGGCGCTGATGCCTACGGCTGCACCGCAGTTGGGGCAGGTGGTTTTGGGTTCGTCGCCGTTAAAGGCAGTTGCCTTAATGTTGGCAATTTTAAATTTCAAATCATCTATTGCGGCAAGGCTTGCTTTAATTGCTTCACATTCTTCTTTAAATTCATCGGGCAGGCAATCGCAGTTTTGTGATTTTTCCCAAACCATTTTGCCCATTTTTTTGTAGGTGCTTTCAATTTTGCTTTCTTCTTTCCCTACGAGGGATGTTAATTTTTGGATCTCCAGAGCGGCTTCTGCTTTTTCGCCGATGGTTTTGGTAATTTCTTCGGTTTTATTAGCCGCAATTTTAGCGAATTCGCCAATTTTATCAAGTAATGCCATAGTAAGATCCTCCTTTATGCTTTGTTAAGTTTATTATAACACAGAATTGTGAAATCGCCATTAATTTACGGCGCTTACGGTTACTTCGGTTCCTTCTTTTAAATCGAGCGAAGTGTTGTCGATATTTATTTCTGTAAGGCCGTTTTCTATTTTGGCAATGCTGCCGTTAAAGGTTTTGTTTATGCCTTGGGCATGGGCGGTTACTTTTTGCCCAGGTTTAAGGCTTTGCGCCGCCTGTGCGGATATTTTGATGTTTACGCTGCAATTTTCCAAATCGCGGATGCTGAGGATTTTTTCTCCGGCAGCGGCGGTTTCGCCCGCATTATGGTATTTTTCTTCAACAATGCCGGTGCAGGGGCTTTCGGTTTCCAGTGCCAGCTGCTTTTGCATAAGGGCGTTATATTTTTTCTTTAAAGTTTTAAGTTCTTCCTGTTTTTGGGCAATGGCTTCGGGTGATGCCTTAACAAGGCTGCCGGCATTTTGTGCGGCGTTCAAAGCCGCCAGTGCCGCTGATTTTTCGGCGGAAGCTGCTTCGTACTGTCTGCGGGCAATGGCGCCTATTTTATAAAGCGATGCCATTTTTGCTTCTTTGGCGCTGGCCTGTTCGTATTGCTGCTGCGCTGCGGCAAGTGCTGCGCCGTTATTGGGGCTGCTTTGCCCGTTCTGCATTATTTTCAGTTCTGCTTCGGCGCGGGCTGCGTTGGCATCTGCCTGTTTTATTTCTTCTGCAAGCTGCTTGTCGTCTATGGCAAACAGGGGCTGCTCTTTGCCGATGCGGTCGCCTTTTTCAAGAATAAGCCCCAAAATCTGCCCTTCGGCAGGCGCCGTAATATCGTACACGGTAAAATAACCCGAGCCGCTGCCAAGTGCAGGGGCTTTGGTTTCGTTTTTGCAGGCGGCAGAAAATAGCATTATTAAAATTGTAAAAATAATAAATGTAAACCTTTTCATTTTAAACAAACCTCGTTTTTAGTGTAGCACAAACATAGTGGCGGTGCAATTTGCCAGAATGTAAATTTTTAAAGGCGCGGTATTTTACGGCTGTAAATTTTACAGATTTTTATACATATGCTGCTAAAAATATCAATTATTTTTAAAACGGCGGATAATTAATGAGCTGCGGATTATTTTTTTACACTGAGAAAGCACAAAGTTGTTAAAAAAGATTTTTCAAAAACTGTTAAATGCGTTATAATATACTCGAAAAGTGTATTATAAGTTGCTTATTTGCAAAGCGTTTTTGCCGTTGTGTAATATTTTGAAAAATTTATTTTATTAAAAAGCCATTTTAGGAATGAAGGGAGGACTGTTATGCGCAAAAAAAGTTGGCTGACAGTTATTTGCTGCCTTTTATTGGTGTGCCTGCTGCCGTCTCTGGCAATGGCCAAAAATAAAACCAAGGCGCCTGCCCGTGACTGGAAGCTGACGGTGGCGCAGCAAAAGCTGGAACTTTTGGGGTATGATGTTGACCGCAAGGACGGGCGTATCAGCAAGGATACAACCGAAGCCATTAAAAAATTCCAGAAAGAACATGGGCTGAAAAAAAGCGGCAAGCTTGATACCAAAACTTATAATAAAATTTCGTGGGAAGCCTTCAAAATGGAAGGCATACGCGATGTGCGCGGCAAAGATATTGTAAAAACTGCCGCCAAATACAAGGGCGTGCCTTATAAATTCGGCGGCACAACGCCGAAGGGGTTTGACTGCAGCGCTTATGTGCAGTATGTTTTCGGCAGGCATGATGCCAAGCTGCCGCGCACGGCCGATGCGCAGGTGCTGGACGGTATTTTTGTGCTGAAAAGCAAACTTAAACCGGGAGATTTGGTGTTCTTTTCCACATATGCCAGCGGCGCTTCGCATGTGGGGATTTACGCCGGCAGCGGCAAGTTCTGGAGTGCGTCCACTTCACGCGGGGTTGTTCTTGATTCGCTTGACACCGGTTACTGGAAAGAGCATTATTATGGGGCCCGCCGTGTTTTGATTGAAAACGGCGAAACAGTTTAAATATATTTAAGGGGGAGCTTTAATGATTCGCGAAAGGCGCAATAAGGAAAAACTGGCGTTATATTATAAAAAATTTATGGAAGAAGGCATTGTCGACCCCAACGTACATCCGTGGGTGGCAGAATCGTGGCAGCGCTGCCGCAAAATGAAACTGCCTCATGAAACAATGCCGAAAATCAACAAGCTGAGCCGCGAGGAAATCGTCGAGCATCAGCGTACGCATGAATTTATTGTAAAATATGTTGACGGGCTTTATGAGCAGAGCAAGCAGCATTTCAACATTCATAATTTAAGCATGCTGCTGATAGACGAGGACGGCTATGTTATTAAAAACTATGCCCTGCCGTTCTTTCAGCGCGTAATTGAAGATATTCAGGGCATGCGCGTGCTTGAAGAAGATGTTGGTACTTCCAGCATCAGCATTGCGCGCGAGCATAATGTGCCGTTTTTAATGTTTGGCCCGGAAATGTGGATTAAGGACAGCCATTCCGGCGATGCCTGCAGCGCGCCGATTTGTGTTGACGGCAAAATCCGCTATATTATTTCGTTCTTCTCACTGGACCAGAACGACTTGCCGTACGACCTTCTGCTTTCGCTGCTTTTAACGATGAAATATGCCATTGAGCAGCATTTGAAGATGCTTGAATACTGGAGCATCCAGAAAATGATGATGGAAGAACTGCCGGTAGCCGTTTACTGGATTGGGCAGGACGAGAAGCTGAAATACTGCAACAGCAATGCTAAAAAACGCCTTGAAGGCAGGGAAAACCTTGAGGATATTTTCCTTAATTATGAGCATATTCCCATTAAAAAGGCTTTGCAGGGTACGCCTACGCACCGCCGCGAAATTACCTGGATTACGCAGGACCGCACTTATGAAGACATTACCACCGTTATGCCGGTAAAAGTTGGCAGCGAGGTTGAAAGTGCGCTGGTTATGAGCATGTCGATTGAAGACTTGAAAACGACCATTGCCCATGCAACGGGTTACAGCTCCCGCTACAGCCTGTACAGCATGGTTGGTGAAACAAGCGAGTTTCTTGCCCTGCAGCATAAGGCTTCGCGCATTGCCCGCAGCGACAACAACATTCTTTTGCAGGGCGAACCGGGTACCGGCAAGCAGCGCCTGGCACACGGCATTCATCAGGCCAGCCCGCGCGCAGCCGCACCGCTGATTGTTGTTAAATGCTCCAACGCGCCGCTCAGCACGCTGGAAGAAGAATTTTTCGGCAGCGAGGACGGCGACCATCAGCCGACGGCAGGCAAGCTGGAACTTTCCATGGGCGGCACACTGTTTTTGGACGAAGTGGAAAAACTGCCGGTTGAAATGGGCGACAAACTGGCAGACGCTTTGAAAAACGGCCTTTTAAATAAAGAAACGGGCATGCGCAAAAAACTTAATGTGCGCGTAATTGCTGCCTGCGATTCCAACCTTAAACGCCTGGCAGACAAGGGCCTGTTCAGCCGTTCTTTGTATGAGCTGGTACTTGATACTACCATCCGAGTTCCGCCTCTGCGCGAGCGCAGCAAGGATATTGAAGTTATTGCGGCGCATATTCTGGCAGAAATGTCGGCGCAGCACAACCTTTCGCCAAAGCGCCTTTCGCCGGAAGCTTTGGAGCTTTTAAAGAGCTGCAGCTGGCCGGGCAACATCAAGCAGTTGCAGGGCGTTATTGAGCAGGCGTTTTTTCATACACCGGGAAGCATTATCGAAGCGGAAAATATCAAACTGCCCGGCGATAAAACGCTGGAAAAATCGTGGAAATACGACAAAGACGCCTTTATTGCGGCTTGGAAATCCTCCGGCGGCAATATCAGCAAACTGGCAGGCATGCTGGATGTCAGCCGCGTAACCTTGTACCGTTACCTTAAAAAATATGATTTGACTCCGAAAACAGGAAAAAATAATTAATAGCGGCGGCAGCCTGCGTTGAATTTTTATATCGGCGCAGCCTGCCGTTTGTTTTTAGGTATCTCAGGCGGCAAATATAAAAGCGCCGTCAGCAAATGTTGCAATTATTTAAAAAGTGCGGCGGGTGTGCGTCTTTAACAGCATAGCACAATGTGTTATAATTATACTGTTATAGAATGTTTTAAATTAAATTTGTGAAAATATACCAGCAAGGAGCGGAGCAATGAATAAAAAACTTTTGGCAGCCGTATGCCTGGCGGCAGCAGCAACCTTAAACACTGCCTGGGCAGAAAACTATACCAGCGGCGACGGGCGTTATGACGAGCCGGATTTTGACAGGCAGATGACGCAGGCGGAAGCCGAAAACGTAAAAGCCGACGGAAAAACAAGAAGCGGCGAAGAAATTGATGCCGTGCAGTCGGAGCCTTTGCCGATAACCATGACCGGCGATTATGCAAGTTATGATTCCGTAAGCGGCGATTTTGTTGCCGAAGGCAATGTTGTAATTACGCAGGGCAACGAAACTTTGAAAACCGTGCGTGCCGAAGGCAACATGAAAACCGGCGATGTGTGGCTGAAACAGGGCGGCACGCT